>Ga0209945_1000211_pt1 | contig 20873 bp, 20 predicted proteins | sample SalPonR2_A_D2_MG_FD_185703 | JGI IMG/M metagenome (GOLD analysis project Ga0209945, IMG submission 185703) | Salt pond soil microbial communities from South San Francisco under conditions of wetland restoration - Salt Pond MetaG R2_A_D2_MG... ...
CTCGGCGGATATGTACGGCGGGACGAGCACCTACTTCTCGAAGATGGCGTCGCGGCGAGGCATCGACTTTCGCACCGTCGACACGCTCGACTACGACGCCTACGCCGACGCCATCGACGACGACACCGCGTTCGTCCACGTCGAGACGCTCGCCAACCCGTCGCTGGTGACGCCCGACTTCGAGCGACTGGCGGCCGTCGCCCACGAGCACGCGGTGCCGCTGTTCGTCGACAACACCTTCGCCACGCCCTACCTCTGTCGCCCCCTCGAACACGGCGCGGACGCGGTGTGGGAGTCGACGACCAAGTGGATCCACGGCTCGGGCACCACGCTGGGCGGAGTGCTCGTCGACGGCGGCACCTTCCCGTGGGACCACCCGGACGCCGACTACCCGGAACTCGCCGGCGAGAACCCCGCGTACGGCGTCGATTTCGGCGACCGCTTCGGCGACCGGGCGCTCGCGGCCGCCGTCCGCTACCGCTCGCTCCGGAGCCTCGGGAGCGCACAATCCCCGTTCGACGCCTGGGTCACCCTGCAGGGACTGGAGACCCTGCCCCTCCGGATGGACCGCCACTGCGAGAACGCGACGGCCGTCGCGGAGTTCTTGATCGATCACCCGGCCGTCGAGTGGGTGACCTATCCCGGCCTCGACTCCCACGAGACCCACGACGAGGCGACGCGCTATCTCGACGGCTACGGCGGCATGGTCACCTTCGGGCTCGCCGAGGGATACGAGGCGGCCAAGCGCCTGTGTGAGACGGTCGAACTCGCCTCCTTCCTCGCCAACATCGGCGACGCGAAGACGCTGCTCATCCACCCCGCCTCCACCACGCACTCGCAGTTGAGCGAGGCCGAACAGCGCGCGGCGGGTGTCACGCCCGACATGGTTCGACTCTCCGTGGGACTGGAGGACGCCGACGATATCCGCGCCGACCTCGACGGGGGGTTGCCATGACGTCCGTCGAGAGCGGCACCCGGAGCCTCGGCGAGTTCACCTTCGAGTGCGGGGAGTCCATCGACGACCTGGAGGTGGCTTACGAGACGTACGGCGACTTCGAGTCGGAGGGCGATGGCAGCAACGCCGTCCTGGTCTGTCACGCGCTCACGGGGAGTCAGAACGTCGCCAGCGGCGGTGTCGCGGGCACGTCCGGCCAAGCGCGGGCGTGGTGGAACGACATCGTCGGCCCAGGGAAAGCCATCGACACCACCGAGTACTACGTCGTCTGTGTGAACGTTCCCGGCTCCTGTTACGGATCGTCGGGGCCGCCGGCGACGAACCCGGAGACGGGGGAGCCGTGGGGGACCGACTTCCCGCCCGTCACGATCGGCGACTGGACGCGGGCACAGCGCCGCCTGCTCGACGAACTCGGCGTCGGTCGACTGCACGCCGTCGTCGGCGGGAGCGCCGGCGGCATGAACGTCCTCGACTGGGCGGTGCAGTATCCGGACGACGTGGCCCGGATCGTCCCCGTCGCGGCCGCGGCGCGCCTCGACCCCCAGTGTCTCGCCCTCGACGCCATCGCCCGGCGTGCCATCACCACCGACGACGACTGGCAGGGCGGCGACTACTACGGCTCCGAACCCCCGACCGACGGCCTCGCACTCGCCCGACAGATCGGCCACGTCATGTACCTCTCGAAGACCTCGATGGCGGAGCGGTTCGGCCGCCGGGCGGCCGGCCGCGACGCCGTGCGCTCCTTTCCCGCCGACCGCGCCGCCGGCTACTTCCCCTATCGCGAGGTGGAGTCGTACCTCGACTATCAGGCCGAGAAGTTCGTCGAGCGGTTCGACCCCAACGCCTACCTCTATCTCACCCGCGCGATGGACGACTACGACCTCAGCGAGGGGTACGAGGGGGACGCGGACGCCCTCGCGGCGTACGAGGGCGAGACGCTGCTCATGTCGTTTACCGGCGACTGGCATTTCACGGTCGAACAGTCGGAGTCGCTGGCCGAGGCCTGTCGGGAGGCGAGCGTCCCCGTCGCCCACCACGTCGTCGAGTCCGACCACGGCCACGACGCGTTCCTCGTCGAACCCGAGAAGGTGGGGCCGCCGCTCCGGGACTTTCTCGCCGACGGCGTCGCCGGGCGGGCGGTCCACGACACCGCCGAGGAGGACGACGGGGAGGAAGAGGCGGACTTCGCGCCCGTCCACAACTCGCTGTTCGGTGGGTAGGGCGACTGTTCGGGCGCCACACCGGGTCTAAAAACGGATCGCCACCGAACGGCGGCGCTTGGCAGTCTCCAATATTCGTTAATTAATAATACAGGAAACAGATGTAGAATTAACGTGATATGAGACCTGTTCTCACAGGACAATACCACAATAATTAATGCAGGTGAGTCGTTCCAGTTTCGATTGGAATGTCCGACCGTAGTGTTCGGCGGCGGCGGTTCGTCAAGGCAGCAGGTACCGCAGGTATCGTTGGCCTCGCCGGTTGTTCCGGCGGTGGCGGTGGCGGTGGCGGCGACGGTGGCGACGGCAGCAGTGGCGGCGACGGCGGCGACGGCGGCGACGGCGGCAGCGGCGGCGGCGGCGACGGCAGCAGTGGCGGCGACTCGATCCTCGTCGGTACCCTCGCCCCGTTCAGTCAGGGTCTCGGCTGGGTCGGTCCGAACGCCGCCCGCGGCCGCGACATCGCTCTCGCCGATATCAACGAGGCCGGCGTCCTCGGTAGCGAGATCGAGATCAACGAACAGGACACGGAGACGACCCCACAGGCGGCCGTCTCGGGGTTCACCACGCTGGACGAGGCCGGCGTCGTAGCGATGCTCGGCCCGTCGAGTACCGTGATGCCGAACCTGTTCCAGCCGATCAAGGACGCGAGCCTCCCGACGCTTTCCGTCTCCGCGGGGACGACCCAGATGGACGACGTCGGCGGTCCCGACGAGTACCTGTGGCGGACGGTGCCGAGCGACGCCATCGCCGGGCGCGCTCAGGGACAGTACGCCCTCGACAACGACTTCACCCAGATGGCGGTCACGTACAAGGACGACAAGGGCTCCCAGAGCTTCTCCACGGCGGTGGCCAACTACTTTACCAGCCAAGGGGGCGAGCAGGTCGCGGACGTGGCCCTCGGCATCAACTCCGACTCCTACCGGAGTGAGATCCAGGAAATCGCCGATTCCGGTGCCGACGTCATCTCCATGACCGCCGGGACGGAGGTGTCGGCGCTGTTCATGCGTAACTATCTCGAGGCGGGGCTCGACATCCCCATCTTCATCGGCAACGACGTCGTGACGGGCGACTTTATCGAGCGGATCGGCGCCGACGCGATGGCCGAGGCACCGATCTTCGGTCAGGCACCCGCCCCCGGCCCGGCGTACGACCAGTTCCAGCAGTCCCACCAAGACATGCACGGTCAGGCACCCGGCACCTTCAGCGCCGCCGGCTACGACGCGATGAACCTCATCGCGCTGGCCGCCCAGCGGGCCGGCGAGGCCTCGCGCCAGGCCATCACGGACAACATCAACCCGGTGGCCCGATCCGGGGGCACCGAGGTGTCCACGTTCTCGGAGGGGAAAGCGGAACTCGAAGCTGGTAACGAGATCAACTATCAGGGAGCGTCGAACCCGCAGAACTTCGACGACGACGGCGACCCCGTCGGGCCGTTCTCCGTCCTCGAGGTCGCGGACGGCGAGTGGACCGAAGTGACGACGTTCTCGGCCGAAGAACTGACCGCCTGACGACCGTCTGCGACGCTCGCAGACGACACATCAATTCCAATATTCAACACATGCACCACACCGAACTATGGCACTCGTAGACCTCCTGCTAGTCGTTGGAATCATCGCCGGCGTCTACTCGCTGCTGGCGATTGGTATGAATATGCACTGGGGCGACACCGGCCTGTTGAACTTCGCGCACGCGGCCTTCTTCGCGGTCGGTGCGTACACGTCCGCGATACTCACGACGCCACCGGCGACGGGCGACCTGGCGACGCGGGTCGTCGGGTTCGACTTCCCCATCCTCGTCGGACTGCTCGCGGGGACCGCCCTCGCCGGACTCGTCGGCGTGTTGATAGCCATCACCAGCGTCCGCCTCGAAGGCGACTACCTGGCGATGGTGACGCTGAGTTCGGCGGAACTCATCCGGCTGATGATACACAACGAAGCGTGGCTGACGACGGGCGCTCAAACGCTGAAGAACATCCCCCGACCGCTCAGCGGGATGGTGTCGTCCGGCGGGACGATTCCGGTCAGTTACGACGTCTTCTATTTCGTCCTCGTGTGGGCCATCGTCGGCGTCTGCTACCTGCTGTTCACGCGCCTGTCGCATAGCCCGTTCGGCCGAGTGCTCCACGCCATCCGCGAGAACGACGACGTCCCGCTCGCGCTCGGCAAGAACGTCACCACGTTCAAATTGAAATCGTTCGGCATCGGGGCCGCAGTCGCGGGGCTCGCAGGCGGGCTGTGGGCCCACTACGTCTACGCCATCTCGTCGATCATGTTCCTCCCCAGCATCACCTTCCTGATCTGGGCGGCGGTCATCATCGGCGGCGCCGGGAGCTACGCCGGCGCGGTTCTGGGCGCCAGCGTCATCGTCTTCCTCCGGCAGATCACGCGGTTCATTCCCGGTGACGTTCCCTTCGGCGACCAGCTCGCGTACATCCGCTTGATGCTCGTGGGCGCGGTGTTGATCCTCGTTCTCTACTACCGGCCGGAGGGACTACTCGGCGACGCCGAACGACTGCAAGCCGGAACTTCGGAGTGATCATCGATGGTACTTGACCCACAACTCATCTGGAACGGACTGGTCGTCGGAAGCATCATCGCCGTCTCGGCGCTGGGACTGACGCTCATCTTCGGCATTCTCAACTTCATCAACATCGCGTACGGCGACTACATGGCCGCCGGGGCGTACGTCGCCTGGGCGGTCAACGCGCAGGTAGGGCTGCCGCTCGGGGTCGCCATCGTCGCCGGCATCCTCACTATGTCGGTCGGCGCAGTCGTCCTCGACAAACTCGTGTTCCAGCATTTCCGCTCCCGGAGCCCGATCACGCTCCTCATCGTCTCCATCGGACTGGCCTTCATCATTCGGAACTTCATCCGTGCCATCTGGGGTCCGAGCGGCCACTTCTACGACCTGCCGATGGAAGCCAACCCGTCGTTCCTGGGCGTCAGATTCAGCGTCGAGCAGGTGGCGATCATGGTCACCAGCATCGTCCTCTTGCTCGGCGTGTACGCCCTGCTCCGGCGCACGCGCATCGGCATCGCGATGCGTGCGGCGTCGGACGACCGGATGCTCAGCCGGATTCGCGGCGTCGACACCGAGAAGCTCGTGCTCTACGTCTGGTTGATCGGCGGGGCCATCGCCGGCCTGGGCGGCATCATGCTCGGGCTCGACGCCCAGCTACGGCCGAACATGGGCTTTACCGCGCTGATTCCGATCTTCGCGGCGGTCATCCTGGGCGGCATCGGTGATCCGAAAGGCGCCGTCGCCGGCGGCTACACCATCGGCGTCATCCAGGAAGCGAGCGTCGCCATCATCCCGTCGGAGTACAAGTTCGGCGTTGGACTGCTGGCGCTGATCGTCGGCTTGCTCACGCGTCCGGACGGCCTGTTCGGGGAGGCGACGCGATGACGCTCCTCGAAGCCCGCGGCCTGCGGAAGACGTTCGGCGGCATCGTCGCCGTCGAGGAGGCCACCTTCGAGGTGGATCGAAACGAAATCGTCGGCGTCATCGGCCCGAACGGTGCCGGGAAGTCGACGACGTTCAAACTGCTGACCGGGTTCCACCGGCCCGACGAGGGCACCGTCGAGTTCGACGGCGAGGACGTGACCGATCTGACCCCCGACGAGCGCGCCCAACGGGGGATGGTCCGGACCTTCCAGATCGCACAGGAACTCACGGGGATGCAGGTGATGGAGAACATGCTCCTCGCCACGCAGAACCACCCCGGCGAGAAGGTCCTCGCCGCGGCGGCGAACACCGGGAGCGTCCGTGGCTCCGAGGCCGAGGCGCGCGACCGGGCGGAGGAGCTACTGAAGTTCCTCGAACTCTGGGACCTGCGCGAGGAGTACGCCGGCAACCTCTCCGGCGGCCAGCGCAAGCTACTGGAGTTGGGTCGGGCACTGATGGCGGAGCCGGACCTCCTCCTGCTCGACGAACCGATGGCCGGCGTCAACCCCGACCTGACCGACCGTCTCCTCGAACGCATCATGGAGTTGCGCGACGAACGCGACATGACGTTTCTCGTCGTGGAACACGACATCGAAGCGATCATGCGAATCTCCGATACCGTCATCGGCATGCACGACGGCAAGGTACTGTCGAAAGGGACGCCCGAGGAAGTGCAGTCCGACGAGCGGATGCTCGAAGCGTACCTCGGGGGGGATGTCTAATGCTCCTCGAACTAGAGGACGTCGTCAGCGGGTACGGGGACGCGATCATCGTCCACGGCGTGGACATGGAGATGGACGACGAGGAGATGGTCACGATCATCGGTCCGAACGGCGCCGGCAAGTCGACGCTCCTGAAGACCGTCGTCGGTGTCGTCGAGGCCCGCGAGGGGACGATCAGCTTCCAGGGCACCGACATCGCGGGGAAACCCCCGGAGGACGTCGTCGAGTACGGCATCTGTTACGTCCGGCAGAACGACAACATCTTCCCCAACCTCTCGGTGATGGAGAACCTGAAGATGGGGGCGTGGCCGGCCGAGGGTGAGGACTGGTTCGACTTCGACGAACGCCTCCAAGAGGTGTACGACCAGTTCCCCATCCTCGAGGAGCGCGCTGGTCAGCGGGCCGGCGCCCTCAGTGGCGGTCAACAGCAGATGGTCGCGATGGGGACGGCGATGATACTCGATCCGGACCTGCTCGTCCTCGACGAGCCGTCGGCGGGGCTGGCCCCGCAACTCGTCGAGGAGGTGTTCGAGAAAATCGTCGACATCAACGACGCCGGAACGCCCGTCCTGATGGTCGAGCAAAACGCCAGGGCGGCGCTCGAACGATCTGACCGCGGCGTCGTCCTCGACATGGGTGAGAACCGGTTCGAGGGCACCGGCGCGGAACTCCTCGACAGCGACGAAGTCGCCGAACTCTACCTCGGTACCGACTGAGCTACAGTAGCGTTTGGAACTGTTTGCACAGCCGATCGCACGCCGTCGTGCGATCGGCGGTGTGATGACTTACAAAGGCTACTGTACGGAGCGGCCCGCGTCCCGGCGTCGCAGACACCGGCAGGACCTGCACCTGCCCGGCGGTTTTACCCCGTCGGGGGCGAACTACGGCGCATGGCAGACGACGATCAGCCAGGATTCCACACGCGAAGCCTGCACGCCGGCCAGGAGCCCGACCCCTCGACGGGTGCCCGCGCACCGCCAATCTACCAGACCACCTCGTACGTCTTCGACGACGCCGACGACGCGGCCGGGCAGTTCGCCCTCGAGAAGGAGGGGCACATCTACTCGCGGCTGATGAACCCCACGGTCGGCACCCTGCAGGAACGCCTCGCCTCCCTGGAGGGCGGCGTCGGCGCCGCCGCCACCGCCTCGGGGATGGCCGCCCTCGACCTCGCCACCTTCCTGCTGGCGGAGGCCGGCGACAACATCGTCAGAGATTCGGCGCTCTACGGCGGCACGTACACGTACTTCACCCACTCCGTCGAGCGCCGGGGCATCACGACGAAGTTCGTCGACACGCTCGACTACGACGCCTACGCCGAGGCCATCGACGACGACACCGCGTACGTCCATCTCGAAACCATCGGTAATCCCGCCTTAGTGACCCCCGACATCGAGCGCATCGCGGACATCGCGCACGACCACGGCGTCCCGCTGTTCGTCGACAACACCTTCGCCACGCCCTACCTCTGTCGCCCCCTCGAACACGGCGCTGACCTCGTGTGGGACTCGACGACCAAGTGGCTCCACGGGTCGGGATCGACCGTCGGCGGCGCCCTGATAGACGGCGGCACCTTCGACTGGGGCGCACACGCCGAGGACTACCCCGAAATCGGGCAGTCGAACCCCGCCTACCACGGCGTCAACTTCCACGAGACGTTCGCCCCCGCGGGCTTCACCTACGCGGCCATCGCCCGCGGCCTGCGCGACCTGGGCAACACCCAGTCGCCCTTCGACGCCTGGGTCACGCTCCAGAAACTGGAGTCGTTCCCGATGCGGATGGAGCGCCACTGCGAGAACGCGATGGCCGTCGCGGAGTTCCTCGACGACCACCCCGAGGTCGCGTGGGTCAACTACCCCGGTCTGGAGTCCCACGAGACCCACGAAGAAGCGAGCGAGTATCTCGACGGCGGCTACGGCGGCATGATCACCTTCGGGCTCAGCGCGGGCTACGAGGCCGCGAAGGGCACGGTGAACAACGTCGAACTCGCCTCCCTGCTCGCCAACGTCGGCGACGCGAAGACGCTGGTCATCCACCCCGCCTCGACGACCCACCAGCAGTTGACCGAGGAAGAACAGGAGGCGGCGGGCGTCACGCCCGACATGATCCGGCTCTCCGTGGGGCTCGAGGACATCGAGGACATCGTCGCGGATCTGGAGCGGGCCATCGACGCGGCGACGTGAGGGGCGCCCCAGAACGTATGTGAGCGGCAGGGGAACGTCGTCCGTGTCCCGAACTCGACGCGCCCTCCTGCGGAGTCTCGCCGGCGCCGGCGCGACGGTCGGTGCCGGCTACGGCGCCTCGTTCGCGGCGTCCAGACGCGGACGGATCGTCGTCCGTCACGTCTCCGGTCGACTCGTCGACGACGCCCGTATCGTCGACGTGTATCATCAAGAACTGAACCGCGACGGAACGACCGACCGTGCCGTCCACCCGGACTACCGCGACCGGATCGACGGGACGACCATCCCGACCGACCTCGGGAGGACCCTGCAGGACCGGTTCGCGTCCGTCCGGTACTACCTCGGTCACGACTGTGCTGGCTGTTCCACGCCGGCGGTGAGCCGGCGCGAGTTCAACGCCGCCCGCCTCGGCGACCGGGGTCGCCTGCTGTACCACGGCGACGAGGCAACGGTGGTTCCCACGCCGGCGGACGGCTAACCGCGCGCGGACGACCCCCTCGCGTCGAACGCCTCGTCCGGTCGGCCGGCCGGTGAGAACGGTCCCGACCTCGCGGAGACGGCAGGGGAGACGCCTACAGTAGCCCGCGCTCCTCGAAGACGCGGCCCAGCCGATCCATCGACGCCACGACTACGTCGCAGGCGGGGCGCACCGCCGGCTTGGGGAGGAAGCCGACCGAGAGCCCAGCGACTTCGAGCATCGGGAGGTCGTTAGCGCCGTCCCCGACGGCGACGGTCCGTGAGAGGGGGAGGTCGTGATCGGCGGCGAGGGATTCGAGCGCCTCGTCTTTCGTCCCCTCGATCAGCGGTCCCTCGACCGCGCCGGTGAGGTGGCCGCCGCTCGCGGGGAGGCGGTTGGCGACGACGGTGTCGACGGTCACGTTCTCGCGTTCGAGGGCGCGGGAAACGCCGCGCTCGAACCCGCCGGTCAGAATCGCCGTGTGGTGACCGGCGTCGTTCAGGCGGGCGAGGAGGTCGGCGGCGCCGTCGCGGAGGCGTACCTCCCCGAAGGCGTCTTCCGCGTCGTCGAGGGCGAGTCCGTCGAGAAGCGACGCACGCTCGCGCAGGCTGTCGGCGTAGCTGATCTCGTCGTTCATCGCCCGCTCGGTCACCTCGGCCATCCGGTCGGCGACGCCACACTGCTCGCCGAGGAGGACCGTCATCTCGGAGTCCGAAAGCGTGCCGTCGAAGTCGAACGCGACGAGTCGCATACGCGTCCGTCGCCGGCCGGGAAGTTGAATGTCCCGAAGGGGACGGACGCCGGTACGCCCGGCCGTGGAGACGCGTTTGGAAACCCTTAACAGCCGTCCTCGGATCGAATCGAGTATGAAGGTACTCGTCACGGACCCGATCGCAGACGCGGGGCTCGACCGCCTCCGGGAGGCGGGCCACGAGGTGGAGACGGCCTACGACGTCGAGGGAGCGGCCCTCCTCGACGCCGTGTCCGACGCCAACGCGCTCGTGGTGCGGTCGGGGACGGACGTGACCGAGGCAGTGTTCGAGGCGGCGCCGAACCTCGTCATCGTCGGGCGCGCGGGCATCGGCGTCGACAACATCGACATCGACGCCGCGACGGATCACGGCGTCATCGTCGCCAACGCCCCGGAGGGGAACGTCCGGGCCGCCGCGGAACACACCGTGGCGATGGCGTTTGCCACCGCCCGCTCCATCCCGCAGGCACACGTCCGCCTCCGGGCCGGCGAGTGGGCCAAGAGCGACTACCTCGGGACGGAGGTCAACGGCAAGACGCTCGGCGTCGTCGGCCTCGGCCGCGTCGGGCAGGAGGTGGCGAAACGACTCGGCTCGCTCGGGATGGATCTCGTCGCGTTCGACCCCTACATCAGCGAGGAACGAGCCGACCAACTCGGCGCCGAACTCGTCGGGTTCGAGACGTGTCTCGAACGCGCGGACTTCCTGACGGTCCACACGCCGCTCACGCCCGAGACGGAGGGGATGATCGCCGAGGACGAACTCGCGCTGATGGAGGGCGGCTACCTCGTCAACTGCGCGCGTGGCGGCGTCGTCGACGAGTCGGCGCTCGCGGCCGCCGTCGAGGACGGCACGCTCGACGGCGCCGCAGTCGACGTGTTCGCGGACGAACCCGTCGCGCCGGACAACCCCCTGCTGGCCGTCGAGGACGTGGTCGTCACGCCACACCTCGGCGCCTCGACGGAGGCCGCCCAGGAACACGTCGCGACGAGCATCGCGGACCAGATCGTCGCCGCGTTCGAGAACGAACCCGTCGCGAACGCGCTGAACGCCCCCTCGATCGACGAGAGCGCGTTCCCGCGCGTCCAGCCCTACATCGACCTCGCGGAGACGGCGGGGAAGATCGCCGCCCAGATGTTCGACGGTCGCATCTCCGAGGTGCGCGTGCGCTACGAGGGCGACATCGCCGACGAGGACGTGGAGTTCGTCACCGCGAGCGCACTCAAAGGCGTCTTCGAACCCCTGGAGTGGCAGGTTAACGCCGTCAACGCGCCGAAAATCGCCGAGGAGCGCGGTATCGAGGTGACCGAGGAGAAGACCCGACAGAGCGAGGACTTCCAGAGCCTCGTCACCGTCACCGTCGGCGACGGCGAGGACGAAATCGGCGCTTCGGGCTCGCTGTTCACCGGCGACGACCCGCGGATCGTCCGCCTCGACGGCTACCGCGTCGACGCCGTCCCGGCCGGCCAGATGCTCGTCGTCCGCAACTACGACCGTCCCGGCGTCCTCGGCCTGATCGGGACCGTCCTCGGCAACAACGACGTGAACATCGCGGGGATGTTCAACGGCCGCGAGACGCTTGGGGGCGAGGCGATGACGGTGTACAACCTCGACGAACCGGTGCCGGACGGAATCGTCGAGGAGATTGCCGCCGACGAGCGGATCATCGACGTGAAAGAGATCACGCTCGGCAACGGCGAAGAGGACTAAAGACCCAGAAAGCGGGCGACGCGGCCGAAGGCGTCGCTCGATCCGTCGTCGGCGTCGGGCGGCGCGTCATCGCCCGTCCCGTCGCGGTCGGCACGCTCCCGTTCTAGCAGGCGTTCGTACCGCTCGACGATCCGCTCGTTCTCGCGACGCTGTGTTTCGACCGCGGCGCGGAGGGCTTCGTTCTCGCGTTCCAGTTCGGCGATACGCGTCTCCGGGTCGGCGTCGTCGTCTCGGCGAGTCGCGGCGGCGCGCGGCGACCCGTCGCGACCGCTACTCACCGTTCCGGTCGGAAGGCCGCTCGGTGGCATGCGTGTGAGTCACAGCCACGCGGACAAAAAGCCTCGTCAGACGGGCGTCACACGCCGCGCCGGGCGGGAGGGAGCGCCTACTCCGCGATATGCTCTAAGATCGCGTCGGTGTCGTTCGGGACGGGTTCGGGGTCGTTGCCCGCCTCGAAGGCGGCGTCGGGGTCTTTCAGCAGGTGGCCGGTCGTGAGACAGACGACCTGTTCGTCGGCCCCGACGATGCCCCGTTCCCGGAGTTTGCGGAGGCCGGCGACGGAGGTGGCGGAGGCGGGTTCGACGCCGACGCCCTCGCTCGCGAGCGATCGCTGGGCGTCGGTGATCGCCTCGTCGGAGACGGCGATGGCGGTGCCGCCCGTGTTACGGATGCCCGGCAGCGCCTTCGGCGCGTTCACCGGGTTGCCGATACGGATGGCGGTAGCGATGGTCTCGACCTCCGGCCACCGACGAATCTCGTCGTTGCCCTCCTCGATGGCTTCGACCATCGGCGCCGCGCCCTCGGCCTGGACGCCGGTGAGTTTCGGCACGTCCGCGGGCGCGAGCGCCCCGCTCTGGACGAGTTCCCGGAAGCATTTGTACAGTGCCGCGGTGTTGCCCGCGTTCCCGACGGGGAGGACGATGCGGTCGGGATACGTGCCGTGATCGGTCATGAACTCCTCTAAGATCTCCAGCCCGATGGTCTTCTGCCCCTCCAGCCGGAAGGGGTTCAGCGAGTTGAGCAGGTACACCTCGCCCGCGGCGGCGAGGTCCTGGACGATGTCGAGGCAGTCGTCGAAATTGCCGTCGACTTCGAGGATGCGGGCGTCGTGGAGGGCGGCCTGAGCGATTTTGCCCGACGCCACCTTGCCCGCGGGGAGGAGCACGAGCGTCTCCATGCCGCCGCGGGCGCCGTAGGCCGCGAGCGCCGCGCTCGTGTTCCCCGTCGAGGCGCAGGCGAGGCGGCCGACGCCGAGTTCCTTCGCGACGCGGACGCCGACCGTCATGCCCCGATCCTTGAACGCCCCGGTCGGATTCATCCCCTCGTGTTTGATCCGGAGGCGCTCGACGCCCACCTCGTCTTCCAGCCGCGGGACGTGGTGAAGCGGCGTATCGCCTTCGGGGAGCGAGACGCCCTCGTCGAAGGGGAGCGCGTCGGCGTAGCGCCAGACACCGCGCTCGCGACCCTCGAAATCCGCGAAGGTCGGCGGGTCGGCGTAGCGGACCTCCAGCAACCCGTCGCAGCCGTCGCAGGTGTACCGAATCGACTCGAAGGGGGCGTACGTCTCACCGCACTCGATGCAAGCGAGCCAGACGCCGTCGTCGGCGACGGCCGGCGCCGAGGGGGTCGGCGCGGTCAGATCGAGGCTAGTACTCATTAGCGGAGGAATGGGCCGCGAAGTGAAAAACGGGACGGGTTCGATTTCGGGGCGAGGGAGTCACGTACATCCCCCGCCGAAGCCGTCGATGGCGTCGTGGACCTGTTCGACCCACTCGTCGAGAGTACGATGCATCAGCTCCTTGGCCTCGGGGAGCGGCGTCGCGGTGTACTGGTAGACGTAGCCGCCGGGGTCGAGCAGTCGGCGCTCCCGGTCGGCCAGCCCCTTCTCCAACAGCGTCGTCAGCGATCGGTTGACGTTGCTCCGGTCGCGGTCGAGTTCCTCGGCGAGTTCGGCGACCGTACTCCCCGGGTTGTCGAGGAGGACGAGATACGTCCGGCTCTCGTGGTCCTGAATCCCGAACACACAGGAGAGGACGTGTTGAAACCCCGGTTCCTCGACGCCGACGAGCTCCTCGATGTCGGGAGCGTCGGGGCCGGTGTCTGCCATACCCGCCGTTGGCTCCGGGTGCGGTTAAAACTGCGGCACCGCCCCGTGGCTTGCCTATTCGTCCCGGCCGTACCCCATCCGCTCGATACACGTCCGCATCTCGTCGACCGACTGGTGTTTGTGCAGCGTCGTCGGCGTGTCACAGTAGTAGGTCGTACCGTCGTGTCGGAGCGTCACCTCGTGGACGCCGCCGAGCATCTCGACGCGGACGACGAGGCGCTGGCCGGAATCGAGTGCGTCGAGAATCTCGCCGGCCGTCAGTTCGCCGGCCTCGATCGTTCGGGTGGACATCAGTCGATGGTGGGACGGACGAGACTTAAACGCCCGTGGCGAGGCGGCGAGACCCGACAAGTTAAACGCGGGGACGCGCCAAGGCGGGAGTAGATGAACCCCGCGGACATCCCCGGCCTGCCGGCGGGCGTCCCCGACGCCCTCCGCGAGGCGGGGATCGAGGAGCTCTATCCGCCACAGGCCGCGGCCGTCGACGCCGGCGTCACCGAGGGCGAGAGCCTCGTCGCCAGCGTTCCGACGGCCAGCGGCAAGACCCTGATCGCGGAACTCGCCATGCTGTCGAGCGTCGAGCGGGGCGGCAAGGCGCTCTACGTCGTCCCCCTCCGCGCCCTCGCCAGCGAGAAGAAAGCCGAGTTCGAACGCTGGGCCGACTTCGACGTGGAGGTGGGCGTGTCGACGGGCAACTACGAGTCGAGCGAGGAGTGGCTCGCGAGCCGCGACATCGTCGTCGCGACGAGCGAGAAGGTCGACTCGCTGGTTCGCAACGGCGCGCCGTGGATCGACGACCTCACCTGCGTCGTCGCCGACGAGGTCCACCTCGTCGACGACCCGAATCGTGGCCCGACGCTGGAGGTGACGCTCGCGAAACTCCGCCGCATCAACCCCGGCCTGCAGGTCGTCGCCCTGTCGGCGACCGTCGATAACGCCGACGCGGTGGCCGACTGGCTCGACGCCGAACTGCTCAGATCCGACTGGCGACCGATCGACCTGCGGACCGGCGTCCACTACGGCGACGCCATCACCTTCGACGACGGCGAGCAACGCGAGGTGCCGGTCGGGGCGGGCGAGCGTCCCACCGCCGCCCTCGTCGCCGACACGCTCGACGAGGACGGCTCGTCGCTCGTCTTCGTCAACTCCCGGCGGAACGCGGAAGCGGCGGCGCGACGGCTGGCGGACGTGACCGCCGACGCCCTGACGGCCGACGAACGCGACGCCCTCGCCGCACTCGCCGACGAGGTAGAGAGCGTCTCCGACGCCGAGACGAGCGACGACCTGGCCGCGGTGGTCCGAAAGGGCGCCGCCTTCCACCACGCCGGGCTCTCGGCCGAACACCGCTCGCTCGTCGAGGACGCCTTCCGCGACCGTCTGCTGAAGGCCATCTGCGCGACGCCGACGCTCGCGGCGGGTGTCAACACGCCCAGCCGTCGGGTGATCGTCCGCGACTGGCGGCGCTACGACGGCGAGTTCGGCGGCATGAAACCCCTCGATACGCTGGAGGTCCACCAGATGTTCGGCCGCGCCGGCCGGCCGGGACTCGACCCCTACGGCGAAGCGGTGTTGCTGGCGAACGACCACGACACGATGGACGAACTGTTCGAGCGGTACGTGTGGGCCGACCCGGAGCCCGTCCAGTCGAAACTCGCGCGGGAGCCGGCGATGCGGACCCACCTGCTGGCGACGGTCGCGTCCGGATTCGCCCGCACCCGCGAGGGCCTCCTCGACTTCCTCGATCGAACCCTGTACGCCACCCAGAGCGAGGAGCGGGGGCGGCTGGAGTCGGTCGTCGACTCGACGCTCGACTATCTCGCCGCCAACGACTTCGTGGAGCGGGACGGTGAGGAGATCACCGCGACGAATCTCGGCCACACCGTCTCCCGGCTCTACCTCGACCCCATGAGCGCGGCGGAAGTCGTCGATGGCCTCCGCGAGGCCGAGGACCCGACGCCGCTCGGACTCTACCACCTCGTCTCCCGGACGCCGGATATGTACGAACTCTACCTGAAGTCGGGGGACCGGGAGACCTACACCGAGCTCTGTTACGAACGGGAGGCGGAGTTCCTCGGGCGCGTCCCCTCGGAGTTCGAGGACGTGCGCTTCGAGGAGTGGCTGTCGGCGCTGAAGACGGCAAAACTGCTGGAAGATTGGGCGAGTGAGGTGGACGAGGACCGAATCACCGAGCGCTACGGCGTCGGTCCCGGCGACGTGCGGGGAAAAGTCGACACCGCGGAGTGGTTGCTGGGCGCCGCGGAACGGCTCGCGGCCGACCTCGACCTCGACTGCGTCGTCGCGGTTCGCGAGGCGAAAAAACGCGTCCAGTACGGCGTCCGCGAGGAACTGCTCGATCTGGCGGGCGTGCGAAACGTGGGGCGCAAGCGCGCCCGCCGGCTGTTCGAGGCCGGCGTCGAGTCCCGCGCCGACCTCCGCGAGGCCGAGAAGGAAACCGTTCTGGGCGCGCTCCGGGGGCGCGAGCGGACCGCCGAGCGGATCCTGGAGAACGCCGGCCGGCGCGACCCGTCGATGGACGGCGTGCACGTCGACGAGGCGGACGTGAGCGAGGCCGACGGGGACGCCGACGGCGGGGACGCCGACGGTCAGGCCAGCCTGGGTGATTTCGGATGAGAGTCGTCGAAGGGGTCGCCGAGATAGCGGCCCTCGACGACTTCCTGGGTCGGATCGACGATATCGCCGCCGAACACGGCGTCACGGTGCAGGCGTTCGACGCGCGCTACGTCGTCGGCCGGAGGCACCTCGAACGCGCCGTCGAGCTGGCGGACCGCGCGTTCGCCCGCGGCGAGAACGTGGCGCGCGAACGTGGGGTCGAGATCCTGCTGTACGCGGCCGGGCGACGACAGATCGACGACGCGCTGGCGATGGGAGTGAGCGAGGGGCGGACGCCCGTGGCCGTCGTCGTGAGCGACGCGGCGGGCGACGGGACGGCGGAAGCGGCCGCGGCCGACGCCGTCGCCGACCTGCTCGATCCGGCGGCGACGCTCGACGAAGTGGACGCGGAGCGGGTGCGGACCTTCTTCGACGTGACCGAGACGGAACTCGGCGTCGTGGACGGCGACCTGGCCGACCTCGTCGCCGAACGGGTCGCACTGCTCGACGTGGAGAAATAAAACGGTGTACAGATAGTCCCGGTCGCTTACATAGGGGGGCATCCTGTATTCCCCTGAGATGGCTTCGGACGACACGGATGGCGCGGACGCACCGACGGACATGGAAATCGCGCGGGCAACGGAGACGCATCCCATCGAGGACGTCGCCGGGGACATCGGCCTCGGCCCCGAGGATCTGGACCCCCAAGGCAACGGCATCGCGAAGATCGAACAGGACGCGATCCAGCGGACGCTCACCGACGCCGACGAGGGGAACCTCATCCTAGTCACGGGGACGACGGCGACGCCGAAGGGCGCGGGCAAGACGGTGACGACCGTCGGCCTCGGCCAAGGGCTGAACCACCTCGGCGAGGACGGCGTCGTCGCGGTCCGCGAGCCGTCGCTCGGGCCGGTGTTCGGCATCAAGGGCGGCGCCGCCGGCGGCGGCTACTCGCAGGTACTCCCGATGGAGGACATCAACCTCCACTTCACGGGCGACCTCCATGCACTGACGACGGCACACAACCTCGTCTCGGCGACACTGGACACCAAAGTCCACTACGGCAACGACCTCGACGTCGACGTCGACGAGGTGAGCTGGAAGCGCGCGCTCGACATGAACGACCGCGCGCTCCGAGAGGTCGTCGTCGGTCTCGGCGGCACGACCAACGGCCCGCCCCGCGAGGACGGCTTCCAGATCACGGCCGCCTCGGAAGTGATGGCGGTGCTCTGTCTCGCCGACTCGCTCGCGGACCTCAAAGAGCGGCTCTCGCGGACCATCGTCGCCTACGACTCGACGGGCGACCCCGTCACCGTCTCCGACCTCGGCATCGAGGGCGCGATGGCGATGCTCCTGAAAGACGCCCTGCGACCCAATCTGGTCCAGACCATCGAGGGCTCGCCCGCGTTCGTCCACGGCGGTCCCTTCGCCAACATCGCTCACGGCACCAACTCGCTCGTGGCCGACAAACTCGGCCTCGCGCTCGGCGACTACCTCGTCACCGAGGCGGGCTTCGCGGCCGACCTCGGCTTCGAGAAGTTCGGCAACATCGTCTCCCGTCACGGCGTCGCGCCCGACGCGGTGGTGCTGACGACCGCCGTGCGGTCGATGAAATACCACGGCCTGGAGATGTGGCCGGTCGACTACGACGAACTGAAGGAACCGAACCCCGAGGCGGTGAGCGACGGGATGGTCAACCTCGACCACCACGCCGGCATCATCGAGCAGTTCGACGTGCCCTTCGTCGTCGCCATCAACCGCTTCCCGACCGACACGGACGCGGAGATTCAGGCCATCGTCGACCACTGCGAGGCGCAGGGCTACCCGGTCGTCGTCTCGAACGCCTTCGCCGACGGCGGCGAGGGCGCCGCGGAACTCGCCGAGACGGCGCGTGACCTCGCCGACAGCGACGAGGGCGACTTCGAACCCCTCTACGACCTCGACGCGAGCCTGGAGGAGAAGATTCGGACGGTCGCCACCGACGTGTACGGCGCCGAAGACGCCCACTTCACCGAGGAGGCACAGGACGACCTGGCGCGACTCGAAGAACAGGGCTACGGCGACATGCCCGTCTGCCTGTCGAAGACCCAGCACTCGACGACGGACGACCCGGCACGGAAGGGCGCACCGCAAGGCGACTGGACGCTCACGGTGCGTGAGTGCTACCCCGACGCCGGTGCGGGCTTCGTCGTCGTCCTGACGGGCGACGTGCTGACGATGCCGGGACTCCCCGCCGAACCGGCGGCGGAGGGCATGGACGTCGACGCGGACGGCAACGTCACCGGGCTCTTTTAAACCCCGGCGCCGCCGATCGAAGATCGGCCGCTCGACGGTGCGTATTCCGGAGACGTGTCGACGTGTGGGGTAGAATGAAAAAGATTACCACAGTGTCCCCCCAGTATTATCGCGTCCGCCGGTTAGTGGAGGCACCCCACACGTCGACGTTTCGTCGTGCCGGTGGACAATCGATCGCCGATCGTGGATCGTGGCGTCCCCCCCCTGTCACGATCCCTCCCCCTTTCGATGGCGAACCCGTCGTGAGCCACCCGCTCGCCGGAGCGGGCGGTCGACGACGACCACGGCTACACGTTCAAGAGCGTCGCGGCCGTAGCGGGTGGCGTGTCAGAGAACGAACCGACTGTCTCGTGTGAACGGTGTGGCCGGGAGTGGAACCTCTCGTACGAACTCGACGAACTGATGGCGGGCAACCGCGCCGTCGAGCAGTTCGCACTCGACCACGAACGCCACACGGGCCATTATCCGGACGGCGTGTCGACGTGGCGGGCGACGTGTCGGCGGTGTCCGGACGGGGTCGAACGCCTCTCGGAGAGCGCCGCCCGGCGCTGGGCGCGCACCCACGCCCGCCACACCCGTCACGACGTGACTCTCCACCACGCCGACGGCGAGGGGACGACGCTGATCGACGGCTAGCGCGGGTCGCTCTCCCACTGGTACCCACAGGAACACGCGGCGAACTCGGTGTCGCGGCGCGTCTCCGGGTAGAACTCGAACTCGTCGATCCGCGCCCCGCAGTCCGGACAGACCGCGTAATCGGGGACCAGAACGCCCTTGAACGCCGTGTGACACTCGGCACACGTCACCTGTTCGTCGGGGCCGACACCCTCGACCGTCGCGGAACACTCCGGACAGGTGTAGCGCCGGGGCGGACCGTCGCCGCCGTACTCGACGCCGGGATCGGTCCAGTCGAGGGGGTCGTCGTCCGCGTCCGCGCCGCTTCCGACACCCAGCCAATCGAGCACCCGGCCGAACATGGCTCGACATACGGCGTCGGCGACAAAATCGTTCGGGGAGGGGACGGCTTTTGCCCGTCGGCCCCGAGACGCCACCGTGATCCCACTCGGCCACGACTTCGACGGCGAGACGGTGTTGGTGTTCGGCGGCGGCGCCGTCGGCGCGCGGAAGGCGCGCCGGTTCGCCCGCGAGGCGCGAGTCGTCGTCGTCAGCCCCGCCTTCGCCGACGCCGACTTCGGGGCGAGCGAGTTCGTCCGCGCCGCGCCGGCGCCCACGGACGTGCCCGCGTGGCTCGACGCCGCCGATCCCGCCCTCGTCGTCGCCGCCACCGACGACGGCACCCTCAACGCCGCCATCGAATCGGCGGCGACCGAGCGGGGCGTCCTCGTCAACCGAGCGGACCGGAGCGGCGACAGGGATCGGGGGAGCGTCGTCGTGCCCGCGACGGTCGAGGACGGCCCCGTGACCGTCGCAGTGACGACGAGCGGAACGAGTCCGGCGGTGAGCCGCCACCTGCGGCGGGAGTTGGCATCCGCCGTCGACGGCGCGGGCGTCGTGGCGACGGTCGTCGGGGAGTTGCGTGGCGAGTTGAAAACGCGGGGCGTCGATCCGGAGCGGCGGCGGGCGGCGATCCGCGCCGTCGCCGATTCGACTGCCGTGTGGACGGCCGCCCGCGACATGGGGACCGAGACGGCGGTGCGCGACGCCGCCGAAGGCGTACTGGCGGCCGAACTCGACTGATACGGTTTATTGTAAGTCAGTACCGGTGATTCGCCGAGACGGGCCGGCGAACCACCGGCAAACAGTTACAATAATCCGTATGATACGGTACGGAACGGTTCGAACCCCGAATCGGTCCACGGACGGACGGCCGGCAGTATGACTACCAGTCGACGCTCAGACTGCCGTCGCCGGCGGGATCGGGCGCTATCTCCTCGTCGGTCCGGCGGTCGATCACGTGGATGACGCCGCGGCCCTTCTTCGCCGGACAGACCTCGGCGGCGCGGACGTTGTGAGCCAGATCGGCCTCGCCGACGTAGTAGGTCTGCGGGCGCGCCAACCCCGTGTCGAGGTCGAGATCCCAGTTCGCCGAGACTTCGGCACACTTCCCGGTGCCGATGCATCCGTTCGCCTCGAAGATGATCTTGTAGGGCTTCTCGTCGACGGGTGGGGCGTCGGCGTCGCCCACGTCACTCGGTCGGAGTACGTCGTCGGCGTCGGTCATAGGTGCGGTTGTCGGAGCGGGAAGGTAAGGGGCGCGGTCGGTTAGAACGCCCGCAACTCGTCGAGGACGGCGGCGGCCGAGCCGTCGTCGATGGCGGCGCGTGCGGCGTCGAGGCCGGCATCGAGCGAGTCTGCGTCACCGCCGGCGTAGATCCTGAACGCGGCGTTGAGGGCGACGGCGTCGGCCCAGTGGTCGGTCCGGTCGCCGGTGACCACCTCGCGCGTGAGACGTGCGCT
>Ga0209945_1000212_pt1 | contig 20808 bp, 14 predicted proteins | sample SalPonR2_A_D2_MG_FD_185703 | JGI IMG/M metagenome (GOLD analysis project Ga0209945, IMG submission 185703) | Salt pond soil microbial communities from South San Francisco under conditions of wetland restoration - Salt Pond MetaG R2_A_D2_MG... ...
GACGAGGCGACGACCGCAACCGATCAAAAAGCGCGCGCCCAGCTGCGTGACACGTTCGACATCCCGAGTCAGCTCTCGTCTGCGGAGGCCGAAGAGACGCTCCGTGCGGGACTCGATCTCGTCCTTGCCGGCTCGTTCGAGGCGGCGACCACGACGCTTGCGGAGACGTTTACCTCTCCCTGTGCAGAGCGCGAGCCCCCATCGGTTGTCCACGGTGACGCACACGAGTCAGCCTGTTTGCTCCACGTCGACGATGCCCGGTGAACACTGCGTGTCACCCTGCTCGTATCGCTTCCTCAGCTTCCTCGTTCAACCACACGCCGTCGTACTTCTGTACAGTTGCGAGACTGGAAGCTCAGGTCAGTCCCGCCATCACGCCGCCGTCGACGTCCCAGATTGCCCCGGTCACCCAGGACGCATCCTCAGACAGAAGGAAGTCGATCACTGCGGCCACTTCCGCTGGTTGGCCGACGTCCCCAGTCGGGTGCATCTCGTCGAAGGCCTGCAAATTCTCGTGGATATCTTCCGGGTCCATGAACTCGCCGTAGATCGGCGTCTCGACCACAGCTGGAGAGACCGCATTGACTCTGACGTCGTCGTCTCCCAACTCGATGGCGAGCTGTTGTGTGAGCGTATGTAGTCCGGCCTTCGCCATGGAGTAGGCTGAAGATGGAGTATCCTTCACGGCCTGCTGTGCCCACATCGACCCGACGTTCACGATCGCTCCCTCCCCGTTCTCTATCATCCCTTGCGCGACGGCCTGCGTGATGAAAAAGAACGACTTGTTTATCTTATGATATTTTTCGTAGTCAGACTCTGTGTGATCTACGAATGGCTTGGGTGAAAATGATCCTGCCGCGTTCACCAGGTACTCGATAGACGACGACTCGTCGACTGCGTCAACAAGTTCCGCGACGTCGTCGTCCTCGAACAGATCAACGACCGAGTATTCACCCTTCCCGTCCCCCGGAAGGCTCTCAACGGCATCCTCCAGTTTCGTTTCCGTCCGACCAACGAGGTGGACGTTGACGCCACGGCGGGTCAACCGCTCTGCTGTCGCCAATCCGATCCCACTCGATCCGCCGATAAGCAACGCCTCGGTCTCAGCCGAAATCTGCGAAGCCATCTATGGTGAACGTATCGGATCCGATGTAAAATACTTCGTATGTTGTTTTCAAACTCAGTCGTGGGTCGATGACAGCTCCGACACCGAGTCGACGACGAGCTGATTCGGCTCCGGCGGTGTAATAGCCTCGTCTGTGACGATGGCGAGGTCACCGCGAGCGGGGTCGTCGGCAATCGGGTCGCTCCCCGTCCGTGGCTCCCTGTCGAGCACGACTGTCCCTCCTGCGACTAATGGGGCGACGACGCCCGCGGCGAGCGCCCGGTGGTCGGTGACCGGCGCGCGCACCACCACCCGCGTGTCGGCGTCGATCGCGGCCGCCTTCGTGGCGGCGTCGGCGAGCACGAGGAGGCGCTGGTGTGAGATCGAACCGCCCGGGCCGCGGACAACCGGGTCGGCCGGTCCGACCGTCGACGGGACCATGCCAGGGTTCTCACTCCACAACTCCTGTTCCCAGTGCGTCGTCTCGGGGCGCGTCGGCGGTCCCCCGAAGACCGCGAGGTTCGTTCCGGGCGCCGGGTCTGTGCCGGACTCGGCCGCGGTCGGGACGAGTACCACACGGTCGCCAGCGTCGAGACCGGCGGCCGGGTCGAACCGGACCGGAGCTCCGAGTCCGGCCGCACCGAGGAACGCCAGCGTCGGGTGAAACCCCGGATCCGGGTGTACGGCCACCGTCGCTCCCTCACGCGCACCGAGATATCGGAGGACGTTCGCGGCCTTGTACGCGTTCGTGATGAGATCGTGATACGTTCGCTCGCGACCGTCGGGCGTGACGATCGCGAGGTCCCGACTCCGCCGGTCGCGGGCGAGTAGGTCGCCGACAACGTCCATGCGAGAGATGACTCCCCGTGAGGCTTAAACGCCCCGTGCGGTCGCACGAGTCAGGACCGCGTCCGCGGGTTCAAAACGTGCTCTTCAACTTCTCGAAGAAGCCACCGCCGACGTCGATGTCTTCGCCACCGGCCTCGGCGTACGCCTCAAGTGCCTCCCGCTGCTCTTCGTTGAGCGAATCCGGCACCACCACGGCGACGGTGACGTAGAGGTCACCGCGTCCACGCCGCCGTAGTCGCGGCATCCCCTTCCCTTGGAGCCGGAACCGCTCGCCGCTCTGGGTGCCGGGCGGAACCTCCATCTCGACGGTGCCGTCGACGGTTTCGACGTCGATGGTGTCGCCGAAGACGGCCTGTGGGAACGACACCGCCTCGGTGACGGAGAGGTCGTCGCCGTCGCGCTCGAACCGGTCGCCGACGTCGATGTCGACTTCGATCAGGAGGTCACCGTTTGGACCGCCGTTCTCGCCAGGCGCTCCCTCGCGTTCCATGCGGAGACTCTGGCCCGACCGGATCCCGGCCGGGACGTCGACCGACAGCGTCGCCTCCTCGCGAACCACCCCGTCGCCGCCGCAGTCAGAGCACGTCTCGCTGTACACCTCACCGGCACCCTCACACTCCGGACAGGTCGCCGTCTGCTGGACCCGTCCGAGCGGCGTCTGTTGGACCTGTCGAACCTGTCCCTGGCCGTTACACTGTGGACACGTCCGGGCGTCCGCGTCCGGGGGATGGCCCTCCCCACCGCAGGTGTCACACCGCGTCGGCCGCTCGATAGTGAACTGTTTGGTCGTGCCCTCGAACGCCTCCTCGAGGTCGATCGTGAGCCCCGTCCGGATGTCACTGCCCTGTCTCGGCCGGGAGTCCCTTCGACCACTGGGACCGCCACCGCCGCCGAAGAACTGGTTGAAGATGTCCTCGAAGCCACCGGCCCCGCCGGCGCCACCACCGAAGGGGCCGCCTGCGCCGCCCCGTCCGCCGCCACCAGTTGCGCCGTGTTTGTCGGCCTCGGTGTACCGGTCGTGACCAAGCTGGTCGTACTGGCGGCGCTTTTCTTCGTCTGTGAGCACCTCTTTGGCCTTCTGGATCTTCTTGAACCGGTCTTCGGCGTCGTCCTCGTCGCTTACGTCCGGGTGGTGTTTCGCCGCCTGCTTGCGGTACGCCTGTTTTATCTCCTCCTCGCTGGCGTCCCGTGAGACACCCAAGACGTCGTAGAAGTTCTCGCTCATGCGTTGCGTTCGATGGTGTGTGGTCGTGGCTGAGTCGTGTTAAACGGCGCGGCCAGGCCGGGTACCTCACACACCGCGTGTCGGTGTGGGTCCGGGGTCGTACAGCGTTCTGCTGTGCCCGGCTACTCGTCGTTCTCGTCGACGTCTTCGAAGTCGGCGTCGACGTACTCATCATCGTCGGCGTCGGCACCGGCGCCCGGACCGCCCCCGTCGCCCATCCCGCCCATGCCGCCAGGTCCAGCGCCCGCTGCGCCACCCGGACCGGCCTGTGCGGCCTGTTCTTGGTACATCTGCTTGCCGATCTCTTGGAGCTCGTCGGTGAGCGTCTCGGTGGCCGTCTCGATTGCGTCAGTCTCTGCGTCGTCGTCTTCGAGGACTGCCTCGACTTCTTCGACGGCCGCTTCGATATCACTGATGACGCTCTCGTCGAGGTCTTCCTCGTTCTCCTCGATGAGCGTCTCTGCGCGCTGGATGGTCGTCTCGGCTTCGTTGCGCGCTTCAATGCGCTCGCGGCGTGCTTCGTCCTCTTCGGCGTGTTTTTCGGCCTCTTCTTGCATCTGTTCGATCTCATCGTCGGAGAGGCCAGCGCCTCCCTCGATAGTGATCGACTCGGCGTTACCGGAGCCCTGATCTTCGGCCTCGACGTTCACGATTCCGTTCTCGTCGATGCTGAACGACACCTCTATCTGCGGCGTCCCAGCGGGCGCCGGCGGGATCCCCGTGAGTTGGAACGCGCCGAGCAGTTCGTTCTCGTCTGCGATCTCGCGTTCGCCCTGGAAGACCCGAACGTTGACCGACGTCTGGTTGTCGGCCGCCGTGGTGAACACCTTCGACTCCTCCGTCGGAATCGTGGTGTTCTTTTCGATGAGCCGCTCGAAGAGTCCGCCCTTCACCTCGATGCCGAGCGATAGCGGCGTGACGTCCAGCAGCACGATGTCGTCGACGTCGCCGGAGAGGACGCCGCCTTGGACTGCCGCACCGAGCGCGACCGCCTCGTCGGGGTTGACGTTCTTCTTCGGTTCTTGACCCGCCAGCGATTCGACCTTGTCGACGACCTGTGGCATCCGGGTCGATCCACCGACGAGGATGACCTCGTCGATGTCGCCCGTCGAGTAGCCGGCGTCGGAGAGCGCCTGCTCGGTCGGCCCGACCGTTCGCTCGAGGAGATCTCCCGTGAGGTTCTCGAACGTCGCTCGGGTGACCGATTGTTCGAGGTGGACCGGACCGCTGTCGGTCGCGGTGATGAACGGGAGGTTCACCGTGGTCTCCTTCTTGTTCGAGAGCTCGATCTTCGCCTCCTCTGCGGCGTCTTTGAGCCGCTGGAGTGCCTGTCGGTCCTCCCGGAGGTCGATGCCGTGGTCGTCCTCGAACTCGTCGGCGAGGTGGTCGATGAGCGCCTCGTCCCAGTCGTCGCCGCCGAGGTCGTTGTCGCCGTTCGTAGCGACGACCTCGTAGACGCCACCGCCCAGATCGAGGACGCTCACGTCGAAGGTACCCCCACCGAGGTCGTACACGAGGACGGTCTGGTCGGACTCGTCGTCGAGTCCGTACGCCATCGACGCGGCGGTCGGCTCGTTGACGATGCGTTCGACGTCGAAGCCTGCGATCTCGCCGGCGTCTTTCGTCGCCTGCCGTTGTTTGTCGTTGAAGTAGGCGGGAACCGTGATCACGGCCTTCTCGACGTCGTCACCGAGGTACTCCTCGGCGTCGCGTTTGACCTTCTGGAGGATCATCGCCGAGATCTGCTCGGGCGTGTACTCGTCGTCGCCGATCGCGACCGCGTGGTCGTCCTCGCCCATGTGCCGTTTGATCGACTGGATCGTCCGGTCGGGGTTCTGGACGGCCTGATTTTTCGCCGGCTTTCCGACCAGCCGCTCGCCGTCGTCGGAGAAGGCGACGACGGACGGCGTCGTCCGATCGCCCTCCGCGTTCGAGATGATCTCGGGCTCGTCGCCCTCCATCACCGCGAAGGCGGAGTTGGTGGTACCGAGGTCGATACCGAGGATCTTGTTGGTCGCCATCTTACCTACGATTACCGGCTTGTGTCGGTTAAAGGTTACTAGACGCGCCGAAACGCCGGTCGCACCGAGGTCGACGCTGTCTGTCGGTTTTATCGATCGTGTGAACCGCTCACACCGATGTATTTATACAGACCCGCAAACGCACCTCCCCGGGAGCCGCGTGAGGTGGCCGGCGACGGGTCGCCGTCACACTCCGGCGACGAGGTCTTCGAGCACCGCCTCGGGGTCGTCGGCCTTCGCCACGCCGGACGCGAGCAACACGCCAGACGCACCGAGCTCGCCGGCGGCACCGACGTCGTCGCCGGTCGAGACGCCGGCGCCACAGAAGACGTCGACGTCATCGTCGACAGCAGCAGCCGCGTCGACGGCGTCCGCGACGATACCCGGGTCGGCCGTGGCGACTGAGACGTCTCCGCCTATCAGCGCCGGTGGTTCGACGGCGACGGCGTCCGGTGTGAGCGCTGCGGCGGCACCGACCTGTGCTGGATTGTTCGCACAGACGACCGCCTCGAGGTCGGCTCGCTCGGCCGCGCGGACCGAGGCGTCGACGTCGGCGAGCTTCAGCCGATTCTCCGAGTGATTGATGAGCGTCCCGACCGCGCCGTTGTCGGCGACCGCCTCGGCGAGAGTCGAGCCGGTGTGTGAGCCGTGGCCGTTCGGTGAGACGTGTTGTGCCCAGGTCTCGACGCCCGTATCTGCGACGCGAGCGATATCGGCGGCCTGTGGCGAGACGGCGATGCGTACACCGGAGGCGTCGGCGACGTCGCGCACAGCGGTCGCGACCTCGATCGGATCACACGGATACGCCTTGAGGTTCACCAGAATGAACATACACGTGGTACTCGGTCAGGAGTACCATAGGTTGATCGTTCGTCGCCGGCTGCACCCGACACGCAGACCGGGCGGTCGTAGTGAACACACTCTTATATCCATCGGACGACGTACTCTCACACGACCACGAACCAACGGTCGTCGCTCTCATGTCCCTGATCGAGATCATCGCCGGCGTCGAGGCCCGTGAGGCAACCTTGACCGTGTTCGATACCGACCCGGCCGTCGCGGAGGCGCTCACAGCCCACTTCGCAGACCGGAACCTCGTCGTCGTCGATGAACGAACCACACACGGTCCGAGTGGCTACGCCGTCTTAGAGCGCGACGGCGAGTTCGTCACCGCCGTCTCTACCGACGAGCTGTTGCCGTCGTCGAGCGAGCAGACAGAGGGAGACCGCGTCGGAGAGCCGATCCTCGATCGCCTCGAGGAGACGTTGTTCACCTCATACGCGCGCGAAGACATGGTCGCCGCCTCGCGCGAGATAGAGGACCGCGCCTGGCGCGTCGGCGACGGCGAGTTACACGCCGGGTTCCAGACGCTCGACGTGCTGACCGGCGAAGATCGCACCTACGACGCCCTCGGCGGCGAGGCGGGCCTCGACGTCCACGCGTACGCCGCCGCGGAGGGAGAGCCGCCGGCAGCAGACCGCTACACGGTACACATCGGTGAGACCGCCGAGATACGCGAGACGTGGTTCGTCGCCTACGACGGCGGCGGCCTCGACACGGCAAAGTGCGTGTTACTCGCCGAAGAGCGCGAGCCCGGTGGGTTTTACGGTTTCTGGAGTTACGACCCGGAAACCGTCGACGAGGTCATCGACTACCTGACGGAGCGGTACGGGGAGTCGACGCCGCCGGACGACGCGAAGGTGTGAGATACGGTCCCGTCAGGACCCCGCACAGAGTGGCACCGCGGCCGCTCACTCCTTGCGCTTTACTACGTCGCCGAGCGTCATCGTCCCAGCGTCGTTCGTCTCCCACTCGGCGTCGACCTCCTCGCCTTCGACGAGCGAGATGTCGAGTGCACGCTCGAGTTTCCGCTGGACACCGTCGGTTGGGAGGGTATCGCCGCGTTCGAGCTTCCGGATCAGGCTCGCCTTCTCGTTGAGGTCGTCTGCGAGCTCCTCCTGGCTGCGGCCGGCAGCCTCGCGGGCGGATCGGATCCGGTCGTCGTAGTCGGTGGCGATCTCGTCCATCGTGTCGAACATGTCGCGACGACGAGTGTTGTCACCCCCACCACCAGACGACCCACTCGACGAGGAGCCGCTCGACGTGGTTCCACTGTTCGAACTCGTCGAGTACTTGCTCCCGCTGGTGCTCGACGGCTCCTCGCGGACCTTCGTTCCAAAGTCCGCACAGGAGCTACACAGCTCCAGCTCGGCGCCTTCGACCTTCGTCGTCGTGAGCGAGGCCTGCTCGGCACCACACATTTCACACTGCGGCATAGCCTGCGCTAACACAGCCGGTGATTTAAACTACACGCCGCCCCCGGCGCATTCGGACGGCGAGCAGGGGCGAAGCGCGTCGGCGCCACAACACACATATGGGTTCGCCTACAGTTGGTAGGTAGTGGCATCCCGACAGAGCGGGCCGGGGAGCGACTGGGGCTCCCGGCCTGGATCGGCGGAGCGTCGGACCGAGCCATCGACCGCGCTAGCTGACGGCGACGACCAGCCTGTGCGAGGCGTCCGACCGGCGTCGGCGCCGGCGTCGACACACCGGTATCGCCGGCCGAAGCGACCGGACACACCCGACAGCCCGACTGGACCGGGTAGAACCTCACATCGAACCCCCGAGGACCCGCCGCTTCGCGACCCCGGGCTGTACGCACTCACCGATCACTTTCGAGAACGACTCAGACAGCCCGGTCGATACGTGTCGACGCGAACGGTGAGCGCCGCGATCCGTCACGGGCAGCTTCGGTGGAACCGCACCGACGGCTGGCGGTTCGCGGTCGTCGAAGACGGGATCCGGTTCGTGGTCGTCGTCGCCGACACTGGGACGGCCTCGCCGGTCGTGGTGACCGCCTGGACGGAAGTCGCCGACCGGTCGACCGCACTCGAGGCAGGACGGTTCGACCGTGTCGACGTCGACACGATCGCGGTCCGCGCCGCGTTGAGTGAGTCCGCAGAGACGCGCATCCCCGAACAGATCCGTCCACGAAGCATCTCGCGCCCGTTCGTCGTCGGCGGCCACCGGCTGACGACGGACACCGGTGACTCAGCGGTTCGGTGTGCCGACTGTGGCTGCCGGTTTCAGTCGAAACGAGCGATCACGACACGAGGGTGTCACAGCGCTCCACAGAGTCGCTGAGTCGCCACACGATCACGACGGGATGCAGCTTCGGGTTTCGGACGCTGCCCATATGCGTCTCGCGACCGAAGCGTGACCGATGACCGACGACAGCGTTGCCGGCCGAGACGACGGTTCTGGCTCCGACAGCGACGAAGCCGTCGACCTCGATCGCTTTCACGAGGCGCTCGAAGCCGAGGAGCGTCCCGTAGCGACCGCGAGTCAGGTCGCCAGGCGCCTCGGGACCACGCAGGCCGCCGCCCGCGACGCGCTCGACGGGCTCGCCGAGCGCGAGGACGCACAGCGGCTCGACGTCGAGTCCGATCCGGTGGTGTACTATCCGACCGAGTGGGGCCGGCTGGCGAGCCGGGAGCGCATCGTCGTGTTTCCGAGCCGCCGTGAGATCGTCGTCGACCACCCGACACAGTTCACCCGCGCACAACTCTCACAGGTCGCTCGACTCGTCGACACCACTGGCACCGAGCCCGGCACCCGTGGATACCTCTATCGGATTCGTCAGGAAGACGTATGGGCGGCGCCGTTCACGGACGTCGATGCGCTCGTCGGGCGGCTGCGGTCGGTGCTGCCGAGACGGTTCGAGCATCTCGAGTCGTGGGTACGCGACCAGTGGGGGCGCGCTCACCAGTTTCGGCTGTACACCCACGAAGACGACTACGTCGTGCTAGAGGCGGCCACGGCGTCGCTTTTGAGCAACGTCGCCGAGAGCCACCTCGAAGACGGCGAGCTTCGCGCGCCGATATCGGACACCGAAGCGTGGGTCGACGCCGACGCGGTCGCGAGCGTCAAACGGACCCTCTACGACGCCGGCTACCCCGTCGAAGACGACCGGGATCTCGAGACCGGTGATCCCGTCGAGATCGCGTGTTCGACCGAGCTCCGACCCTACCAGGAGACGTGGGTCGATCGATTCCTCGAGACACGCGCGGGTGTGTACGTCGGTCCGCCAGGGTCGGGCAAGACCGTCGCCGCGATCGCGACGATCGCGGCCGTCGGCGGTGAGACGCTGATTCTCGTCCCCTCACGCGAACTCGCCAACCAGTGGCGGACGGCACTGCAGACGCATTCGACGGTCGATCCCGGCGACGTGGGCGAGTATCATGGCGGCGAGAAGACGATCCGACCGATCACGATCGCGACCTATCAGACGGCGGGGATGGACCGACACCGGCAGTTGTTCGACTCGCGTCGGTGGGGACTGATCTGCTTCGACGAGTGTCACCACATCACCGCACCCGTGTTCAAGCGGTCGGCCGAACTCCAGGCGAAACACCGCCTCGGGCTCTCGGCGACGCCGGTCCGGGAGACGGGCAGCGAAGAGGAAATATACACGCTGATCGGCCCGCCGATCGGTGCCGACTGGGACGCGCTGTTCGAGGCGGGGTTCGTACAAGAGCCCGAGGTCGAGATCCGGTACGTTCCGTGGCGCGACGAGCTCGCACGTAACGAGTACACGAGCGCCGATGGGCGCGAGCGACGTCGGCTCGCCGCAGAGAACCCCGCGAAGGTCGCAGAGATCCGCGATCTGCTGGCCGAGCACCCGAACAAACGGTCCCTCGTCTTCGTCGAGTACCTCGACCACGGCGCGGCGATAGCAGACGCGATCGACGCACCGTTCGTTAGCGGTGAGATGCCCCACACCGAGCGCTCGGCGTTGTTTCGACGGTTTCGAGACGACGACGACGGACTCGCCGTGCTCGTCGTATCGCGGGTCGGCGACGAGGGGATCGACCTCCCGAACGCCGAACTGGCGGTCGTCGCGTCGGGCCTCGGCGGCTCCCGTCGACAGGGCACCCAGCGAGTGGGCCGTACCATGCGTCCGGCGGGTTCCGCGCTCGTCTACGTGCTCGCGACGCGTGGCAGCACCGAGGAGGCGTTCGCCCGTCGTCAGATGCAACACCTCTCTCGGAAGGGCGTCCGCGTTCGTGAGACGACGCTTGCAGAGTGACATTCGGGTCGCACCACCCGGTAGCGAAGCATTGAACTGGCGGTCCATCGACCTCGGGGTATGTCCACTGATGCCACGCAGTCGACCGTCGGCGAGGCGGTCGTCGACTGTCTGTTGGACCACGGGATCGACACGGCGTTCGGGATCCCAGGCAAGCAGACGCTCCCACTGAACCGGGCGTTCGCCGACCGGGACGCGCGGTTCGTCGTCGCCCGCCACGAGACCGCTGTCACCCATCAGGCGTGGGGATACGCCGAGATCGGCGGTCCTGGGGCGATGGCCGCGACCGTCGTCGTCCCCGGCCCCGGCGATATGAACGCCATGAACGGATTGAAGAGTGCGAAAAACGACTGCGTCCCGCTGATCCACCTCGCAGTCGAGACCGAAGCCGACGTCCGCGGCGGCGACGGGATCCACGAGACGCCGCCGGAGACGTACGACACGGTCGTGAAAGCAAACGTCCTCGTCGAGTCGCCAGCGGGTGCCGTCTCGGCGGTCACCGAGGCGATCCGCACCGCCCGTGAACATCCGCAGGGACCGGTTCGCGTCGGGATACCGAAAGACGTGCTCGCGAGTCGCACGCCGCAGGCGACGCCACCGATCCGCGAGCCGGCTGCGCCGCCCGAACCCGACCCGCAGGCAGTCGACACGGCCGGTACCGTGTTGCGTGGGTCGACGGCCCCGGTGGTAATCGCCGGAGGCGGCGTCAGGCGGTCCGGTGCCACGAGCCGGCTTCGAGCCGTCGCCGAGCGACTCGACGCACCGGTGGTGACGACGTACAAGGGCAAAGGCGTCCTCCCCGAGACGCATCCGCTCTCGGCGGGCGTCCTCTGTGGTGGCGCGAGCACGGAGCTCCGCGCGCTGCTCGCCGATGCGGACGTCGGACTCGTCGTCGGCTCGGACCTCGACGCGGTCGCGACTGCGAAGTGGTCGGTATCGATGCCGGAGACGCTCGTGCACGTGACGCTCGACGGTGACGACATTGGCTTCGGCTACGAGACCAACCTCGGCGTCGTCGCCGACGCGGATCGGTTCCTCACGGCACTCGACGAGCGCCTCGCCGGTGACGACGCCACGAGAGAGGAGTCGGTGCCGTCTGGAGAGGCCCGTGCCGCGGCCGTTCGAGACGCCGACCGAGCCAGGTTCGCGGCGATCGCCGCCGGCCGGAACGAGGACGCACCGCTTCGCTCGATCGAGGTCCTCGAGACCGTCCGCGAGGTCCTTCCACCGGAGGCGGTCGTGACCGCCGACGCCGGTGGCTTCCGGCTGTGGACGCTCGTCTCGTTTCCGGCGAGCGGGCCGACGACCTACGTCAACCCCGGATCGTGGGCGACGATGGGAACCGGTCTCCCGTCTGCCATCGGCGCGAAGCTCGCGACCCCGGACCGAGACGTGGTCGCACTGGCCGGCGACGGCGGGCTCATGATGTGTATCCACGAACTCCACACCCTCGCGGCGGAGGCGATAGACGTCACGGTGGTCGCGTTGAACAACGACGACTACGCGATCATAAGCGAGGAGGCGGCGCGCTCGTACGACTTCTCGAGCCAGGCGTACGGCTGGGATGAGACGAGCCTCGACCTCGCGTCCGTCGCCGAAGCCATGGGGGTGCACGCCGAGCGAGCGACGACTCGGGCGTCCCTTGCCGAGGCGATGGAGTCGGCCCGGAGCCGCGATGGACCGTCGCTCGTCGAGGTGCGGACCGATCCTGGCGAGCCACAGGCGAGTGAGTGGATGACCCGCGAACACTGAAGACCGTCTGCCTCTCTCGGTGAAATCACGAACCTATTCGGTTCTGGGCTCCACAGCACACCTGTGAGCGACGCCGACGCCCCCGCGCCGACCCCGCCGGCGGACCGAATCGTCAGCCTCGATGTACTCCGGGGCGTGGCCGTCCTCGGGATCCTCATCATCAACGTCCGGGTGTTCTCGATGCCCGAGACGACGCTGCTCAACCCGACCGTCTACGGCGACTTCACCGGGGTGAACTACGGTGTCTGGCTCCTCGGACACGTCTTCGCCGAACTGAAGTTCATCACCCTGTTCTCTGCGCTCTTTGGAGCCGGGATACTGCTGTTCGTCGATCACAAACGCCGAAAGGGGCAACCAGCGCTGCGGCTCCACTACCGGCGAACCGTCTGGCTCATCCTCATCGGTCTCGGACACGCCTACCTGCTCTGGTACGGCGACGTGCTCGTCGCCTACGGGCTGTGCGGGCTCGCGCTTATCGCTGTCCGCGACTGGGAACCGCGGGCGCTGGCCGGCCTCGCGACGGTCCTACTGCTCGTGGTTCCGCTGCTCGAGGTGTTCGCCGGTCTCACCATCGGCGGCCAGGCCATCGCCGCCCAGTGGGCGCCGTCCGAGGCAGCCCTCCGCGCCGAGGTCGCCACCTACCGGAGCGGCTGGATCGAACAGCTCGACCACCGCGTTCCGACGGCATTCTCTAGACAGACGACCGGGTTCCTCGGGAGCACGTTCTGGCGGGTCGGTGGCACCGTCCTCCTTGGGATGGCGCTGTACAGGTGGGGCGTTCTGACCAACGAGCGGAGCAGGCGGCTGTACCGCTGGCTCGTCGCTGGCGGAGTCGTCGGGGTCGGGATCGTTCTCGCCGGGGTGTGGTACATCGAAGCGAACGCGTGGCGCGCCGACGCGGCGCTGTTCTGGCGGCAGTTCAACTACGTCGGCAGCCTCCTCGTCGCGGGCGGGTACGTCGGCGCAGTCACCCTCTACGTGCGAGCCAGGCCGAGCGGGCGGTTCACCCGAGCGTTCGCGGCCGTCGGCCGGACGGCGTTCAGCAACTACCTCCTGCAGAGTCTCGTGGCGACGACGGTGTTCTACGGTCACGGACTCGGCTTGTTCGGATCGGTGAGTCGATCTACAGCGTTCGGACTCGTGATCGCGTTCTGGGTCGTCGAGGTCGCGCTCTCGGTGCTCTGGCTTCGCCGGTTCCGATTCGGCCCGGTCGAATGGGTATGGCGAACGCTCACGTATGGCCGCCGGCAGCCGATACGGGACACGAGCTGATGGCTGCCGAGGTGACGCCGTGGCGTCGATCGGCGGTCGGAGCAGACGCACGCTCTGTTCGCGGCCCACACACCGTCACGCTCTCGTAGTACGCCCGTGCCGGGTACCGAACGCCACGGATACAGGCCGTCCAGGGGTCAGCTCACGGCCGCCCGCGTCAGTTCGAGCTGGTTCGTGACGGTTTCGCCGAACAGTTCCGCGAATAGCTTCTGCTCTGCGGCTCGCAGGTGTTGGGTGAACGTCGCCTGCGAGATGTCCATCATCTCGGCGACTTCACTGCCGCTGTGCGTCCGTGGCCACTCGAAGAATCCGGCGAAGTAGGCCGTCTGTGCCGCCTCCCGCTGGCGGTCGGTCAGCACGGATTCGAGCGTCGCCCGGAACGCGGCCTCAGTCTGAACGTCTCGTTCGGTCTCCCGCTGGGCGACGAGACTCAGGCCGTCGTACTTTGTGGTGAACGCGTCGACGACGGTCCGGATGTCGTTCGAGCTGGCCACCTGTGCGCGGAGGCGGCCGCGGCCTCCGGTGAGCGTCAGCGACTCGATACTCGCGCCGTACTGTGCCAGCGTCGAGACGAGCGAGGTGTCGTCGACGGTGAGTCGGAAGACCGCGCGATCGTCGTACGTACACACGTGCTGGACGTCGGTGACGTGTGTAGCCGCCGTGACGTGATCGGCGACGGCCGCCGGTGTTGCACCCTCAACCGCCACGTACTGTGCGTGTGCTTCGCCGCCGTCTGCGGCGACGTGTTCGAGTTCGACGTGACAGTCGAGGGTTGCAGCGAGGGTTGCGAGCGGCTCCGAGATGCCGCTCAGCTCGAACTCGAGTTCGGTGACCCGGTCGGACGCGAGCGTCTGCTCGCTCTCCACGCTGTTTATTGCGTCGGCGACGGTCTCTCCGAGTTCGGCGAACACCGCCCGTCCGATCTGGTCGAACGCGTCTGCGTCGGTAGCGACGACGACGATGACGCCGTACTCGGCTCCGCGATACGCGAGTGGAACGACGACCGCACTCGACGCGTCGGTCTCGCCGAGTGCGGGCGATTCGACGCGCGTGATCACCGGCGTTCCCTCGTCGGCGGCCACCTCGACTGGCGTCGGCGTGGCGGCACAGAGCGACTCGACGTGGTTTTCGAGCGTCTCAGCGTCGGTTCCCGCCCACGACCGAGGCGTGACGGTGTCGGCGACGAGTCCACGACCGCCGATCCAGGCGACGTCGAAGGGCTCGGCCGCAGCGAACTGTTCGCACACGGCCTGCTCGAGCTCGTCTCGCGTCGACGCAGCGACGAGTTCGCGGTTGACGTCTCGGAGCACCTCGTTGGTCGCGTTAAGCGACGCGAGTCGTTCGTTCTGCGATTCGATCTGTCGTTCGCGGCTACGTCGCTCGGTCACGTCGTGCTCGACGGCGACGTATCGCTCGACGGTGCCGTCCTCGTTCGTGATCGGGGCGATCGTCGTATCGACCCAGCAGCGCTCGCCCGATTTGCGCTGGTTGACCATCTCGCCGTCCCAGACGGTACCCGCACCGATCTGCTCCCAGAGTTCGGCGTAGAACTCGTCGTCGTGTTCGCCAGACTGCCACAGCTTCGGGTTCTCACCGACGACCGTCGACCGATCGTAGCCGGTGACCGACTCAACTGCCGGGTTCGCGTACTCGATCGTCCCCTCCGTGTCGGTGAGGAAGATGGCGTGGCCGGCGTGTTCTATCGCCTTCCGGAAGCCGCGGAGCCGCTCGTTGGCCTCTTGGAGCTGCGCTTTGATCGTCGCCTCCTCGTCGACGTACGTCGAGAGGTAGTAGACGGTGAGGAGGGTGAGGACACTCACCACGAGTCCCGGCAGCTCTTCGAGGCCCACACTGCTCGTCTGCATGGTCAACGCCTGTCTGAGCGTCATAAATGAGAGCAGAAGCGTGAGGAAGCCGAACCGGCGATCGCGGGTCCGCGAGAGCAGCGTGAGCGAGTAGCCCACACCGATCAGCCGGAGGCAGACGGAAAGAACGATGATCCAGTTCATGACGGTACAGCGTGGTGACTCGCTTCGGTATCCCCAGAGGAACCGAGCAGTGTCCGCCTGAGGGGTCGATGCGACACGTGCATAGGCCCGGCTTGTGCGTCACCCTACATAAACTGTCCTGCTGGCCGCTGGCGACCGGTCGAACTGTGGCGGTCGGTGTGTCCCAAACAGTATTGGTAGCCGAATGATAGGGTGTTTCGGCGTCTCGAGCCAGTACAAACAGTTTAGGTAGCACGCTTTGGGGAGGACGGTTCGTACGACTCTGTGTATGAACGACGAATCCATCTGGTCGGCACCCGCCGACGGACACCAGGGTGGTGGCGATGAGTAGTGCAGACGGCTCAGAGCCGCTGCCGGGCGTCCCGAACGTGAATCGTGCCGACCTCGACGAGATGGTCGAGAACGAGCGAGTCGACCCCCACGAAGAGCTCGCGGAGGTCGACGCCGACACCGACCTCGGAATCGAGATGGCCGAGGACGCACAGCGCGTCGCACGCGGTGAATTAACCGGTGACGACTTCTGGACCAAACACGACGCGGCCGCAGCGGCCGAGTTCGGCGAGGAGTACCGGGCGACCCCGAACCCGGCCGTCGACTCGGGCGACCAGACGATCTCGTCGCCGACCGCGGAGTCACTGAGCTGCTCGGTCGAGTCGATGGACGCCGTCACATCGGAGTCGGCGTTACAACGAGACGAGTCCGGAATCGGCGTCGGTGACGAGAAGTGGGGAATGGTGATCGACTTACAGAAGTGTGTCGGATGTGACTCGTGTACGGTCGCGTGCAAGGCCGAGAACCGCACGCCCCCGGGCGTCTCGTACAACGTCGTCATGGAAGAAGAACACGGCGAGTTCCCCAACGTCACGCGGACGAACGTCCCCCGCCCCTGTATGCAGTGTGAGAATCCGCCGTGCGTGCAGGTATGTCCGGTCTCGGCGACGTACTCGATGGACGACGGCGTGGTAAACATCGACTACGACCGATGTATCGGCTGTCGGTACTGCATCATCGCGTGCCCGTACGGGGCACGATACTTCGACTTCGGCGACAACTACGACGACGAAGTCGACGAGGCCGGGGAGGTCACGAGCCCAGAGTACGGCGTCGACCGGGGCAAGCGGACCGAGGGCGACTCGCCGATCGGGAACGTTCGAAAGTGCAGCTTCTGTACCCACCGTCTCGAACGCGGTGAGGAGCCTGCCTGCGTCGAGACGTGTATCGGTGATGCCCGAAACATGGGCGACCTCAACGACCCTGAGAGCGACGTGTCACAGATGGCCGAATCGACCAGAGCGATGCAGCTGAAAGAGGCGGAAGGGACCGACCCCAACGTCTACTACCTCAAGTGAACCCATGGCAACGAAACACACTGCGTTCGAGTTCGCTCCCGGCTTCGAAGACGGACGGCTTCGCGTCGCGTGGTACGCCTTCGTTGGCCTGCTCGTGGCTGGCGGCGCCTACGCCGCTTACCTGCGGCTGACGCAGGGAATGGCGAGCACGAATCTCACGAGCATCGTACCGTGGGGTGCGTGGGTCGCCTTCTACATTTATTTCGTCGGCCTCTCTGCAGGGGCCTTCCTGGTGAGCACGCTGGCGAACGTCTTCGACGTCGGCAAGATGCATCGGATCGACCGCGATGCCCTCTTCGCGGCGATAATCAGTATGGTCGTCGCCCTGTTGTTCGTCTGGATCGACCTCGGTCGGATGGACCGGATGTACTACCCGTTCATCTGGCGGCAGTTCACCTCGGCGCTCTCGTGGGAGGTACACGCGTACGTGGCGTACATCGGCATTCTCGTCACGGAGCTGTACTTCTCGATGCGGATCGACCTCGCACAGCTCGCAACCGAACTCGAGGGGCCGCGCGCGAAGCTCTACGAGTTGCTCACGCTCGGCCGGACCGACACGAGTGACGCTTCGCGAGCGTTCGACACTCGCTGGCTCAAACGGGCCGGTATGGTGGGCATTCCGCTGGCCATCTTCACCGTCCACGGCGGCACGGGCGTGCTGTTCGCGGTCTCGAAGGCGCGGCCGTACTGGAACAGCGGCTTGTTCCCGGTGATATTCATCATCTCGGCGCTGTTGAGCGGGACCGCACTGGTGATGATGCTGTACGTGCTCCGGACACGGCTGTTCGACGGTGAGCGCGTCGATGCCGACCTGCTCGAACAGCTCGCACAGCTGCTCATCGCGTTCATCGTCATCGACGTCGCGCTCACCGCAGTCGAGGGGCTCATCGCGTTCAGCAGCCTCCATCCGCACGCGGTCGAGACGTGGCTCATCGTGTTGTTCGGTGAGATGTCGTGGTCGTTCTGGTGGTTCATGGTCGGGTGCAGCTGGGTGTTCCCGATGGTGTTGTTGAGCAAGCGGTCGTGGCGTCGGAGTCCACCGATCATGACGCTCGCCGGCTTGCTCGTCGTGATCGGCGTCGTCGCCGTCCGGTTCAACATCGTGATTCCAGCACAGATTCTCCCCGTGATGGAGGGACTCCCACACGGGTCGTACTTCCCGACGCTCGTCGAGTGGGCGACGAGCGTCGGCATCATCGGTGTCGGTCTGCTGCTCTTCACCATCGGTGCAGAGCTACTTCCACTGACGCCACTCGCAGGAGGTGACCACGAATGAGTACTGACGACGGCAACGACGGGACGGGCGTATCGCGACGTGACTTCTTCAAGGCCGCGGGGAGCATCGGGGTGGTCGCGGCCGCAAGCGGCGCGGCCGTCGACGCCGACGTCGGCGACCTGTGGACAGACGACACGAACCACTACGTGGGCGACGACTACGGCGAGTACGGCGCAGAAGACGTGATCCACACGACCTGTGGACAGTGTAACACGTTCTGTCCGATCAAGGTGCGACTCGACGAGGGCAGCGGTACCGGCGAGTACAGCTCGCTCGTGCGGAAGCTCGCCGGAAATCCGTATTCGTTCTTGACCACTCAGCCGTTCGCACAGGTGCCCTACGAGAGCGACCCCGAGGCGGTCGCGACTGGTGACCTCGAGGGGACCGGTGACGTCGCCGACGACCGCTGGTCGCTCTCTGGGGGCCGGATCTGTCTGAAAGGGCAGGCCGGCATCCAGACCGCCTTCGACAGCTACCGGGTCCGCAAGCCGATGAAACGCGTCGGGCCGCGCGGCTCTGGCGAGTGGAAGACCATCTCGTGGGAGGAAGCGATCGCGGCTATCGTCGGCGGCGACGACGAGCTCGGTCACGACGGGCTCGAGTCGATGTGGGGGTACGCCCCCGAAGATGCCGTCATGAGCGACTGGGAGGCCGTCCAAGACGGCGAGATGACGCAGTCCGCGTTCGACGAGAAGTGGGGCGACGACCTCATCGACACCGAGCACCCGGACCTCGGCCCGAAAGCCAACCAGATCGTCGACGTGGGTGGCTTCCGCCGGAACTTCATTCGAAGTCGACTCTGGCACCAGGGGCTCGGTTCGGTGAACAGCATCCACCACGCCGGCGTCTGTGGCGTCTCGAGCGTCATGGGGAACGTCCGCTCACACGACGCGAAAAAGAAGCGACAGTACCCGGACGTCGAGAACTGTGAGTACCTCCTCGTGTGGGGGACCAACCCGATGGTCGCCAACAAGGGACCGACGTGGCTCGCACCGAAGCTGACGAACGCCATCCAGGACGGGATGCGGATGGACGTGGTCGACCCGCGCCTGTCGAAGACCGCAGAAAAGGCCGACACGTGGGTGCCCGTCGAACCCGGCGCGGATGGGGCACTCGCGCTCGGGATGGCGCGGTGGATACTCGAGCACAACCGGCACGACGTCGGGTACCTCCAGAATCCTGCCGAGTCGGCCGCGGCGGACGACGACGAGCCGACGTGGAGCGACGCGACACACCTCGTGCTCGTCGACGAGGAGGCGAGACCGAAGGCGCGAGCCGCAGACCTTGGGCTGGCCGCTGCCGACGCAGACACCGCCGACGACTACGTCGTCGTCGACGCCGACACGGGCGACCCCCGTCCGGCCAGCGAGGTCGACACGGCGGTGCTCGACGTCGACGTGCGCGTCAACGGCACCGCCGTCCGCAGCGCGTGGAGCCTCTACCGCGAGCGCGTCTACGAACACACCGTCGAGGAGTACGCGGAGATGGCCGGGGTGCCGGCCGAACAGGTCGCAGAGCTCGCAGACGAGTTCACGAGCCACGGAAAACGCGCCGCGATCATGCAGTACCGCGGGCCGGCCAAACACGGCAACGGCTTCTACAGCACGCGGGCGATCGCCACGCTCCAACACCTCATCGGCAACTACGACTGGAAGGGCGGACAGATAACGCCCTACGCGGGCTTTGCCACCACGAGCGGCCGCTACGACCTCGCGACTGTCCCCGACGCCAACCGATCGTGGGGGATTCCGATCCTCCGCGGCGGGGTGAACTACGAGGAGACGACGCTGTTCGAGCGCGACGACGGCTACCCGGCGAAGCGGCCGTGGTTCCCCGTCGCCCCGCCACAGGCGACCCAAGAGCTCTACGGCAGCGCCAAGGACGCGTACCCGTACGGCGTCGAGGCGCTGTTCATCCGGCCGTACTCGAACAACCACGTGATGGCCGCCGCCGGCGGCGACAAGATACCGCCGATCCTCGAGGACACCGACGCCATCCCGCTCATCGTCGCCTCGGACACGGTCATCGGCGAGACGAGCCAGTACGCCGACTACATCCTACCGGAGCCGACGTACCTCGAGCGATGGGAGAACTTCGGGACGTACCCGAACAAGCGGCTGGCAGACGAGAAGATCAGTCAGCCGGCGATCTCGGTCGTGCCGGACGCGCGGCCGTTCGAGGACGTGTTGATCGACCTGTGGAAGGAACTGGACCTCCCGGGCGTCGGCGAGGACGCGATCGTCGACGCGGAGGGGACTGCGTGGCCACTCGATCAGGCCGAGGACTTCTACGTGAAGCTGGCGGCGAACGTCGCGTACGACCGCGATCCGGTGGCCGATGCGAGCGCCGAAGAACGGCGGATCTTCCGTAAGAGCCACGAGCAAGGGCTCGGTGATGAGTTCGACGTAGAGCGGTGGCAGGCGGCAGTCACAGACGAGGAGTGGGCGAAAGTAGTGACGGTGTTGAATCGTGGTGGGCGCTTCGAGGAGCCCGCAGACGACTACGAACGCGAGTTCGCACAGAACGGACACGACTACGACTACGCAGAGCGTGCGGACGGCTCGAACGCCTACGAGGGCGAGCACATGCGCTACAAACTCGAGTCGCGCGTCGACTTCTACAGCGAAGCCGTCCCGACGGGCAAACACTCGTACACGGGCGAGCGGTTCGATCCGCTCCCACGCGTCGACGATGTCGAGCACTACGACGGGACGGTCCAGGCACCGGTCGGCGAGACGCCGGACGACGGGCTGCCGCTCCGGCTGATCAACTGGAAGCCGCGCAACCAGGGGATGCACCGTACCCAAAACAGCCCGTGGCTCCGCGAGACGCGCCCGGAGAACCCGGTGTGGATCAACCCA
>Ga0209945_1000215_pt1 | contig 20602 bp, 20 predicted proteins | sample SalPonR2_A_D2_MG_FD_185703 | JGI IMG/M metagenome (GOLD analysis project Ga0209945, IMG submission 185703) | Salt pond soil microbial communities from South San Francisco under conditions of wetland restoration - Salt Pond MetaG R2_A_D2_MG... ...
TTCGACCCCGTGAAGCACCTCGATCGAGGCGTCTTCGGCAACGTCGGCGATCGCTTCGGCCTGTTCTTCGAGTGCCTCGCCATCGAGAGCGATATCACCGAACACACCCGGTCCCTCGCCGTGGTCTGTGACCGCGTAGTAGTCGTACCCACGCGCTTCGGCGGCCGACACCATCGCTTCGATAGAGAACCCGCCGTCCGACCAGTCGGTGTGTGTGTGGAGGTCGCCGCGAAGGTCGTCCGTCTCGACCAGGTCGGGGAGCTCGCCTGTGGCAGCCGCCGCGATCTCACCGGTGTCCTCGCGAAGCTCCGGCGGGACGAACGAGAGTCCAAGCGCCTCGTAGACGCCCGCTTCGGTATCGCCAGCGACTCGGTCGCCGGTCGCGCTGCCGACTCCGTCGGCGTCGCCACCCTCGTCCGTGTCTGACGGTTCTTCACCCGTCTCATCGGCCGTTTCGGCGAGTTCGAACAGCCCGTACTCGTTGAGCGTGAGCCCTCGATCGAGCGCGCGGTTGCGGAGCGCGACGTTGTGTGCCAACGACCCGGTGAAGTACTGGAGCGCCGCGCCGAACTGGTCCTCGTCGACAACGCGGAGGTCGATGCGGGTGTCTGTCGCGCGAACGCTGGCCTTGCTCGTGCCCGCCTCTATCGTCTCGTCGACCGCCGGCCACGCGAGAAACGCCTCGAACACCGGGTCGCGGTCGGCGCTCGCGACGAGCAGGTCGACGTCACCGATGGTGTCACGCCAGCGGCGGATCGACCCGCACACCTCGGCCTGCGAGACCGCGTCGACGTCGCTCAGGTACGCGAGCGCGTCGTCCGCGAGGGGCCGGGCGTCACCGAGACGCGTTCGCTCTCGCGACTGTCTGGCGAAGGGGATGTGCTCGAGGATCGACGTCTCCGTCTTCGCGCCGAACCCGCTCACCTCCCGTATCTCTCCCGCCTCGGCGGCGGCTTCCATCTCGTCGAGGGTGGTGATACCGAGCGCTTCGTACAGCGTGCCGACGGTCTTGGGGCCGACACCCTCGATTGCGGTCAACGCCTCGACGTTCGCCGGCAACTCCTCGCGAAGCGCCTCGAGCTCGTCTATCGACCCCGTCTCGACGTACTCGACGACCTTCGCCGCGATGGCGTCGCCGACGCGGTCGATCGCCGCGACGGCGTCCTCCCCGTCGGCCGCGAGCGACTCGATCGGCGTGGCGTGTTCGCGGACGTTCTCGGCCGCACGGCGATACGCCGACGGCTTGTACTCGACGCCCGTCGCCTCGAGTCGGTCTGCGAACTCCTCGAGAAGGGTGGCGACCTCGTCGTTCCGGCTCATTCGTGATCGGCTTCGGCGTCACCGGATATATACTGTCGGCCGTGGCAGTTGGCGGCGGTCCGCGGGACCTAACTTCGTCGCGACGGTACGACACCGTGTGTCATCCGAAGAGCGCACCGAACCGGAACGAAACGTGTTCGGAGACCCACTCGAGCCGTGTAGCACCGATCCGGCGACTGGCTACCTGCGCGACGGCCGGTGTCGCGACGTCGACGGCGACGTCGGTGAGCACACCCTGTGTGCCGTCGTGACCGCCGAGTTCCTCACGGACAGTCGAGACCGCGGCAACGATCTGATCACGCCCCAGCCGGCGTTCGACTTCCCGGGACTGACGCCGGGTGATCGATGGTGTCTGTGTGTCGGACGCTGGCTCGAGGCCGTCGACGCCGGCGTCGCACCGCCAGTCGTGCTCGAGGCCACGAACGAATCGGTGCTCGAGGCCGTCGACGCAGACCGACTCCGTGAACACGCCTTCGATCCGGAGACGTTCGAGCCAGGGACGCTCGACGCGTAGCGGCGGCGGCGACCCTCGGCGTCGGGACACGGATGCCGTCCACCCCCGCCGTCGACCGACTCACCGCGTCACCCACAGACCGGCCGCGACGAGCGCGGCGAGCGCGAGCGACCCGGCGAGCACGGCGAACGCCGGGCGAAAACCGACGCGGTCGGCTATCGCACCGACGACGGCGGGCGCGAACGCACCCGCACCCATGAGCAGCGTTCTGACGACGCCGAGTCCGCCGCCGGCGAGGCGGTCCGGTAGCGTCTCGACGAGGAAGGCGCCGCGGACCGGCCGGAATCCGTGCGACCCGAGACCGAAGGCGACGACGAGCGCGCCGAGCGTGATCGGGGCGTATCTCCCGGTGAGTGCGGACCCGTCTGAGCCGAGCGCGACCACGGCGGCGAGTGCGACCGACGCGAGCGCCAGCGCCGCGGCCATCACCGGAAGCCGGCCCAGCCGGTCGGATAGATCACCGGAGACGAGCTGGACGAACGTCGCGGCAAACAGCGCGGCGTAGATCAGACTCGCCGTCGACGTCGAGAGCCTCGCCACCGCCGAGAGGTACAGCGGAAAGAACGCGACCGCGCCGTTGTACGCGAACGAGAAGGCGACCGTCACGAACACGAAGGCGGCGAGCCGTGGGTCGCGGAACGCGACGAGGTACGCGTCGACGCCGGGATCGGCGTCGCCGTCGGCGTCGGTGGGAGCCACTGCGCTCGCCGAGAGTCGAGCAGGCACCCGTACGGCGAACGCGGCGGTAGCTGCGAGGGCGGTGACCCCGGTGGCGACGAACAGGCCGCGCCAGTCGGCGCCCGAGAGCGGCGCGAAGAGGGCGTCGAGCACCGGCGGCGGCGTGAGGACGAGGACGACCGCGGCGGGCGCGGCGACCCCACCGAGTGCGCCGAGAGTGTCGTGTCCTCCGAGGACGCGTCCCGTCCGGTCGGGGTACGTCCGGGCGAGCAGCCGCACCGCCACCGTCTTGTGTGCCCCGGTACCGGCCCCGATGACGAGCATGAGCCCCGCGAGCGCGACGAACGGGGCGTCGACTGCGAGCGCCAGTGACCCGACGCCGGCGACGCCCGCACCGAGCGCGATGACGGGGACCGGACCGACCCGGTCGGCGATCGCCCCGCTTGGAAACTGCATCAGCGCGTACACGAGCATGAATCCGGTGAAGGCCGTCCCGACCGCGGTGTTGCTGACGTCGTACCCCACCTGAAGTGGCCCGAAAAGCGGCGGGAACGCGTACCGGACGAACTTCCCAAGGAACCAGAGGAGCGCGGTGAGTACGACGACGTCGTACGTGCGGAGCCGCCGGAGGTCCATCGGCGGCCGTACTCCCGTCGTCGGCTTAAACCAGCCGGAGTCGGAACGCGGTCGGAGGCGGTGTCGAGCGGAGCTACGGGTGGGCGTCGGCCACGAGGACGGCGCCTAGCCGAACGGGCCCTTGCCGCCGCCCATCATGCCGCCGAGGCCGCCACCGCCGCCACCCATCTTCTTCATCATCCGCTGCATGTCTCCGTCGCCCATCCCCTGGAACTGCTCTATCGTGCGCTCCATCATCGAGTGTTGTTCGAGCAGCTGTCTGACCGTCTCTTCGTCGGTGCCGGAGCCGATCGCGATCCGCTCGGTCCGCGACTGACCGACGACGCGGGGGTTCTCGAGTTCTTCGTCGGTCATCGAGTCCATGATCCGCTCGAACTTGCGCATTCGGTCTTGGGTGACGTCCATCGCGTCGTCCGGCAGCTGGTCCATGAGACCGCCGCCCATCCCCGGGATCATGTCCATCACCTGATCTAGTGGGCCCATCCGGTTCATCGCCTCCATTTGTTTTTGCATGTCTTTCAGGGTGAAGCTCCCTTCGAGCAGCTGTTCGGGGTCCCAGTCGTCGTCTTCGTCTTGGGCCTCCTGCATCGCGCGTTCGACCCGCTCCGAGAGCTGCTTGAGGTCGCCCATCCCGAGCAGCCGCGAGATGAACCCCGACGGCTCGAACCGCTCGACGTCTTGGACCGTCTCGCCGGAGCCGAGGAACGCGATCGACGACCCGGTCTCGTTGACGGCCGTCAGCGCTCCACCACCCTTCGCGGTCCCGTCGAGTTTGGTGATCACGACCCCGTCGATGCCGATCGACGACTCGAACTGTCGGGCCTGGTCTTTCGCGCCTTGGCCGATCGCCGCGTCGAGCACGAGCAACGACCGGTCGGGGTCGACCGCCTCGTCGATCGCTTCGATCTCGGTGATGAGGTCGTCTTCGAGCGCGTGTCGTCCCGCAGTGTCGACGATCTGGACGTCTGCGTCTGCAGTCGCCGCCATCCCCTCGCGCGCGATCTCGACCGGGTCGTCGCCCTCGGGGTCACCGTAGAAGTCGACCTCTGCGCGCTCGGCCATCTGTTTTGCCTGGTCGTACGCGCCCGGTCGGAAGGTGTCCGTCTGGATCACCGCCGGCTGGAGCCCCTTCGTCGAGAACCACCACGCCATCTTGGCGGCGGAGGTCGTCTTTCCGGATCCCTGTAACCCGGCGAGGAGGATGGTCTGTGGCTCCAGCGGCAGCGCGGTGGAGTCGCCGACGAGTTCGACGAGTTCTTCGTAGACGATCTTGAGGACGTGGTCGCGGGCGGTCGTCCCACCCGGCGGCTCCTCGTCGGTGGCGCGCGTCTCTATCGCGTCCGACAGCTCCATCACGAGCGAGACGTCGACGTCGGCCGCCAGAAGCGACCGCTGGATCTCCTTTACGATCGCCTCGACGTCGTCCTCGTCGAGGCGTGATTTCCCCTGGAGCCGGTCGAGACTGCTCCGAAGGGACGTGCCGAGGTCGTCGAGTACCATTTGCCGGTACTAGGCGGCTCGCGGGCTAAAGCTTTGTTCGTCCGGTGACTGGGCCAGCCGTGTGGCACCCGACGTGCGATCGAGAGGATCAGATCGAGCGAGACGGTCGGTTCGAGCTGCGCGACCGTGTGTCGGTGATGCACGAGACACGCACATCCGCGACACGGTTTATCTTCTGAGACCAGAATGTTGCTGTATGCCGACGTGTCCAGACTGTGAGACCGAGACCACGAAACGGCTCGCGATCGTCGAGCCGTCGGAGCTGAAAACAGAGCGCGACTACTGTCTGACGTGTGGAACCTTCGTCGACGACGACGCCCACCCGCGACGGAACCGGCCGGGCCAGTAAGCCGGGCGGGTCGTCGAACCGATTACTGAATGGGGACCGACTCGTCGGCGGCCGAGTCGTCTCGAAGGAGTCGAGCGCCCGAGGAGTGTGTCTGACAGACGTGTGGGTCGTACCCGGCGTCTGAGAGGCCCGTCTCGAGGGCGAACACCGTCTGGCCGAGCATCGCCATCGCCGCGGATCCGCCGGCGGCCGCGACGGCGTCTATCGCCGCTTCGACCCGGGGGGCCAGCAGGTTCGCACGCTCGGCGAACGCCCGCGACGCGGCCATGAACGTCTCGAGACGCGGGTCGTCGGTGACGCGGTCGAGCGCGTCGGTACCAGCCACAGAGAGCCGGTCTGTGTCGCCGGCGAGGACGTCGGCGGTCGACAGCGGACCGAACGAGACGTACTCGACGCGGGGACTGGCGGGGATGCCGTCGAGTGAGCCGTACTCCGGCGCGCCGGGTTCGAGTCGGATCGGCACGCCCCCGCGTGCCTGTGCGACCACGTCGCCGAGGCCGGTCCCGCACGCTACGTCTGCTTCGTGGGCGATTCGAACGAGGTCGTTTTCTGACCGACCACAGTCGGCCGCAGCGTTGGCCGCCATCGCGGTCCCGAGCGCCGCGGCACCCGAGACGCCGAAGCCGGCACCAACCGGGAGATCGGTCGTCATCTCGACCCGGGCACGGACCCCGAGTGCGTCGAGCACGTCCACGACGGCGCCGACCGATGCCGACTCGCCGTTGAGCGCGAGCGACGTCGCCGCGTCGGTTGGGGTGACCGTGACGGTGACGCCCGTCGAGAGGGTGACGCCGGCACCGCGCGACCCCGCCGCCGCCGCCCGAGCGGCCGGGTGGGCGCTGAAGAATCCGGTAACGTGACCGGGAACGACGGCGGTCTCACGCGAGCGACTCATATCGGCCTGAAGGGAATCCCCCCGATTAACCGTTGTCATCTGGTCGCCGAATCGGAGACGGTGCGGTAGCCGGGGGCCCGACCTGCTGAGATCGGTGTGTTCATCTGTCGCGAGTCGCAATCCCTGTCGACCGATGCAGTTCGTCCCGTTGGTGGTGCTCGTTGGGGGCAGCGCGCTCGTGAGTCTCGCCGTCCTCGTGCCGTACTGCGTCGATAGAGACCGGATCGATGCGGTGGTAAAGAGTCGAGAGCGTCGTCGACGCCGGCTCCGGGCCGTCGCGCCGTACCTCGGGGGGCTGACGCTCGTCCTGCTCGTGAACAAGGGGCTTCTCAGGCGGCTCGAGACGCTCTCACGTGCACACGGAGTCCGGGCGACGCAGTGGTTCTACGAACTCGAGGGGAACGCGGTCGCAACCGTGCAGTCTGCCGTCCCCGAGTGGGGTGTGTACGTCTTCGGGCCGGTGTACGTGCTCGGCTACGTGGTCGTTCTCACCCTCCCGCTCGTCGCGTACGTCTTCGCCACGAACGCACACGCCCTGAAGACGCTCGTCACGGCGTACGCGGTGGAGTACCTCGCCGCGATCGCGTGTTATACGGCCGTGTTCGCGTACGGGCCTCGAAACTACCACCGGCTCCCCGGGGCAGACCCGAGTGCCGCACGAGTCGAGGCCCCGCTGCTCGAGGCGTTTCGGAGCGTCACACGACTCACCGCGCGGGTGAACGTCGAGACGAACGTCTTTCCGTCGATGCACGCCGCGTTGTCCGTCACCGTGCTCCTCGTTGCGGTGTCGACGCACGACGAGTTCCCCCGGTGGACGGGCGTCGCCGGCGTCCTCGTCGCGAGCATCCTGCTCTCGACGCTGTACCTCGGTGTCCACTGGGTCACCGACCTCGTCGCCGGCGGCGTGCTCGCGGTCGGTGGCGTGACCGTCGCCGACCGGATCGTCTCGCGCGGCGACCGCGCGAGCTGGTGAGGTCTCGCGACGGTGGGCGTCCGCTCCGTCTCGTCGGTCAGTAGTAGCCGAGGGCGGCGAGCTGTGCCTCGACGTCCGCGTCGGGTTGTCGACCCGCGAGCGGCTCGCGGACGGGGTCGCGGTCGTCGTGGGCGGGGTCGGCGTCGCCGTCGCGGTCGTCGTCGTCGCGGTCGTCGTCGCCGTCACGAAAGGCTCGGTCGACCGTCTCCGGCTCGATCGGCTCGCGGTGTTCGACGACGCCCGGAGCGTGGACGATCGTCGTCACCCCAGTGTCGCCCCAGTAGGAGCGCTTTCGGACGGCACGAGGCGTGTCGGGCGCGTTCTCGTAGACGGCACGGCTCGGTTCGAGGTACGGCCTGACCGGATCACAGCGTCGTTCGAACCGCTCGCGAAGGTCGGCGGTCACGGGTTGTTTGACTGCGAGTGCACGCTCGACGGTGAAGCCGCGAGACGGGAGATCGCCGCGGGCGTGTGCACGAGCGACGGCCGGGAATCGGGTGAGCGCGGCGAGCTCCTCGACGCGTTCACCGGTCGTCCCGCCGGGCGGCCGGACGACGAGGGGGACGTGTAACAGCTCCTCGTGCATCGGCAGGATGTGCGAGACAGCGGGGGGCTCGCCGGGGACGCGGCCGGGTTCGCCGAAGCCGTCGCCGTGATCGCCACAGACGACGACGAGCGTCTCGTCGAGCTCGCCTCGAGACCGGAGCGACTCGAGCGTGCGTTCGAGGACCGCGTCGGCCTGTCGGATACCGCCGTCGTACAGCGATTCGAGCGCGCCGAGCTGCCAGCACGGCCGGTCGCCGCCGTAGAACGCCCACTCCCAGCGGATCGGGAGGTCAGATTGAATCGTCCGTGCGCGGTCGTCGCCCCAGCGGTCGTACGCCTCGCGCGGCTCGAACGGCCGGTGGGCGTCCATCAGGTTCAGACACGCGGCCCACGGGCCGTCGACCTCGGCACTCCAAGTTAGCACGCGGTCTGCGTAGTAGAAGCCGTCGGGGCCGGGGTCGAGCGTGGTCGTGTCGTAGCGGTCGTCGTAGTCGTCTGGGACGCCGACCACCGTCTCGAAGGGGTCGGCGAGGCCCGCGTCACGACCGGTCAAGAAGCCGTTCTCGCTGAACAGCCCGGTCGCGTAGCCGTCGGCGGCGAGCGCCTCGAAGACGGTGTGTCCGGCCCGGAGTCGGTCGTGGACGGTCACGCGGTGGACGTGCGCGTCGAGCCCGGTGAAGAGGCTCACGTGGCTCGGCAGCGACCAGTTCGACGGGGCCCGCGCCTGGGTGTAGACGATCGACTCGTCGGCGAGCCGTGAGAGGTACGGCGTCGTCTCGCGTGCTGCACCGTACAGCGAACAGTTCGCGGCCCGCACGGAGTCGAGCACGACGAGCAACACGTTCGGGGAGGCGTTGGTACCCATGGAGCACACGCCGGGTGCGGAATGGTAGTCTTTGATATGTGTGCTCCGTATCGACGCAGACCGACATGGACGGCTCAGGACCTGGACGGGGGACTCCAGAGAACGGCCGAGAGTTCACTGCGGTGTGAACAGACCGCTCTGAAAGGCAGAGGAGATCACACGAACCGGTCGTCCGACCGCGTCGACGCGGGCGAGTCCGACGACGCCTCCACCCAGCCCCCGCTCGTCGACGCGGGCACGTCGAAGGCCGGAACGAACGGCTTGATGTCGAGCACCGGCGTGCCGTCGACGACGTCGACGCCGCGGACGACGACCTCGGCGTCGCGGACCGACTCGATCGCGACCACCGAGAGACCGATCGGGTTGGGCCGCCGTGGTGCCCGCGTCGCGAACAGCCCGCGTTCGCGGTCGTCGAGGAACGGCTCGACCGACAGCGAGGCCGACCCCTCAGCAGCGTGAAAGTGGTACAACACGTAGCAGTGTGAGAACTCCTCGATGTCCGCGAGTGCGGGCGCGTACGTCTCGTCGAGTTCGACGACCCCCTCCGCGTCGGCCGCACCGGCCGGCTGTATCGGCATTCCCTCCGGGTCGTCGAACGGCGACCTGACGACGCCGATCGGCTCGTAGGTGACTGGCTCCATCGTCGGGGCATCTTCGGACATGGGATGGCTGGGGTCGCGTCTGATAAAGCCCCGACGATGGCACCCCCAGACGCAGGGACGGACTCAGAAGTCCTCGATCGAGGCCTGTCCGTGCGTGGCCCGCACTTCGGGTGGGACGTTCGTCGCGACGATCTCGTCGACGGTCCCGCGGGCGGTCTCGTCGCTGTTAATGGCGCGCGTGGCCGCCACCGTCTCGACGAAGAAGCCGGCGTCGTCGTACAGGTCGTACGTGACGCCGCTGTTGCTGAGAATGACGTGTACGCCCGCGTCGTCGAGTTCGCGGACGGTCTCGAGCAGGCGTTGTTGGTCGGTGCGGTCGAAGCCCTCCGCGCTGTACTCGGCGAAGTTCGCCGTCGCGCTCATCGGCTGGTACGGCGGGTCGGCGTAGACGAGGTCGCCGGACTCTGCGGCGTCGATGACGTACGCGAAGTCCTCGTTGCAGACGGTCGCTCCCTCGAGGACGCGGCTCGCGGCGCGGATGCGGTCGGCCATCACCCAGTCGGGGTCGGCGTACCGTCCGATCGGGACGTTGAAGCCGCCGCGGCTGTTCTCGCGGTAGAGCCCGTTGTAGCAGGTTCGATTGAGATAGAGGAGGAGTGCCGCCTCTTCGATACGGTCTCGCTCGGTGGTCGGCCACGGCTCGTCGGCGTACGGTCGGCGGTTGAACCGAGCGCGTTGTTGGTAGAAGTACTGGTCGACGGCCGTCCCGTTCCAGGTCTCTTCGGTGAACGCCTGGGCGTCGTCGGGATCGGCCGTCGGGTCGTCGAACGCGCGGAGGCGATCGACGAGCGCATCCGGGTGGTCCCGAACCACCTCGTAGAAGGTGACGAGCCGCGGGTTCGTGTCGTTTATCGTGGCGTCGACCGGTTCGAGGTCGAAAAAGACGGCACCGCCGCCGAAGAAGGGCTCGTGATAGCGGTCGTACGTGGCCGGAAAGCGCGCGTATATCGCGTCCAGGAGCTGTCGCTTCCCGCCCGCCCACTTGAGCACGGGGTCGACCATCCACTCGTCCGTGATCCGTGCGGTCACATAAGTACCGCGTCACGCACAGCGTGGATCGCCGAGTGTTCGGTGTCGGCGTGAGTATGGACGAGTGACCGAGACGCCCCGTGACACCCGGGCACCAGTTACCGCCACACCCTCCCGGGCCGATTCCGTACGTCTGTGGCAGTGACTATGTGACCGAGACGCCCCGTGACACCCGGGCACCAGTTACCGCCACACCCTCCCCAGCCGATTCGCGAGTCGCCCCTGGCGACTCGCTCATCCCTCGCACGCGCTCGTGAGCACGCCTCCGGCGCACTCACGAGGCGCGCGCCACCGCTGGAGGGGAGCGTGGTGGGGTGAAGCGGATGTCTCGCGGTGGGCGGTGAGCGGTAAGCGTACGGTTCGGTATGCGGGGGAAGGGATTCGAACCCTCGAACCTCTACAGGAGCGGATCTTAAGTCCGCCGCTTTTGGCCAGGCTCAGCCACCCCCGCGCACCCGGTTTTTCTGCGGCGCGATGAAACCCCTTTCGGATACGCCTCACCAGTCGACAGAGAGCGTCCCGTCACCGTGTGGGTCCGGAGCGATCTCCTCGTCCGTTCGTCGGTCGATCACGTGGATCACCCCGCGCTCTTTCTTCGCCGGACACACCTCGGCCGCCCGCACGTTCTCTGCGAGGTCGTCCTCACCGACGTAGTACGTCTGCGGCTTCGCGATCCCGCTTATGACGTCCATCTCCCAGTTCTCGGCGACCTCCGCGCACTTGCCCGCGCCGAAGCACTTGTTGGCCTCAAAGATGATCTTGTACGGCTTCTCTTCGACCGGCGGTCCCGACCCGCCGATGTCGCTCGCCGTCAACACCTCGTCGCTCATACCGCTAGTGCGTGGCGACGTGACTTTCGTCTGTCGGTTGCACGAGGCCTCCGACGACCGCCGACGACCGCCGGCGACGACGGGTATCCCCACGCGCCGTGGATCGGTCGTGTTCAGCCGTGAGAGCGGCTCGGCCGGAGTCGAACGGTTCAAGTATTCGCTGGGCGCTTGTACGCACATGAAAGACCAAGCACACTCGACGCGCAAGCGAACCGGCGGTCGCCTGAAACACGCCGCGAACAAGAAGCGCCACCAGCTGGGCCGCGAGCCGGCCGAGACGACCGTCGGCGAGACCCGAGTCCGCTACATCGACTCCCGCGGAACCGAACAGAAGGTCCGCGCGCTCTCGACGAACGTCGCCCAGGTCGCCGACGGCGGCGAGGTCGTCGAAGCCGAGATCGAAGACGTCGTCGAGAACCCCTCGAACGTCAACTACGTTCGCCGAAACATCGTGACGAAAGGCGCCATCATCGAGACCAGCGAGGGACGTGCCCGCGTCACCTCCCGACCGGGTCAGACCGGCCAGGTCAACGCCGTCCTCCTCGGATAAGTAGCCTTTCCCACACGGCAGATACCCCACGTCTCCCGACGCGCTGTGTCCCACACACCCACTGACCGGCACGCGTACCTCGGGGTCGACGAGGCCGGCAAGGGACCCGTGATCGGGCCCATGGTCGTCGCGGCGGTGCGCACCGATCCGGTGCACCTTCCGGCCGACGTCGACGACTCAAAACGGCTCTCCCCCGAGCGGCGCACCGAGATAGCGGCCGCCCTCCGCGCCGACGACGCCGTGGCACTCGCGGTCACCACCGTTGACCCACCCGCGATCGACGCGCCGGCGTCGGACATGAACACGCTCACCGTCCGGGGGCACGCGCGAGCCGTCGAACAGATCGTTCGTCCGGGGGACCACGTCGTCGCCGACGCGGGCGACACCTCAGCGTCGCGGTTCGCGTCGCGACTCGCGTCGAACGTGGGTGGAGACGTCGACAGCGACGCGATCACCGTGGACGCGGCCCACGGCGCAGACGAGACCGACCCGGTCGTCGGCGCAGCTAGCGTCGTCGCGAAGGTCGCCCGCGACGCGCGGATCGAAGCGATCGACCGCACGTATCCGGCGTACGAGAGCGTCGGCAGCGGCTATCCGAGTGACCCGACGACACGCGCGTTCCTCCGGGCGTACGTCGGCGACCACGGCGACGTGCCGCCGCACGCCCGCCGGTCGTGGGCGACGTGTGCGGACGTCCTCGCGGCCGCCGAACAGTCGGCACTCGACGAGTTTTGAGTCGACGGCACCGCTCGCCTCACACCGCGTCGAGCGCCAGCGTCGCCAACAGCGCCTCGAGTTGCACCTGCTCGTTCGCGCCCTCGGCGATCCGGTAGTCCGCCTCGCCGATGCGTTCGAGGAGACGGACAGCCTCGCGCTCTTCGAGGTCGAACTCCCAGACTGAGCGGTGGAGCTGGTCGATGACGTCGCCGCCGGCCATCCCGACGTCGGTCAACAGCGTGTCGAGCGTCGAGCGCGCCCGGGTGAAGTCGCCTGCGAGCGCGTCGGTCACCATCGACTCGATCTCCTCAGGGCGGGCCGTCGCGGTTATCGCGTACACCGCCTCCTCGTCGACGACCTCGCCGGTCGTCGCGGCAGCCTGCAGCGAGTTGATCGCGCGGCGCATGTCGCCGTCGGCGGCGTACACGATCGCGTCGACCCCGTCGTCCGTCACCTCGATCGACTCCGTGGCGGCGATCTCGCGGACCTGGGCGGCGACCGCCTCGTCGCCGAGCGGCGAGAATCGAAACACCGCACACCGCGACTGGATCGGGTCGATGATCTTCGAGGAGTAGTTACACGAGAGAATAAAGCGGGTGTTATCGGAGAACTGTTCCATCGTGCGGCGGAGCGCTGCCTGCGCCGAGTCCGTGAGCGAGTCGGCCTCGTCGAGGAACACGATCCGGAAGTCGCCGCCGAACGAGGACCGGGCGAACCCCTTGATGCGGTCTCGGACCACGTCGATACCGCGCTGGTCGGAGGCGTTGAGTTCGAGGAAGTTGCCGCGCCACTCGTCGCCGTACACCTCACGGGCGATCGCGGTGGCGGTGGTCGTCTTTCCGACGCCGGCCGGTCCAGAAAACAACAGGTGCGGCACGTCGTCCTGGTCGATGTAGCTCTGGATGCGCTCGACGATGGCTTCCTGACCGTGGACGTCCTCGAGTCCCTGCGGACGGTACTTTTCGATCCAGATCTCTCGACCGGTCGCGGTCGCCGCCGGCTGCTCGTCGGCCTCACTCATTAGATCGGTCAACGGCCGGCGGGGTGATAAACGACCCGAGAACGCGGTGAGACGTGCGTGGGGACGAACGTGAGCGAGTGCCGAAGCCAGGGCCACGACCTCACCGGCCGCCGATCGCTCGCGCGGCCGCGACCATCTGGTCGTGGAGGTGGCCGTTGGAGGCGACGAGTCCGGTCGCGTCGTGGCGCCACCGGTCGCCGTCGAGGTCGGTCACCCGCCCGCCCGCCTGCCGGATCATAAAGACGCCGGCGACGGAGTCCCAGGGATTCGCCCGGAGGTTGGAGACGACGCCTTCTAGCCCGCCCGACGCGACTGTAGGGAGCGCGACCTGTGCGGCACCGAGACGCCGCATGTCGGCGAACCGTTCGACGATCGCCGCGCAGGCGTTCGCGTACTCGTCGCGGGTCGAGTGGTCCCACCAGAGCGTCGGATTGACCGCCGCCCGGCGTGGCTCGGTGACGTCGCTGACGCGCATCGGCTCGCCGTTGCGGTACGCGCCGTCGGCGTCAGCGGTGTACACGTCGCCGAGGGCGGGACACACCGTCGCCGCCGCGACCGGTTCGGCGTCGACGACGGCCGCCACTGCGGTCCCCCAGGTTCGCATGCCTCTGACGTAGTTGTGTGTCCCGTCGATCGGGTCGACGATCCACGCGGGACCGTCCGCCGGGACGCGTTTGCTGACGTCGGCTTCCTCGCCGACGACCGCGTCGTTCGGGAACGACTCGTCGATCGCCTCGATGACGGTTCGCTGTGCGGCTCGGTCCGCTTCGGTTACCACGTCGTCTTCGCCCTTCGTCTCGACCGGCACGTCCGTCCGGAAGGCGTCGGCGGCGACGCGAGCACCGGCACGGGCCGCCCGCTCGGCGAGCGCAGCGCGCTCGTCGGTGTCACTCATGTGCTCAGTTGGCCACGGAAGCGCCTATAAACGTCGATCCACAGACCGAACGCGTCGACGCACGGTCAGGGCCGACGGCGTCGAACGACGCGCGACACGGAATTAACTCGATTGTGAATTCGAGTAGCTTTAAGCGTGTGTAGACAGTCCATTCGGATATGCGCCCCCAAGAAGCGGTCCGTCAGCTCGAGAACGCCATCGACGCATCGCTCGACGAGGAAGGATACCGAACCGCCGCCGGCTACCGGCCGACCTTCGAGCGCGTCGCCGATCAGGCCGGCGGTCGCGCCGTCTACGCGCTCGCCGGAGAGCTCACCGAGACGGTCTTCTGTGGCGACTGTCCCACGCCCGCGGACGCGAACGCGACCGCAGAGCGCGTGATCGACGACCGGCTCTACACCGACGGGGGCGAGTGACGCACGAGACGCGGCCGGCGACTGCGGTCACAGGATCCCTTTTTGCGGCCCCGCTGTTGTGTGTGGCAGGTGACTCGAGACAACACACGTTGGGGGACAGATCGACGCACACCGGAAGACACCGCGACTCACACCGACATCGTCGTCCCGAGCGTCGGCGCGCTCGCGTCGAAACCGGCTGTACGAAGCGACTCGGCGAAGCGCTCACAGCGGTCCCCGTGGGTGATGAACACCCTCGCGCCCCGATAGTCGTCGAGGAATCTGCGTAGACCGTCGCGGTCGGCGTGTGCCGAGAAGTCGTACTGTTCGACCTGAGCGCTGACCGACATCGGTCGTCCGTCGATCGTTGCGGTGCCGGTCTCGAGGAGCTGCCGTCCTGGCGTCCCTTCGACCTGGTAGCCGGTCATGGTCACCTTGTTCACCGGGTTGCCGCGAATGGCCGGAACGTACGTCATTGCGGGGCCTCCAGAGAGCATCCCGCTCGTGGTGACGATGACCGTGGGCTGGTCGGTGATCCGCCGGCGCTGCCCGTCACGGCCGGTGACGACGCGGGCGTGACCCGCCGCACGACGGAGCGCCTTGGCGTCACGGACGAACCCAGGGTGGCGTCGGAGCATCGTGGTCACCCGTGTTCCCATCCCGTCGACGTAACACGGGAGATCGTGTGCTGCACAAACCAGCAGCAGCTCCTGTGTCCGACCAATGGCGAACGCGGGAACGACGACCGTCCCACCCTCCCAGAGCGTCTCCTCGACGCTCGCGACGAACCTGCGTTCGACGTCGGCACGGTCGTCGTGGGTCACGTCGCTGTAGGTGCTCTCACAGATCACGACGTCGGCGTCGGGCCGCGCGGTCGTTCCAGCGACGAGCCGCTGGTCGTCGGTATGAAAGTCACCGGTGTACAGCAGCCGTGTCTCGCCGTCGTCAACGAGGACGTGTGCCGAGCCGGGAATGTGGCCCGCATCGAAGAGCGTCACCTCGTAGGTCGTCCCACCGGCCTCGACGGCGAACGGCTCCTCGTACCCGTGCCGGCGTTCCACCTCGCCGAGTCGTGACACGTGTTCGTCGGTGAACGGACACCGCGGGCTGCCGCCGTGGAGTTTCAGCGTGTCGTTCGCGAGGAGTCGGGTGAGCTCACCGGTCGGGGGCGTCCAGTGGACGTCCGGTCGGCGTCGCCCCTTCAGCAGCGCCGGCACGGCACCGACGTGGTCGAGGTGGCCGTGTGAGGCGACGACGGCGTCCGGCTCGGGGGTCCGCACGGGATACTGTGGCGGGTCGCTCGCGAGCACGCCGTAGTCGAGCAACAGCGAGTCGTCGACGAGCACCGCGCTCCGACCGACCTCTCCGGCACCACCCAGAAACGACACCTCCATGCAGTGAGACGACGGGTCGAAGACCGGAGAGCCCGTCGGTCTGTAAGCGCGGTCGGAGACGGTGACTGTTCGATCCGTGCCAGAGTCACTCGATTCGTTCTGCGGCGTCGCGCTCGACGAGCGGCGTCGCGTTCGCCGCCGGGAGCGTGACGACGTCGTCGCTCGCGAGATCGTACTCACGCTCGTCGACGCCGAGGATCGCTCCCACGTCGCGGGTGATCCGAACCGTCTCGCGGTCGATGCGTGTGTCACGACCGGTCGTCACACCGTCGTCGGTCGCAGCCGCCACCGCCGAGCCGCCGTCCGTCTGGGTCGCACTCGCTTCCGGTGTCGACGCGTCGGTACGGTCGTCCACGACCGGGTCGCTCGCCGGGGGCGCATCGGGCGTCGGCGAATCAGGCGTTTGCGCGTCAGGCGTCGGCGCATCAGGCGTTTGCGCGTCGGCACCCGCACCGGCTCCCAGAGTCGGGTCGGGCGACGTGGGTTCGTCGGCGGACGTAGCGTTCACAGCGGCGTCCGACGGAGGCCCACTGGACGTCGGATCGTCCGAGGTGGCGTGTCCCATCGCTCCGGCGAGCACGTCTGGCTCCGTCTCCGTCGACGGCGACTCGGCGTCGTGGTCCGGAGACGTGGCCGTCGCGTCGGCCGCGGCCGGTGTGTCCGGGCGGCTCGACCCGGTTGTGTCGGCCGGTCCGTCCGTCTGTGTTGTCTCGTGCGCCTCCGCCGTCGGTTCGGCCGCGGCCGTGTCCGTGTCGGTCGCACTCGTATCGGACTCACCCGCCGCGTCGACCGGTGTGTCCCCGGTGAGGGTCGCGAGGACGGTCGATTTGTTCGACCGGATGCGCGAGACGAGGTCGTCGAACAGGGCACGTTCCTCGGTCGTCATCCCCTCGGTGTCGACGGACATGTCTGCGGCCGCAAACGAGGCCAGCTTCACCACCTTCCCGACTCGCCGCTCGTACAGGGCTTTTGCGACCTCTTCGGTCGTCTCGAGTTCGTCCGACAGTCGCCGGACGTCGTCGTCCGAGAACGGGTTCTCGACCTGCTCGGCCCGCCGGTCACGCGACGCGCGCAGGTCGGCTACGTACGCGGCGACGTCGTCGTAGAAGGCGTCCCGCAGGTGCTGGAGGCTGTCCTTCCGGCGTTCTTTCGCCTGGGCGGATCGGAGCTCGTCGAGATTCATCGTTCGGGTGTCTTTCGCGCCGCGTCGCGGGCCATCAAGAACACGCCCACGGATTCGGGGACAGTGTTGGTTCCGGGTCGAACACTCACGCTCGTTCCGTTTAACTCTACCGTCGCCGACCGCTCGCACTCGATTCGGATGTCGCGTCCGACGAAGCGGTCTGGAACCGCATCACGAAGCGGGTCGAACGCGTCGAGCTCCTCGCGGTCGATCGGCGTAACGACGAGACCGGTGCCACCGTGGAGGGTCCTGGGGAGCCTGATGAGGCGTCTCGTGTCGGTCGTCACGGGTTCGTCTATCGGGGCCGTCTCGGTGGCCGTCACCTGCGAGACGAGCGCGCCGACGAGGCGGCGGACGCCCGGTCCCCCCGCTTCGACGTTTCCTTCGCGCACCGCCTCGGGGTTCCGTTCGAACGCGCCGAGGATCGTCTTTGCACGACCTTCGCCGATTCCGTCGAGCTCCATCAGCCGATCCCGTGCTGCCGTCTCGTCCATCGAACGGAGGTCGTGTGCGTGCTGGACGAGCGCCTCGTGGACGCGGGCCCCCCACCCGCCTGCCGTCTCGAGGACCCGTTTTGTCGTGCCGCGGTCGGCAACCGTGCGTATGAGCCCGTCCGCGTCGAGGTCGATCGCCCGCACGTAGTCGACGATCTCTCGACGTGCCGTGCTGTCCAGTGCGCGTACGGCGTCGTCTCGAACGTGGACGTGATACCCGCGGCCACCCGAAAAGACCACCGTGAGGTCCTCGAAGCCGAAGTCGTCCTCGAGAAACGAGAGGAGCCGACCGAGCGCGTCTTTACACGCCGCGAGCATCTCCGCGTAGCTCGCATCCGTGGGATCGACCGACGGCAGGTGGTCCGCGTCGAGGTCGAAGACGAGGTCGGCCGACCGCCACCCCTTTTTCGACATCGTCGACGCTCCCGGGTCGTCGTACCGAGCAGCAGAGAAGTAGGCGTGTCGGGGTGCCGTATCGGCGAAGAACGTGTCGAGGTCGCCGAGGTCGTACAACGACCGGTGACGAACCATCGTCGTCCCCGAGCCGGGCGTCCAGGGGATGTGGCCCCACTCACGGAGGTGTGCGTCCGGCGGCGGCGACAGCGAGGTACCCCGGTAGTAGTCACCGAAGCGTCCGGAGAGGTACTCACGCGTCCGGTCGTCCATCGTCTCTCGTAGTAGCGACGGTCGAAGTATAGGCGTGTCGTTCGTCGGTGTTCGACGTGGAGGCGTGTCGTTCAGTGCTCGACGTCGGCAGACGGATCGAGCGGGCGAACCGGCGGTCCTCGATGGGTTTATTTACCGTATGACTGTAGTACGATTCGACGCTTCGTCTGGAGGGCCGAAGCGTCAGCGGGGACCACAGTCGACGCGAGCCGCACGCGGCTTTTTTCCGTGTGCGGCCACCGTCGCTCCCGACTCGATACCGACGACGCGGAGCGACGACACCGGTCTCGAACGGGATCATCTCTGGTGCTGACAGTACCGAGACGACCACTGCGTAGGTATCTCGACCGGTGTACCGTCGTTTCGTAGTATACGTACCGATATATTTATGTGTGTTAATCAGATATGTTTGAATATACTCATGTACGACCTGACCGGGTTCCAGCGGGACCTCCTCTACGTCATCGGCGGGCTCGACGAGCCACACGGCTTGGCGATCAAAGACGAACTAGAGGAGTACTACGAGACGGAGATTCACCACGGCCGACTCTACCCGAACCTCGATACGCTCGTCGAGAAGGGGCTCGTCGAGAAGGGACAGCTGGACCGCCGAACGAACTACTACACGCTCACGCGTCGCGGGCGCCGTGAGATAGACGCTCGGTCCGAGTGGGAGACGCAGTACGTCGACCGCTGAGCGTGGCCACCCAATCGACCGGATCACCACCGATAAACCGCGCTCGCCCGGATAGCCGTCATGACCGACACAGGCGAGGGCAGCGACGAGGGGGCGTTCGCCGGTGACGCGTCGCCACCCGTCGCGGAGTTGGGGGCCATCCGCGAGGCGCTCGTCTCCTGGTACGAACGCGACCATCGGGCGTTTCCTTGGCGTGAGACGGACGACCCGTACGCGATCCTCGTGAGCGAGGTGATGAGCCAACAGACGCAGATCGACCGCGTCGTTCCGGCGTGGGAGTCGTTTCTCGACCGATGGCCGACCGTCGACGAGTTAGCGGCCGCAGATCGAAGCGACGTGGTCGCCTTCTGGTCGACGCACGCGCTCGGGTACAACAACCGCGCGACGTACCTCCACGAGGCAGCGACACAGGTCGCGGACGCGTACGACGGTGTCTTCCCGAAGACGCCCGACGAACTCCAATCGCTCATGGGCGTCGGTCCGTACACCGCTAACGCGGTGGCCTCGTTCGCGTTCGACAACGGCGACGCCGTCGTCGACACCAACGTAAAGCGCGTGCTCTATCGCGCGTTCGACGTCGCCGATGGAGCCTACGAGTCGGCGGCCGGTGCACTCATGTCGCCCGGAGAGTCCCGAATCTGGAACAACGCGATCATGGAACTCGGCGGCGTCGCGTGTCAGAAGAAACCACGGTGTGACGAGGCCGGGTGCCCGTGGCGCGAATGGTGTCACGCGTACCAGACCGGCGACTTCACCGCGCCCGACGTGCCCACACAGCCGAGCTTCGAGGGGAGTCGTCGGCAGTTCCGCGGGCGGATCGTCCGGCTCCTCGGCGATCACGACGAGATGGAGTTGGACGCGCTCGGTCACCGGATCCGGGTGGACTACACGCCCGACGGAGAGTACGGCCGCGAGTGGCTTCGGGGCCTCCTCTCTGACCTCGCTGACGACGGGCTCGTCCAGATGGAAGACGGGGACGACCAGGTAACAGCTCGGCTCCAATGACATCCTCCCCGGCGTGAACGCCGGGGTTTCCTCGCGCTGGGGGTATCGCTTACCGACCCACGGAGGCAACTTGCGGGTTCGTGCGCTCCTCGTTGGGACAAGAGCGTGGTGACTCTGACCAGTCATGGTCGTTCCACTTGAGGCGCACGGGCCGTGCCATCGGCCGTGTTACCGTCGTCTGCCGTTGACGAGACGTGGAACGTCTCGTTCGCCGATCAGAACTCTCCGAGCTCTGATGACGTCTCAGGAACGTCTCTGATGCCGTGAGGTCTGCGTGGCCCTCGAAGCCACACGGACACGTCAGCGTGTCGCGGTGGCGCGTCGTCCGGTCGGTTGAACCGCAGTTCGGACACTCTTGGCTTGTCCACGCTTCCGAGCGGATTTCCACCGAGATACCGTACTCCTCGACAGTACACGCGAGTCGGTCGATGAACGCCCGAAACGCCCAGAAGTTGTGCGTCTTCGCGTTCGCTTCGACCGACCAGTGGGTGTCCAGTACGTCCGTTAACGCGCCGACGTACACGGTGGAGACGCCTTCGCCGTGCAATCTCTCGATGATGTCGCGTGCGAGTGCGTCTTGGGCGTGGTCGCGTCGTCTCGTCCGGCGTCGGTACAGCGAGCGTATTCGATTCGAGGAGTACCGGCCGTCGTCCAAAAGCGACTGCAACCGTGCGATTTCCCGCGTCGTCTCGCGGAACCGCTCGAACAGGTCGCGCCCTTCGTACAGCAGTTGCGTGCCGGTCGTGGTCGTACAGGCGACGAGGTTGTTCGCACCAATATCCAGCGCG
>Ga0209945_1000228_pt1 | contig 20187 bp, 20 predicted proteins | sample SalPonR2_A_D2_MG_FD_185703 | JGI IMG/M metagenome (GOLD analysis project Ga0209945, IMG submission 185703) | Salt pond soil microbial communities from South San Francisco under conditions of wetland restoration - Salt Pond MetaG R2_A_D2_MG... ...
CGGGTCGGCCGGCGGTGCGTCGTGGTCACTCATGCCGTGATCGTGGTGGCGCGATAAAATAGGTGTTCCGGGCGGCCGAGTCCGCCGAGGAAGTGGTTGGGGGCTGTTCGAGGCTCGCTAGAGCCGGACCGCTTCGCCGTCGTTGCTGAAGAGGTCGGGCGCGTTGAGTTCGACCGATGTCGTCGCCGACGACGGCGAGACGATGTCCACTGATGAGCTTTCCCCCTCACCAAACGGGTCCGTTGAGGAACCAAACGGTCCGGTCTCGGGGTTCAGCACGATAGTGTACTGTTCATCGCCGTTGATGACCGCATCGTCCACGAATGCACCGGTGCTGTTGCGGACTCCGAATGTGTCCTGCGAAATATTGGTAGCCGGAGAGTCTGCGCCACCAATTTCGCTGGAATTAGCGAACACTAGGTTGTTCTGTCCATCTGGACCGACAGCCTGAAGAGTCGTCTCGCTCAGATCGATCTCATCTGCGCCTGGAGACCCTGAGACACTGATCCGAATCTCCGCCAGACTACCGTTGGCGGCGTTGTTCGTGACGATACCAACTGCACTCGTCACTTGGACACGCTCGGACACGAGGTCCGTACTTTCTTGTCCCGTCGCCTCAGCCTGCGACTGCAGGAAGCCGGCGGTGTTGATCAGGACGCCGGCGGCGATCGCCGCCACCAGCACCATCGCGATGAACACGATGAGGGTCCCGATACCCACCTGACCGCGCTCTTCGTCGTTGGTGATTGCTTCGAACATTGTTACAGCCTCACTGACTCATCAACCACAGTACTTGGCACACGGATCTCAGCGGTGGTCGATGCTCCACTTGGTGTCGTGAACGTCACGGCGAGACTATCGCCTTCCTTGAGCACATAACCGATCTCATCGCTACTGTCAATAGGGTCCGACAGCAGGAGTTTGATCTCAGCACGCTCACTGTTGTCAGTCAGAACAACGTCCAAATTATCGTTGGTGAAGATATCGATGGTCGCGTTACCTTCGTCAGCCATCTTGAACGTCGTCTGCCCGTCAGCCCCGATCAGTTCCACCGACGTTTCATTTAGGTCGATGTTATCGGAACCAGGTGACTGAGCGACGACGAAGCTCAGATTCGTCATATTGTTGGTTGTCTGGTTGAATTCACCAGACTGACTGACAATCTGCAGCCGGTCGCTGACCTGACTCGTACTTTCCTGCCCCGTTGCTTCCGCCTGCGTCTGAAGGAACCCGGCGGTGTTGATCAGGACGCCGGCGGCGATCGCCGCCACCAGCACCATCGCGATGAACACGATGAGGGTCCCGATCCCCACTTGCCCGCGCTCTTCCTCGTCCAGTATTGTTTCGAACATTGTGTGTTGCGTTGGCCCCCGGCCTGCCCGGCGGGCGTTATCGCTAGGGAGTGGGATTTCCCTATTAAAGACTCCGTGCCGATTATTCGAACTGATAAACCACCGCTGTCTAGCGATTTTGCGGTTATTTTTTGGATGTTAGTTTCTGGAACTATTAACGACGGGCGGATAGGGTTATCACGTCTGGATCTTACGGTACCCCGTCTGTCGCGCCCGAATCAACGCAGTTCGGCGAGACAGTCGCGCCGCTCTCGCGTGTGGTGACTAAACGATCTCCCCCAGTCACAGAACAATCCCTCACAGTCACAGTCGATACGACGCACCGCGTTCCGTACCCGACGCTCCCCGACAGACGCCGCTTGGCTTCCCTCAGCGGTCTTGGATGCGGGACAGCTCCGACTCGGGGACCACGAACTCCTTCGTCCCCGGTTCGTACACGGCGAGGCTCCCGGCGATGAGCGCCATCGACGTCGCCAACAGGCCGGTGTTGACGAGCAACAGCGCCTCGGGGTTCGCGAACGACGTCCGGAAGGCCGCGACGGGCGTCGCCACCGCGGCGAGGACGACCAGCGCGAACCCGGCCGCGAGATACACCATCGCTGTCCGCCCCGACGACCGGTACGCCGAGATCGCGAACGCGAGCAGCGTCGCGCTCGCGCCCGCCAACACGGTGGTCGTCACGAGATACAACGCCTCGATGAGCTCCATACGCTCTGTGACATGAGTTACGGTATAAACCTACGGTGGTGGGTATCACCGCCGATAACACTTCTCCGCTCTCGTCGGCCTCTGGTCCTCACAGACGCCCGGTGACGGCGATTCAGGCGGCGTCGCTCCCGACGCCGGCCACCGGTACCCTTTTAAGCCGCAATAATCAATAGCGATAATGTGAATGGTGGGGGACGATCTGATAACCGTACTCGGGAACAAGTACAACACGGACATCCTGACGGCGACCGGCGACCCGATGTCCGCACAAGACATCAGCGACGAGCTCGACGTTCCGATCGCGACGTGTTATCGCCGGATCAACGAACTTGAGGACGCGGAACTGCTGGAGCTTCACGACCGGCCGCTCTCGGACGAACACCGCCGCGTGAAGGTGTACCGCCGGAAAGTCGACGGCGTCGAAGTCGACTTCCGTGACGGGCTCACCGTCGAAGTCGAAGAGCGCTCCGCGGTGAAGAACCGCCTCGACGACGTGTGGCGCGACCTCTCGTCGAGTAAATAACCACTCCTCCCCTGCCTGCGGGACCGTCCCCCCGCTCTCAATTCAGAACGACGGCTCGTCGGACCGACCCATCATCGAGAAGCCGCCGGCCCGTTCGTGGACCGTAATGCCGCCCTCGCCGATCTCCATCGGGAAGATGTCGGTGTCGATGTCCTGTTTCCGCATCTTCGCCACCCAGACGTAGCGGTTGACGCCGGAGTCGGTCGGGGTTTGGATGAAGTAGATGTTCCCGTCGGTGAGGAAGTTCTCTAAGCCGACCTCGGTGTCGGGGAAGACGGCGCCCTGCTCGTTGATGAGCAGCGAGGTCAACCCGTTTGCCTTGAGGATGTCCGAGAACTTCAGGAGGTACGTTCGCTTCTCCTGTTCGGCGTCGAAGAAGAGCTGGAACATCGAAAGCGAGTCGAGCACGAGCCTGTCGAAGTCGCCGTCCTCGATGGTGTCGAGGAGCTTGTCGACCGCCGTCGAGAAGTCGGTCTCTCGCAGCATCTCGCGTTTGTCGAGGATCACGATGTCGCCGTTGTCGACGAGTTCGCCGAACCCCTCGAAACCGATCGAGTCTGCCGCGCCCCGGATGTCCGCCTCGTCCTCCTCGAAGGAGACGTACACGCCGCGTTCGTCGTGTTCGGTGACGCCGTGGTAGAGATACTGGATCCCGAAAATACTCTTACCGGTACCGGGATTACCGGAGACGAGGACCGTCGATCGCTCCGTGATGCCGCCGGTGAGGATCGAGTCGAGCCCCGCGACCCCCGTGGAGACGAGTTCTGACATTCGTGCCGTTGTTGGCAGCCGGAGTATATAAAAGACGACCCGACGGAGCCACCGCGCGAACGGCGACAGGTTTATTGGTCGATACATCCCCCCTTCGTGTATGCCCGGTGAAGCGTGTCCCGTCGACTTCGACGGTGATCGGTGGTGAGCGATCCCTCCGTCCTCGTCGTCGAAGACGAGCCAGACATCGCCGCCCTGTACGCCGGCTTCCTCGAAGCGGACTACGACGTGGATCTGGCCAAGACCGCGGCCGACGCGATCGAACGCGTCGACGGATCGGTCGATGTCGTGCTGCTCGACCGCCGGCTCCCCGACGGGAGCGGCGACGAAGTCCTCGAACACATCCGCGAGGCCGGCCACGACTGCCGCGTCGCGATGGTGACGGCGGTCGAGCCCGACTTCGACATCATCCACATGGGGTTCGACCTGTACCTCACGAAGCCCGTCAGCCGCTCGAAGCTGCTGGCGGCGATCGAGACCCTGTTGACTCGCACGGAGTACGACGACCTCATCCAAGAGGCCGCGGCGTTAGCGAGCAAGCGCGCCGTGTTGAACGCGCAGAAACCGGCCGCGCAACGCGAGGGCAACGAGGCGTACACCGAACTCGTCGACCGCCTCGAACGCCTCGACGCCGACATCGACGAACTCGGCGAGACGCTCTCCTCCGACGACTACCGCGCGATGTTCCGCGATCTGGGCGAGGCCTGAGTTAGGCGTCGACCACCCGGTCACGAGAGCTGTTCGCCGACGATTCGGTCGGCCGCCGCGAGGAAGGCGTCCCGCTGACCAATCGGGATGGTCGCGCCCGCCGCCACGTCGTGGCCGCCGCCGTCGCCGCCGACCGCCTGACTCGCCTCGCGCATCACCCGCGAGAGGTCGAGTCCCCGTCGGACGAGGGTGTGTGAGCCCCTCGAAGAGACTTTGAGCGCCTCGGCGCTCTCCTCCGCGAACGCGATCACGGGCTTCGAGCGGTCGACCGCCGGCGATCCGACCGCCATCCCGGCGACGATACCGACGATCGTCTCGCGGATCCGCGAGCCCGCGTCGAACCACTGGAGGTGTTGCTCGTGTGTGACGCCCTCGTTTTTCACCCACTGGAGCCCCTCAGAGAGGTTCTTTCGGTGGTTCCGGAGGAGGCGGCGCGCCTCGGCCAAGGCGTCGCCGCGGTCGCCGAGGCAGACAGCGAGGCCCACGTCGGCGCGCTCGTATCTGGCGGTGGCGTTGAGCAGCGTGGAGAACTCGCTCACGTCCCGTAACTCGGTGCCGGGTTCTTCGTCGACGAGGGTGTAGGCGGTGCCGACGAGCGCCTCGATCCGGTCCGCCGGGACGCCGGAGGCGACGGCGCGGCGCATCAGCCCCGAGGCGAGCACCTGCCGCTCCTCGTCGTCGAGGTCGACCCACCGCCGCCAGTCGCCGTCGCGTTTCACCGTGATGTCGAGGTCTGAGAGAAACGCGATCGCCCCGGCCTCGTCGTTCGATATTCCGGGAATCTTCACGTCGGAGGCGTACTCTAACAGCTTCGGGAGGGGGCGCGTCTGCCGGCCGTACAGGTCGAGGTCGGTGCGCGTCTCCAGTACCCCCGCGTCGACGCCGTCGGCGACGATCGCCTCGTTGGCGCCGACGAGGCCACCATCTGTATCCTGCATGTCCCCGACCGCGCCGACGACCGCGAGCGCGGCGAGGTCGCGGTTGTCTCCGTCCGGGCCCTCCAGCGCGCGGGCGAGGACGTAGCTCGCGCCCGCGCCGGACAGCTCGCTGGCTCCGTTTACGCCCTCCAGCAAGGGGTTGAGGTGGAACTCCGTGTCGCGGTCTGCCGGCTGGTGGTGGTCGGCGATCACGGGGACGAAGTCGCCGGCGGCCTCGTGTTCGGCGATCACGTCCAACTGTCCGGAGCCGAAGTCGGTGAAGAGCACCACGTCGAACTCGCGGGCGGCGATGCCCGCGATCGACTCGGCGTCGAGCTGTTTCTCGAAGACCACCTCGTGGTCGATTCCGGCGCGCGCGAGCGCCGTCGAAGCGATTGCGCCGCTTGTGAGCCCGTCGGCGTCGATGTGGGACGCGAGCAGCACGCGGTCCGCGGCGCGGATCCGCTCGGCGCAGGCGCTCGCGCGCGCATCGAGTTCGGGCACGGGAGAGTCGGCGACTGCCATACGGGTCGTTGGCCTGCGACCGGGGATAAACTCACGCTTCGACCGGCTCGCGGGGCGGTTTCCTCGCTGCGCGTCGCGTGCTACCGCCCCAGACCGAGGCATCACTTGCCGTAACTGAGGGTTATAGACGTTTGTAGATATATGCACTACACACATGACACGTGGGTTCAACACCCGGAGTCTCCACGCCGGCGCCGCCGCCGACCCGGCGACCGGGTCGCGCGCGACCCCGATCCACCAGACGACCTCGTTCACCTTCGACGACGCGGACACGGCGGCGGAGATGTACGCGCTCCGGACCTCCGGCCACGTTTACTCGCGGATCTCCAACCCGACCGTGAGCGTCCTCGAAGACCGGCTCGCCGACCTCTCGGGGGGCGCCGACGCGGTCGCGACCGGCTCCGGCATGGCCGCGTTCGACGCCATCGTCACCGTCCTCGCGAGCGCGGGCGACAACATCGTCGCCAGCGCCGAGATGTACGGGGGCACCGCCGGCTACCTCACGAGCATCGCGTCCCGTCGCGGGATCGAGACCCGTCTCGTCGACACGCTCGACACCGAGGCGTACGCGGACGCCATAGACGACGACACCGCCTTCGTCCACGCCGAGACGCTCGCGAACCCCTCGCTCGTCACGCCAGACTTCGAGCGGCTCGCCGACATCGCGCACGACCGCGCCGTCCCGCTCGTCGTCGACAACACCTTCGCCACCCCGGCGCTCTGTCGGCCGTTCGAACACGGGGCCGACATCGTCTGGGAGTCGACGACGAAGTGGATCACGGGCAACGGGACGACCGTCGGCGGCGTCGTCGTCGACGGCGGCCAGTTCCCGTGGGACCACCCGGACGCCGACTACGACGAACTCGACGGACAATCGCCCGCCTACCCGATTGACTTCGTAGAGCAGTTCGGCGACGCCGCGTTCGCCAACGTCGTCCGTCATCGCGGGGTGCGGCCGACCGGCGGGCAGCAGTCGCCGTTCGACGCCTGGCAGACGCTCCAGGGGCTCAACACCCTCCCGCTCCGGATGGACCGCCACTGCGAGAACGCGCGAGCAGTCGCCGAGTTCCTCCGCGACGACGACCGCGTCGACTGGGTGGCGTACCCCGGATTCACAGACCACCGCAGCCACGACAACGCCGCCGCGTACCTCGACGGGTTCGGCGGGATGGTCACCTTCGGCGTCGAGGGGGGCTACGAGGTCGCCAAGGCGTTCTGTGAGACCGTCGACCTCACCAGTTTCCTCGCGAACATCGGGGACGCGAAGACGCTCGTCATCCACCCGGCGTCGACCACGCACGCGCAGTTAGACGAGTCCCAACAGCGCTCCGCCGGGGTCTACCCGGAGATGCTCCGTCTCTCAGTCGGTATCGAGGACTCCGACGACGTGATAGCCGACCTCGACCGCGGGCTGGCGGCGGGCGAGCACACCGCGGTCGGCGGGGAGGTGTGACCGCATGAGCGCCGTCGAAACCGACCACGGCGTCGCCTCGCTCGGGGAGTTCACCTTCGAGTGCGGGCAGTCGGTCCCGGATCTCGAGGTCGCCTACGAGACCCACGGCGAGTTCGACGGCGACAACGTCGTCTTGGTCTGTCACGCGCTCACCGGCAGCCAGAACGTCGCCCGCTCTCCCGCGCCCGAACGCGACGACGCCACCCGTGGCGCCGGGCAGGCCGGGCAGGCCCGCGCGTGGTGGGACGACATCGTCGGACCGGGGAAGGCGATAGATACGACCGAGTACTACGTCGTCTGCGCGAACGTCCCCGGCTCCTGTTACGGCACGACGGGTCCGGCGAGCGAGCGGCCCGCCGACCTCGACCTCCCGTCCGAGCCCGACCACGACCGCTGGGGGACCGCGTTCCCACCGGTGCAGGTCGAAGACTGGGCGCGCGCACAGCGCCGCCTCTTGGACCACCTCGGCGTGGGGCGGCTCCGCGCCGTCGTCGGCGGCAGCGTCGGGGGGATGAACGCCGTCGAGTGGGCGAAACGCTACCCGGACGACGTCGACCGCGTGGTCGCCATCGCGACCGCGGGGCGGCTCGACGCGCAGTGTCTCGCGCTCGACGCCGTCGCTCGCCGGGCGATCCGCGCCGACGCACACTGGAACGAGGGCCACTACTACGGCGAGGGGAAGCCGTCGCCCGACGAAGGACTCGCGTTGGCCCGTCAGATCGGGCACATCATGTACCTCTCGAAGGCGTCGATGGAGCGGAAGTTCGGTCGGCGCTCGGCGGGCCGCGACTCGCTGACCCGCGAGGAGGGCGACCTCGGGCTCCCGCCGGAGCCGACGGCGGGCTTTTTCCCGTACCGGGAGGTCGAGTCGTACCTCGACTACCAGGCCGAAGGGTTCAGCGACCGGTTCGACGCCAACAGCTACCTCTACCTCACGCGGGCGATGGACGAGTACGACCTCGCCGCGGGCCACGGGAGCGACGCCGACGCGCTCGCCGCGTTCGAGGGCGAGGCGCTGTTGATGAGTTTCACGGCCGACTGGCACTTCACGGTCGAGCAGTCGGCGTCGCTGGCCGACGCGTTCCGCGTCGGCGACATCCCGGTCGCCCACCACGTGATAGACTCCGACCACGGCCACGACGCGTTCCTCGTCGAGCCCGAACACGTCGGCCCGCCGCTTCGCGACTTCCTCGCCGAGGGGACCTCGGGCCGCGCCGTCTCGGACGACGGCGGCGACGGGGACGACTCCGCGCGGCCGGAGCCCGACCACGCGCCCGTCCACGCGAGCCTTTTTAAGGGATAGCCGCTCGCAGCACCGCCGTTTATCACGGATACGCTGTCAGCGCGCGATTCGGGCGGTCTACTTATAACCGGCCGCCTCACGCCCGGAGCGGTCGCGACCGAACATCATGATCAACCATGCCAAAGTTCATAGTTCTCGACGCCGTGGTCTGTGAGGTATGCCCGGTGGACACTCTCAGACGCTCAAGCCGTTCCTGTGGCGCGCGAAACGACTGTACCCCGACACCGAAATCGTCTCCCGGACCCACGAGGGGCGCACCCGGCACACGTACGCCGAGTACGGCGACCGGACCGCCCAGCTCGCGAACGCGCTCGACGCGCACGGCGTCGAGCGCGGCGACAGGGTAGCGACGTTCTGCTGGAATCACACCCGTCACTTCGAGACGTACTTCGGCGTCCCGAACACCGGCGCACAACTGCACACGATCAACCCGCTCCTGCCCGACGAGCACATCCGGTACATCGTCGACGACGCGGACGACGAGATCATCTTCGTCGACCCGTCGCTGGCAGAGAAGATCGCCGGCGCGGCCGAGGGCGCCGCGGAGTTCGAGGATGTCGACTTCGTCGCCATGGGCTCCGAGGGGATCGACGCGCTCGATGCGACCCCCTACGAGGAGTTCATCGCCGACCAGCCGACCGAGTACGACTGGCCCGACCTCGACAGCGACCAGCCCGCCGGCCTCTGTTACACCTCCGGCACGACGGGGAAGCCGAAGGGCGTCGAGTACACCCAGTCGATGCTGTGGAGCCACACGATGGCCTCACAGACGCCACAGGGGATCCCGATGGAGGACTCCGACGTGGTCATGCCGGTCGTCCCGATGTTCCACGTCAACGCGTGGGGGATGCCGTTCACCGCGACCGCCGCGGGCGCGAAACACGTCTACCCCGGCCCGTCGCCGGGCCCCGAAGATCTTGCGGCGCTGATCGAAGAGGAGGGCGTGACGATCTCCGCGGGCGTCCCAACCGTCTGGCTCGGCCTTCGCGAGTACATCTCGGCGGGCAACGACGTCGACCTCTCGTCGCTCGACACCGTGATCGTCGGCGGTGCGGCCGCCCCGCAGGCGATGATCGAGTGGTACGACGACCGGGGCGTCGAGGTGCTCCACGCGTGGGGGATGACCGAACTCTCGCCGATCGGCACCGTCTCGCACCTCAAGAGCGACCTGCGCGACGCCGACTACGAGACGCAGGTGAACAAGCGCTCGAAGCAGGGGCTCGTCGCCCCCGGACTGGAGTTCGAGGTCATCGACGAGGACGGCGAGGAGATCCCGTGGGACGGCGAGGCGTTCGGCGAACTCCGCGTCCGCGGCCCGTGGGTCACGAAGGAGTACTTCAAGCGCCCGGAGGCCAACGAAGAGGAGTTCGTCGACGGCTGGCTGAAGACCGGCGACGTGGTCACCGTCGACGAGGACGGCTACATGCAGCTCGTCGACCGGACGAAAGACGTGATCAAGTCGGGCGGCGAGTGGATCTCCAGCGTCGAGTTGGAGAACGCGATCATGGCCTACGACGGCGTCAGCGAGGCGGCCGTGGTCGGCGTGCCCCACGAGCGCTGGCAGGAGCGCCCCGTGGCGTTCGTCGTCGTGGCCGAGGGCGTTGACCGCGACGACCTCGTCGAGCAGATCGAGACCGGCCTCCGCGACGACTACCCGAAGTGGTGGGTGCCCGACGCGGTGGAGTTCATCGACGAGGTACCGAAGACCGCCACCGGGAAGTTCTCGAAGAAGGACCTCCGCGAGCAGTACGGCGACCAGTCGCTCGTCGAGGGCGCCGTGCCGGAAGAGGACGCGCCCGACGCGGAGTAACGGCGGCGTAGCCCGGATTCGGCGGGCTCAGTCGTCGCGGTCGCTTTTCAGTCGTCGCGGTCGCCGATGACCCACTTGTGCGAGTAACTCTCCCCGCACGTGCAGTGCGCGTACGCGTGGACCACGTCGCCCTCGGCGTAGAGGCCGCCGACCTCCTCGTTTTGCGCCTCCGCGAACGCGAAGACGAACCGAACGTCGTGGTCGTCGTCGGGGTCGTCCTCCGTGAACGGGCACGCCCCGGCGTCGAGCGAGCGAGCGATGTCGCCGTCGGCGCCCATCGCCGTCTTCGCGAACTCCATCGCGCCCATGCCGGTGCCGGCCTCGAACGCGGACCGCCCGGTCTCGCCGTCGAGGATCAGTCGGACGCCATCGTCGGTCTGGGTCCCGACCGTGCGGAGCCGAGAGTCGTCGTCGAGGTACGCGTCGCTCAGGTAGAAGACCACGTCCTCGAGCCGCTCGCCGGCGAGGAACTCGTCGAGGTTGCTCATGGCGGTCCGACGCGCGTGAGCGGTAAAAGGCGTACGAGTCGGAGTCGCCGCGGTTTCGGGAGCCGCGCTTACGGCCCGGAGCGGGGTGACCCATCCTAATTCGTGTAGAATCGGGGTAACGCTTAAGAGGGATTACTGAGATCCGTCTGCTGATGAGCGCCCAAACACCATCCGGAGACCGCCTCGCCGAGTGGGCGAAGCTGGTCGACGAAGACGTTCCGGAAGAGCTCCGAGAGGAGCGCTCCGCCGACCGATAACTTTCACCCCGCTTCGCGAAGCCTTTAGGCCGGCGACGGCGTAGGCCCGCCGATGGCGACCGAGGCCGCCGGAATCGACCGCCCCCTGCTCGTCGACGACTTCCTCCAGCGACGCCGGTACCAGCTCCAACTGGCAGACGCCGCCGCCGCCGAACACACGCTCGTCTGTCTCCCGACCGGCCTCGGCAAGACGACCGTCAGCCTGCTCGTTACCGCCGAACGGCTCCACGAGGCCGGCGGCAAGGCGCTCTTTCTGGCCCCCACCAAACCCCTCGTCCAGCAGCACGCCGACTTCTACCGCGAGGCGCTCTCGATACCGGGCGACGACATCGTCGTGTTCACCGGCGACGTGAAGCCCGACGACCGCGCCGCGCTCTGGCAGGACGCACGGATCGTGATCGCGACCCCGCAGGTCGTCGAGAACGACCTGGTCGGCAACCGGATCTCGCTTCGCGACGTGACCCACTGCACCTTCGACGAGTGTCACCGCGCGACCGGCGACTACGCGTACGTCTACATCGCCGAGCGATACCACGCCGACGCGGCCGACCCGCTCGTCACCGGGATGTCGGCCTCGCCCGGCGGCGACACCGAGGAGATCGAGACGGTCTGTGAGAACCTCGGGCTCCGCAACGTCGAGGTGATGACGGAGGCGGACGCCGACGTCGACGAGTACACCCACGACACCGAGGTCCAGTGGGAGCAGGTCACGCTCCCGGACGAGGTGCTCGACATCCGCGACGCGCTCAACGAGGTGATAACCGACCGGTTAGAGAAACTCAAGCAGTTGGGCGTGACGAACACGACGAACCCCGACCTCTCACAGAAGGACCTCAACAGGATGCGCGGGCAGTTGAAGAAGATGATGGACAACGACCAGTCGGAGGGGTACAAGGGGATGAGCACCCACGCCGAGGTGATGAAACTCCGGCGCGCGACCGAACTGGTCGAGACCCAGTCGGTCGAGTCGGTCCGGCGCTACTTCGAGCGCCAGCGGGAGGCGGCCCGGTCGTCGGGGGCGTCGAAGGCGAGCCAGCGCATGGTCGCCGATCCGAAGGTCCGCGAGGCGATGCGGAAGGCGGAGTCGTTCGACGGGCTCCACCCGAAGTTCTCGAAGGCCCGCATCCTGCTCGCGGAGACGCTCGGCATCAACGACGGCGAGCGCGCGATCCTGTTCACCGAGTCCCGCGACACCGCCGAGGCGCTCGTGGAGTTCCTCTCCGCCAGTTTCGACGTGCGGAAGTTCGTCGGCCAGGGCGACAAGGAGGGCTCCGACGGGATGAGCCAGAAACAGCAACAGGAGACATTAGAGGAGTTCAAAGCCGGCGCGTTCGAGGTGCTCGTCTCCACGAGCGTCGCCGAGGAGGGGCTCGACGTCCCCGAAGTCGACCTCGTCTGTTTTTACGAGCCAGTCCCCACCGCGATCCGCTCGATCCAGCGCAAGGGGCGGACCGGCCGGCAGGCCGAGGGGAAAGTCGTCGTCCTGATGGCCGAAGACACCCGCGACGAGGCGTTCTTCTGGATCTCGCGGCGCCGCGAGAAGAAGATGGCCAGCCAGCTCACCGAACTGAAGGAGGCCACCGACGACATCGAGGAGACCGTCGGCGACGACGGGCAGGCCGGACTCGACGCGTTCGGCGGAGGCTCCGATGGCGACGACGGTTCGGAAGGCGACGAGAGCGGTGTGACCGCGGTCGGCGCGAGTGATGACGGTGTGACCGACGACACCGACGACACCGAAGACACCGATGACGACACCGACGACGACGGACTTACTGACTTCGCGGCCGAGGCGAGCGCGGATGCAGACGCGAGCGACGAGACGGAAGCGAGCGACGGCGACGGCGTCGTCGCGACCGCCGGCGTCGACGACGGCGTCGAGATCGTCGTCGACCAGCGCGAACTCGACTCGTCGATCGCCAAGAGCCTCTCGACGCGCGACGGGCTCGTCACCCGGCTGGAGACGCTCGCCGTCGGCGACTACGTCCTCTCTGACCGGGTCGCCGTCGAGCGCAAGTCCGCGGCGGACTTCGTCGACTCGATGCTCGACGCCGACCGATCGATGTTCGAGCAGGTCGGCGAACTCTCGCGAGCGTACGCCCGCCCCGTGATGGTCGTCGAGGGGACGAACCTCTACGGCCAGCGCGACATCGCCCCCAACGCGATTCGCGGCGCGCTCGCGTCGCTCGCAGTCGATTTCGACGTGAGCGTCCTCCGCACCGAAGACGAAGCGGACACCACGGAACTGCTCGCGACGATCGCCAAGCGCGAACAGGAGACGCGCGACCGCGAGGTGAGCGTCCACGGCGAGAAGACGACGAAAACCCGCGCGGAGCAGCAGGAGTACGTCGTCTCCGCAATCGCCGACATCGGCCCCGTCACGTCGCGCACTCTGCTCGAACACTTCGGCACCGTCGAGGCCGTGATGACCGCGACGGAAGACGACCTCTTGGAGGTCGACGGCGTCGGCCCGGTGACCGCCGAGCGCATCCGAGAGGTCGTCGGCAGCGAGTACGAGTGATCCCCGCAGGACTCGACCCGCGCTCCTCGGTCAGTCGAACCCGCTCACCAGCGTGACGACCCACTGACCGAGGTCGTACTCCGACCTGACCTCGACGCGAGTCACCCACTTCACCCACTGAAACCCGCGGCGGTCGGGAGCGACCAACCGGGCGGGCGCGCCGTGCCCGTGAGCCAGCCGCTCGCCGCCGACGTGGGTCGCGAGCAGGGCGTCTTCGGCCTCCTCGATCGGGAGGCTCCAGCGGTAGCCGGTGACGGAGGTGAACCGGACGTAGGCGGGCTCTTGATCGGGATCATCGGCGGTCGCCCCGCCGGCCGCCGCCAACAGGTCACCGACGCGGACGCCGCTCCACTCTTGGACCGTGTACCAGCCGCTCGTACAGTCGAGCAGCGCCTCCGTCTCGTGGCCGGCCGCGAGTTCGTCGGCGTCGAGTTCGAGGGGATCGCTCACGAGGCCGTCGACCGTCAGCCGGTACTCGTCTCGGTCGATCGGGTCGGGGTCGTCGGCGACCCACGAGGTGATCGGGAAGGAGCCGTTACCCGTCCCCTCGCGCGGCTGTGACCCGGTGAAGCGCCGGTCGGCGCCGGGCGTGTCGAGCGCGCCGTTAATCGCCTGCTGGAGCCGATAGGTCGCGCCGCCGGCGGCAAGCAGTACGGTGTACCGGAGCGCGGTCCGCCGGCGCTCGAAGTCGACCCGCCGCGGGAGCCGAAATCGGGTCGCCGCGTGGGCGGCCACGAGCGGGACCAACGCGAGGCCGAACCCCACGTGGACGGAGAGGAGCGTCCAGTAGGACACCCGCACGTCGAGCCCGAACACCCACGCGACGCCGGTCGCGAGCGCGCCGACCGCGGCGACGAGCGTCAGGACGGACAGCGCGGTCGACCGCCGCCACAGACCGGGATCGGTGAGCCGGCGTCGGACGCGCGCGAGCTTCCACGCGAGCAGGACGACGATTCCGACGCCGAGCGCGCGGTGGAGCCAGAACACCGGCCAGCCCTCGGGGACGCCCACGGTAAACGAGACCAACCCCGTCACGGCCTCGGCGACGACGAACGCGAACAGCGACCAGTCGACGGCGCGCGGCGGCGGCGCTGCGCGCCCGAACCAATCGCGGAGCGCCCCGAACACGCGTCGAGTCCTCATCTCGAACGTGATACGTGCTACCAAGGCTTAAGGCTACAGCTCGTACGTCTCGCCGTCGACCGCGAGCGGCTCTTCGAACGCCTCCTCGGGCGGGTAGTAGTGCGCGAGGTGGACGAGTCGGGTTCGGTCGGCGCCGAGTTCGTCGGCGAGCGCGAGCGCCCCTTCTCGGGTCATGTGCTTCGTGCCGAAGGTGCGCGGGACGCCCTCCGGCCCCTCGTGGCGCCCGCCGATCGGGTGGTGCTCACACAGCGCCGCCGGCACGATGGCGTCGGCGAGCAACAGGTCGGCGCCGGCGAGCGCCTCGCGGGACCGCTCCGGAACGTCGTAGCTCGTGTCGCCGGTGAGCGCGAGCGTCCCGCCCGTCTCGGGGTCTTCGATGACGACGCCGTAACACAGAAGCGGCGGGTGATCGACGGGGACGAATCGCACCTCGAACCCGCACGTCTCGAACGGTTCGAACGGGGCGCGGGCGTGGACGCCGATCCGGTCTTCGAGGTAGTCGTACTTGGCGCGGATCGTCTCCGCGACGCTCTCGTCGGTCGCGGGATCCGTCTCCGACGGCGCGTGGACGGGGAGCCCGTCGACGAGCCGGTAGACGTTGCCGAGGCCGTCGAGGTGATCGAAGTGGATGTGCGTCACGAGGCCCGCGTCGGGCAGCGGAACGTCGTTGTCGAGGAACTGGCTCCGGAAGTCGGGGCTAAAATCGACGAGCAGCGACTCGCCGGTGCGCTCGTTGGCCACGTGGACGGAGAACCGCGAGCGCGACACGCCTCGCTCGCGCGCCGCGGCGCAGGTGTCGCAGTCGCAGCCGACCGTCGGCGTCCCGGTCGTGTCGCCGGTGCCGAGCAGGGTGACCCGCATCTCTGTTCGCACTCGACCGCCCATCGACTTAGCGTCCGTGGTCGGGGCGCCGGCCCGTCGGCGCAGAACTGTCGGCGCAGGCCCGCCGACTCAGGGCCGCCGCACCCGAATCGTCCCCGCGGCGTCGACGGTCACGAACAGCCGGTCCCGGACCTCGCGGCCGTGAACCGCGTCGCCGGCGCGCTCGCCGATCGTCTTCATCAGGTCCGGCGCCGTCTGGTTCACCTTCACGCCGGCCTCGTCACAGGCGTCGTACACGCGCTTCGGGGCGTCGTAGAGGTCGGTTCCCGCCTCGATCTCCACCCGGACCGGGGCGGCGAGCGCCTCCGCGAACGCCACCGTCTCGCGGGCGTTCGCCACGTTGCTGCGGGCGCTGGCCTCGACGCTGGAGACGTTCGCGCGCGACGTGCCGAGTCGGTCCGCGATGTCCGACTGCCGGAGCCCCCGCTCCCGGAGCGCCAGTACTTCTGCCTGTCGGCGGGTGAGCACGCTCTCGTCGGCGTCGAACCCCGCACGCTCCAACAGCGTCGCGGCGTCGACGCCGTCGGGATCGGGAGCCGCATCGGCGTCGGTGGCTCCGTCGTCTGCGACCATACACCTCCTCTGGGGACGCGCGCTCAAAAAACGGCGGTTTCGGTGTGGGACGCGGTAGGGTTTAAAAACGGTTCGCGGGCGGATCGGTAGCGGTTGGACTGTCCGTGGGGTGGGGTCCGAGTCGCCGCGGCGCTACTTGCCCCAGAAGTTCTCTCGGCTTCCGAGCCGTTCGCGGTCGGGACGGTCGCGGCGCCGGCCGCCATCGTCGTCCTCGTCGGCGGCGTCCCCGTCGGCGTCGGCGTCGCCGCCCGCGTCGTCCGCGTCCTCGGGGTCCTCGGGGAGCCGCTCGACGACCTCTTGGGCGGTCGCGTGGCTCGACTTCACGCGGTGGATCCGGACCTCGGCGCGGGCCGGGGGAAGCAGGCCGTCGACGAGGACGATGAAGCCGTCGTCGGTGCGCCCCACGCCGGCCCCGCTCTCGTGGATGTCGTCGACCTCGACGACGACTTGCTCGCCGGGCTGGACCGGTTGCTGTTTCAGTTCGTAGATGGGCATGTCGTAGTGGTTACACCACTCGGCACCGCCTTTGTTGCCGTAGTGTTGACACCCCATCCCCTGGATTCGCTCGTCGAAACTCGGGCAGTCGTCGGCGAGTGGACAGTCCGCCATACCGTAGGGGAGACCGGCCGCCGTTGTAAACGTTTTCGACTGGTCGGGAGGAAACCCCGGAGTTTGGGCGATTCATCCGGGTGAGCGGCGGCTAACTGGTTCCCCGCCGGTCGCGGCCGACGGGTTAGAGAAACTCCCTGACCTCCGAGTACCACATGTCGTGGTGGTCGACCGCGCCCACCGCGTCCGCCACGTCGACCGCGATCGCGTGCCAGCACCGTTCCGAGGGGTTGTCGGCGTCGAGGTTGTAGGTCGCGTCCGCGCAGGTACACTCGCCGTCTTCGACGACGTACTCGTCGTCGTGACCGACGACGACCGTGAAGTCGCGGTAGCGTTTCACCCGGCCTTCGCCGACCGCCTCGATGGCGCGCGTCCCGCGGTCGCCGTGTTCGTCGACGAGGGCGGTGGCGATGGGGCCGGTCAGCTCTCCGGCCGCCTCTATCGCCGCCTGCCAGTCGTCGACCGACTCCATGCCGACCTGTTCTTCGGCGGTCGGTTAAACACCGTCGGTCAGACGAGTTCCGCCCGCGACCTGGTGGTCGCTCGTGTCCTGTTTTCGATCGCCCCTGTCCCGATCGCGTGACGCGTCGGCGTCGCGACGCTACTGATGAACAGCCCGGCGTTGCGCCGGCATTTATATACTCTCCGGCGTCGAGGCGGGTGGACTTATAAACGCTCTCGGGCGCCGCTACTCGAGGACGACCAGCGGGTCGCCCATGTCGACGCTGTCGCCCTCGCCGACGTGGACGCTCGCGACGGTACCGCCGCGCTCGGCGACCACGTCGTTTTCCATCTTCATCGCTTCGAGGACGCAGACCACGTCGCCGGCGGCGACCTCGTCGCCCTCGTCGACGTCGACCGAGAGGATCGTTCCCTGCATCTCCGCGGTCACCGCCTCGCCGCCCTCGGCGATGTCGACGCCGTCGTCGTCGCCGCCGTCGTCGGTCGCCTGCGGGGGGCGCTGGCCGCCGCCGTCGCCGCCGGCCTCCGGCACCTGGATCGCCGGCGCGCCGCGCTCTTCGAGTTCCACCTCGAAGCGCTTGCCGTTCACCTCGACGGTGAACTCGCGTTCCGACACCTCCTCGTCGTCGCTCCCGCTCGTCGACTCGGTGCCCCACTTCTCTTGGGCCTCCGTGATCTTCGCCTCGTCTAACTCCTCGTCCAAGTAGTTCGTCGTGTGCGTGCCGGCGACGAATCGCTCGTCGTCGAGCATCAGCCGGTGGAACGGGACGATGGTGACGACGCCGTCGAGTTCGTACTCCGCGAGCGCGCGCTTCGAGCGTGCGAGACACTCCTCGCGATCACTGCCCCACACGATCAGCTTCGCGATCATCGAGTCGTAGTCCGTCACGAGTTCGTCGCCCTGCCGGAGCGCGTCGTCGACGCGAACGCCGATCCCGCCCGGCGGGTCGTACGTCTCCAGCCGCCCCTCGTTCGCGGGCTGGAAGCCGGCGGCCGCGTTCTCGGCGTTGATCCGGAACTCGATCGCGTGGCCGTCGAGTTCGACGTCGCTCTGCGAGACGGAGAGCCCCTCGCCGGCGGCGACTCGAAGCTGCTCTTTGACGATGTCGATCCCCGTCAGCTCCTCCGTGACGGTGTGTTCGACCTGAATTCGGGTGTTGACTTCGAGGAAGTAAAACGGCGTGTCGGGACCGAGCGGCTCCGAGGCGTCGCGCTCGACGTTCTCTTCGACGAGGAACTCGACCGTCCCCGCGTTGGTGTAGTCGGCGGCCGCGACGCCCCGACGGGCGGCCTCGCCGATCTTCTCGCGCAGTTCGTCCGAGAGCGCGGGCGAGGGCCCCTCCTCTATCACCTTCTGGTGGCGGCGCTGGAGCGAGCAGTCGCGCTCGCCGAGGTGGACCACGTCGCTCTCGTCGAGCGAGCCGTCGCCTTCGGGGTCGTCCGCGACGATCTGCACTTCGATGTGGCGCGGGTTCTGCAGGAAGCGTTCGAGGTAGACGGAGTCGTTCGAGAAGTACGCCTCGCCCTCGCGTCTCGCGGATTCGAGCGCCTCCTCGGCCTCGTCGGCGCTCTCGACGACCTTCATGCCGCGACCGCCGCCGCCGCCCTCGGCCTTGATGGCGACGGGGTAGCCGTGCTCGTCGCCGAACTCGGTCACCGCGCCGACCTCTGTGACCGGCTCCGTCGTCCCCGGAACGATGGGGACGTCGGCGTCGTCCATCACGCGTCGCGCGTGCGTCTTCTCGCCGAGCCGCTCCATCGCCTCGCTCGACGGGCCGACCCAGGTGATCCCGTCCGTCGACTCGACGCGGGCGGCGAAGTCGGCGTTCTCGGCGAGGAACCCGTATCCGGGGTGGATCGCGTCGGCGCCGGCCGCCTGCGCGGCCTCGACGACCGCCGCCCCGTCGAGATACGAGTCGGCCGCGCGGGCCGGTCCCACGTTGTAGGCCTCGTCCGCGTGTCGGACGTGACCCGCGTGTTTGTCCGCGTCGCTGTACACGGCGACGGTGTCGACACCCAACTCCGCACAGGCGCGCATCACCCGAACCGCTATCTCCCCGCGGTTCGCGACCAGAACCTTGTCGAACATTCCTGCACGTTCCTTCCACCATAACCTACCTCATTCTATCGGTCCGCGACGACGATCGGTAACGACGATCGTCGTACTCCGTCGCTGCCGATCGCGAGGTCCCGAGACGATTAAGAGCCTGCCGACCGCCACGTTCGCACATGATATCGCCCGAGAACCCCTACATGCTGCCGTCGGTGTTGGTCGCCGCCGTCGCGTATCTCGCCGTGACGCTTCTCACCGACGCCACGCTGCTCGTCCGGATCGGGATCCTCGTCCTCCTCGCCGGCGTCCTCCCGGTTATGCTCAACCTGCTTCTCGGCGGCGGTTCGGCCGAGGACGGGTACGGGGAGCCGCTCGAAGAGTCAGCCGCGGAAGACGGAGACGAGACGGCGGATGATGGAGGCACAGGCCAGACGGCGGACGGCGGAGACACGAACGAGTCACGCGGCGCGTGATCGCCGCCGGCGTTCCATCAGTCCGCCAACAGATTTATGAGTAACTGCTCGAATCCTTCGGGTACACCCTACGGGGGTACGGTGGAGACCGGCGCGCCGGCGGCCGCGGCGCACGGACTCCGGGGGAATGCGCGCGTCCGGTTCAGAATCGGTCAGCGCGACCGGCCGCGGTCCACGGGTCGGTCGGCGCGCTGACCGGGACCCGAACCGGCCGATTCTGCAGCCGATCCACTCGACCGGCGAACGCCCAGCGCTCGCCCTCCCACGCCGGCTCGTCGCCTTCGGCCGCCGCCGCGGCCGCCGCGCGCTCGCCGTCTCGGAGGTGCGCCGCCACCGCGGCCGCGATGGCGGCCGCCTCCGCGTCGTCCGCGTCGTTCGGGATCGAGAGCCCGTCTACGGCGACGCCGTCGGCTCTCCCGTCGTCGTCCGTCGCTTCGGGTGCCTCCATCGCCATCAGATCGGGATGTTGCCGTGCTTCTTCTCGGGCGCGTCCGAGCGCTTCCCCTTGAGCATCGTCAGGTCGTCGATCAGCCGCGCGCGGGTCTCCGCGGGCTCGATGACGTCGTCGACGAAGCCGCGGTCGGCGGCGCTGTACGGGTTCGCGAACTCCTCGCGGTACTCGTCGATGAGCTCCTGCCGGCGCGCGTCGGGGTCGT
>Ga0209945_1000230_pt1 | contig 20109 bp, 24 predicted proteins | sample SalPonR2_A_D2_MG_FD_185703 | JGI IMG/M metagenome (GOLD analysis project Ga0209945, IMG submission 185703) | Salt pond soil microbial communities from South San Francisco under conditions of wetland restoration - Salt Pond MetaG R2_A_D2_MG... ...
CGTCCCGAAGGAGTACCTCCAGTCGGTCCGCGTCCAGACGGCGACCTCGGGGGCCGCGTTGATCCTCGACGAGATCCAGACCGGCCTCGGCCGCACCGGCGAGCTGTGGGCCGCCGACAAGTACGACGTGGTCCCCGACGTGTTGACGACGGCGAAGGGGCTCGCGAGCGGGCTCCCGATGGGCGCGACGCTGTGTCGCGACTGGATCGCCGAGGATCCCGGCAACCACGGCTCGACCTTTTCGGGCGGCCCGGTCGTCTCCGCGGCGGCGGGGGCGACGCTGGACGTCCTCCAGCGGGAGTCCCTGCCCGCCCACGCGGCCGAGGTGGGCGCGTACATCCGCGAGGAGATAGACGACCGCCTCGGCGACGACGTCCGGGAGGTCCGCGGTCACGGCCTCATGATCGGCATCGAGGTCAAGCGCGGTTCGAACCGCCTCCTGCGCGATCTGGCGTTGAACCACGACGTCCTGGCGCTGCCGGCCGGCCGGACCGTGTTGCGGCTCCTGCCGCCGCTGACGATCGAACGCGAGCACGCAGACGCCTTCGTCGACGCTCTGGAGGCGGTCCTCGCGTGAGCGAACCGGCGCGCGAGTCGGACCCCGCCCCCGACACCGAGGCCCGCGAGTTGCTCGAGACGCTCGTCTCGACCCCTTCGCCGACGCCCGAGGAGGGCGAGTGCGCGGCGGCGCTCGCTGCGTTCTTCGAGTCGCACGGCCGCGAGGTCTTCCTCGACGAGGTCGGGAACGTCCGCGCGCCGGCCGACGACAGCGTCCTCTACACCTCCCACGTCGACACCGTCCCGGGCGACATCCCGGTCCGGATCGAGGAGGGCGACCGCGGCCCAGAACTGTGGGGCCGCGGCTCGGTCGACGCGAAGGGGCCGCTCGCGGCGCTGGCGGTCGCGGCCGTCCGGACCGGCGTCTCCTTCGTCGGCGTCGTCGGCGAGGAGGTCGACTCCCGCGGCGCGCGACACCTCGTCGAGGAGCGCGCCGCGCCCGACGCCGTCGTCAACGGCGAACCCTCCGGCGCGGACGGGATCACCCTCGGCTACCGGGGGATGCTCAGCGGGACGTACCTCTGCACCTCGGAGTCCGGCCACACCTCCCGCCCGGAGAACAACGCCATCCAGGACGCGATCGGGTGGTGGTCCGCGGTCGAAGACCGCTTCGACACCGACGAGTACGGCGTTGCTCCTTCGGAGCAACGAGACGAAGCCGGCGACGCCGGCGAAGTGCCGGTCTTCGAGCGGGTCACGCCCAAACCGGTCTCGATCGAGGGCGGCGTCAGCGACGACGGCCTCGCGGTCGAGACGACCCTCGACGTCCAGTTGCGGGTGCCGCCGCGGTACTCGACGGAGGACATCGAGGAACTCGCCGCCGCCGAACTCGAAGCCGGCACCGTCACCTGGACGGACTCGGTCGAGCCGACGATGCAGAGCCCCCGAACCCCGGTCGCGCGGGCGTTCCGCGTCGCGATCCGCGAGGCCGGCGGCGATCCCCGCCTCCTCAGAAAGACCGGCACCGCCGACATGAACGTCTACGCGGGGGCGTGGGACTGCCCGATGGTCACGTACGGCCCCGGCGACTCCGACCTCGATCACGCACCGAACGAACACCTCGAACTGCACGAACTGGACCGCGCGGTCGCCGTCTTGGAGGCCGTCGCGGCGGCTCTCACCTGACCCCTACCACGGACCATGAACTTCCTGAACATCGACGATCTGACGCGCGAGGAGCTCGACGACGTACTGACGAGCGCGATCGACCTCAAGGAGCGCACCGCCCGCGGGAAGACCGCCGCCGCCCTCGAGGGCGGGACGCTCGCGATGATCTTCGAGAAGCCCTCGACCCGGACGCGGGTCTCCTTCGAGACCGGCGCGACACAGCTCGGCGGGCACGCCATCTTCCTCGGCCCCGACGACATCCACCTGGGACACGGCGAACCCGTCAGGGACACCGCGCGGGCGCTGAGCCGCTACGTCGACGTCATCATGGCGCGCGTCTTCGACCACGCCGACGTGGTCGAGTTGGGCGAGTACGCGACCGTCCCCGTCGTCAACGGGCTGACCGACGACGCCCACCCCTGTCAGACGCTCGCCGACCTGTTGACCATCCGGGAGCGATTCGACGGCTTCGACGCCCGCGTCGCGTGGGTCGGCGACGGCAACAACGTCTGTCAGTCGTTCGTCCTCGGGGCGGCGATGGTCGGCCTCGACCTCGTCGTCGCGACGCCCGAGGGGTACGGCGTCGACGAGGCGGTGCTCGAGCGGGCGGCCGAACTCGGGAGCGCCCCCGAAATCGTCTCCGATCCCGAAGCGGCCGTCGAGGGCGCGGACGTCCTCTACACCGACGTCTGGGTGAGCATGGGCCAGGAGTCCGAGCGGGCCGAAAAGCTCGACGCGTTCTCGAAGGCGGGCTTTCAGGTGACCGAGGAGCTGCTCGGCGACCGACTCCTGATGCACTGTCTGCCCGCCCACCGCGGCGAGGAAGTCACCGACGCGGCCATCGAGAGCGACAACGCGATCGTGTGGGATCAGGCGGAGAACCGCCTGCACGCCCAGAAGGGGCTGTTGACGTCGCTGTTGTAGCGGAGCCGTCGACGGCCTTTCGAAATAACAGCCGACTCTCCCGGCAGGTATCCGCCGACTCAGGCGCCGGCGTCGCCGAGGGCGGTCTCGAGGTCGTCCCGCTGGGTGACCCCGACGAACCGCTCGACGACGCCCGTCTCGTTCTCGACGATGAGCGTCGGGAGCGAGCGGACTTGGTACTCGTTGGCGACGTCCTGTTCGGAGTCGACGTCGACCTTCTCGAACTCGACGTCCGGGTAGTCCTCCGCGAGCTCCTCGAGGATCGGGTCTTGGGTCTTACACGGACCGCACCAGTCCGCGTAGAAGTCCTTGAGCGTGACGGACATGGCTACCGATACCCGATCCGACCGCATAAGGGTTTTCCAAACGGCACCGGTCGGTGTCGAAACGCTTAGGAGTCCCGCGACGAATCGTCGTGTATGAGCAGCGGAGAAAACTCCGGCGGGTTGATGTCCAGTGCCGGACTCGTCCGGTATTTCGACTCCGAGGACAGCAACACGCCGACGATGGACCCCCGGACGGTCGTCGCGTTCGGGGTCCTCCTCGGCGTGTTCGTGTTGATGTTGAACGCGCTCGCCTGACGGGACCGCGGCGGCCCGAACCGGCGGAGCGACCGCGCGGCCTATTTAAATACGACCTCGTCCGTTTATACACCTCCTCGCCCATCACACACTCCGCCCCCGTCCGGGGCCTTTTTATATATCCCCGGCCCACCCCCGTCCGTGCGCGTCGTCCACGACACGCCCGACGGAACGCGGACGCTCGCCGACCGCGCCGGCCGCGCCGAGGGACTCCTCGCCCAGGGGATCGGGCTGATGTTCCGGCGGTCGATCCCCGACGGCTACGCCCTCGTGTTCCCGTTTTCGGGCGTCTCGACGCGAAGGCTGCACATGCTCTTCGTCCCCTTCGACGTCGACGCGATCTGGCTCGTCGACGGCGAGGTCCGGCGGACAAAGCGGCTGTCGGCGTGGACCGGCCGCGGCCGCGCCGAAGCCGACACCGTGATCGAACTCCCGGCCGGGGCGGCCGACGGCGTCTCGGCGGGCGACACCGTCCGGATCGAGCCGTCGTGACGCCGACCGAATCGAGCCGTCGTGACGCCGACGACGCGACGGGCGGCAACCAGCAAGTTAATGAACGTCCGTGGCCATCGTTCGCGTACAACCATGCCGAACGCCACCCCGGCAGAGGATAGAGTAAGTCGCCGCGAGGCGGCTGGTCGAGAAATTCGACCGCTCGCCGAATAACGAGGCTTCTCCCGTGACGACACTATTCGGGGATCACCCAGCGACTGCTCCCCTCGACGGCCGTGACGTACAGTTTCTCGATACCACCTTGCGGGACGGCGAGCAGGCTCCCGGGATCTCGCTGACGCCCGACGAGAAGGCCGAGATCGCCCTGGCGCTCGACGAGGCGAACGTCGAGTTCGTCGAGGCCGGCAGCGCCTGCACCGGGCCGGGCGAGCGCGAGACGATCGCCCGCGTCGCCGAACTCGGCCTCGACGCCCGCGTGACGAGTTTCGCCCGCGGCGTCGAGAACGACATCGACCTCGCCATGGAGTGTGGCGTCGACGGGGTCAACCTCGTCGTGCCGGCCAGCGACCGCCACGTCGAGGACAAGGTCGACAGCACCCGCGAGGCGGTGGTCGCCGAGACCGTCGAACTCGTCGAGTACGCCAAGGAACACGGCCTGTGGGTCGAGGTCCTCGGCGAGGACGGCTCCCGCGCCGACCTGGGGTTCCTGACGGAGCTCATGGGGGCCGCCGTCGACGCCGGCGCGGACCGGATCTGTGCGCCCGACACCGTCGGCCACGCCACGCCCGACCGGATGCTCGAGATCTACGCCGAACTCTCCGATCTCGGGCCGACCTCGATGCACACCCACGACGACCTCGGCCTCGCGGTCATGAACGCCCTGGTCGGCGTCGCCGCGGGCGCTGACCTCGTCCACGGCACGATAAACGGCATCGGCGAGCGCGCCGGCAACGTCGCCTTGGAGGAGGTCGCGATCGCGCTCGATCACGGCTACGGCGTCGAGACGCTCGACACGGAGATGCTGTACGACCTCGGCCAACTCGTCGCCTCGAAGACGGGCGTCCCGCTCGCGCCGAACAAGGCCGTCGTCGGCGAGAACGCCTTCACCCACGAGTCGGGCATCCACACCGACGGGACGCTGAAGGACGACGCGATGTACGAACCCTACCCCCCCGGGAAGGTCGGCCGGACCCGCCGGCTCGTCCTCGGCAAGCACGCCGGCCGCGCCGGCGTCCGGGCGGCGCTCGCCGAACACGGCATCGAGGTCGACGCCGACGACCTCGGCGACATCGTCGAACGGGTCAAGCGCCTGGGCGACCGCGGCAAGCGCGTCACCGACGCCGACTTGCTCACCTTCGCCGAGGAGGTCCAGGGCCGCGAGCGCGAGCGCCGCGTCGAGTTGCTCGACCTGACCGCGGCCTCCGGCAGCGGGACGCCGACCGCCTCCGTCCGCCTCCAGGTCGACGGCGAGGAGCGCGTCGCCTCCGGCACCGGCAGCGGCCCCGTCGACGCCGCCATCGCCGCCGTCAAGTCGGCGCTCGGGTCCGCCTCGAACGCCCAACTGGACTCCTATCACGTCGACGCCATCACGGGCGGCACCGACGCCGTCGTCACCGTCGAGGTGGAGATGTCCCGCGGCGACCGCTCCGTCGCGGTCGCGGCCTCGGATTCGGACATCACCACCGCCTCCGTGCGGGCGATGGTCGACTCGCTCGACCGGCTCCTGGCGGACGCCGACACGCCGGTGTTGGCCGACGACTGAGACACCCGTTTCGGCCGGCACGCCCCGCGGTCGCGTCCGCTCGTTTCGATCCGAGTTTGAGCCACCGAAACCGCTATGTCGTCGTTCGTACACCCTCCGTGTATGACCCTCCACGCGATCGACGACGTCAGCGACGCCTTCGGCGCCACCGCGGCGTTTCTGTTCCCCTTCGACCTCCGCCGGTGGGCGAAACTCGCGGTCGTCGCCCTGTTCGCGGGCGGTGGCTTGAGCCTCCCGACGTTCCAGGCCGAGGTGCCCGGGAGCGTCGACCGACCGTCTGGCGGGGACGTGTCCGGCGTCGCCCCCGACGCGACCGGCCTCCCGCCGGACGCCGTACCGATCGTCGTTGCGATCGTCGCCGCGGTCGTCCTCGTGGGCGTCGCCTACAGCGTCGTCGGCGCGATCATGGAGTTCGTGTTCGTCGAGTCGCTCCGAACCGAAGCGGTCACGATCCGCCGCCACTGGGGTCGGCGGTGGCGACAGGGGCTCCGGCTGTTCGGCTTCCGAATCGCGATCGGGCTCCCGGTGCTCGCGCTCGTCGCCGGGTGGATCGGGCTGTTGGCCGCCCCGGCCCTGCTCGAGGGCGTCGACCCGCTCGTTCCCGTCGGGGCTCTGTTGCTGTTCGGCCTCCCGCTGATCTTCCTCGTGGGCCTGCTGTACGCGCTCGTCGCGTCGCTCACGACCGTCTTCGTCGTCCCGATCATGATCGAGACGGACGGCGGCGTCCTCGCCGCGTGGCGCAGGCTCTGGGCGTCGATCAGAACCCATCCCAAGCAGTATCTCGCCTACGTCGCCGTCGGGTTCGTCCTGACGGTCGCGACGGGGATTCTCGCCTCCATCGTCGTCGGCGTCGCCGCTGTCGTGCTTTTGATCCCCCTCGCGATCCTCGCTGTGCCGGTGGTGTTCCTCTTTTCGCTGTCCTCGACGGCCGCGCTCGTCACCCTCGGCGCGGCGGGAGTCCTGTTCGTGGTCTCCCTCTTCGTTCTGTGGCTCTTCGTCCAGGTGCCCGTGGTGACCTATCTCCGGTACTACGCGCTGTTGGTGCTCGGGGACCTCGAGGCATCTCTCGATCTCGTCCCGGATCGCCGCGCCGAGATCCGGGCGTGAGCGCGTCGCCCGGCCGGCCCTTCCGACCCCACCTTTCCGGCCGTATCAGACCCTTTTTACTGCCACATCCGATACGAACACCCAATGACCCGAATCGTCGTGGTGGACAACCACGGGCAGTTCACGCACCTCGAGGGCCGCGCGCTGCGGGACCTCGGCGTCGACACCGACATCGTCGACAACGACACGCCGCCGTCGAAGATCGACGCCGACGGGATCGTCCTCTCGGGCGGGCCGGACATGGATCGGATCGGCCGCTCCGCCGAGTACCTCGACCTCGGCGTCCCGGTGCTCGGTATCTGTCTCGGGATGCAACTCGTCGCCGCGGAACTCGGCGGCGAGGTCGGATCGGGCGATTACGGCGGGTACGCCGACGTGACCGTCGACATCCTCGACGAGGGCGATCCCCTCGTCGGCTCGCTCGCCCCCGAGACGCGCGTGTGGGCCAGCCACGCCGACGAGGTCAAGACGGTCCCCGAGGGGTTCGTCCGCACCGCCGACAGCGACGTCTGCCCGACCGAGGCGATGAGCGACACCGACCGCGACCTCTACGGCGTCCAGTGGCACCCCGAGGTCGCCCACACCGAGGAGGGCGAGGCGGTCTTCGAGAACTTCATCGACATCTGCGAGCGCGCCGATTGAGACGGGCCGCGGTCGTGTGCCCGACCTCCTGGGACGCACAACGCTGAATACGCCGCGTGCGGGACATCTATCCGATGGATCCGCTTCGCACGCGGCGGGAACTGCTCGGCACGGCCGGCGTCGCCGCTGCCTCGTTCGTGGCCGGCTGTTCGGACGCCGGCGACGCGCCGACGGGAACCGGTGGTGACGATACCGCCACCGACACGCCCGACCCCGACCTCCGGATCGACGAGCGGTATCTCAGCTCCGCCTTCCCGATCGAGTTCGTCGACCCGGGATTCGACGAGCGGACGGGGTTCGCGGGCGACGCCCGCATCGCCTACGTCCACTGGCACGGCGCGGACGTCTCCCACTGGCACCAATCGCCCCTGGAACTCGCCGCTGGCGAGCGGCGGGCGGGACGGACCCGGTTCCTGCTCGAGGGGGCCGACGCCGTCCCGCTCGGCCCCGACGGACGGTTCTCACAGGCCGTCCGGCCGGCCGCCGGCGAGGATGCCCCCGTGCGGACGGCGGTCGACGGCGCGCGCGTCGACGTATTCGCCGAGGCGGCCGGCGAGGCCGAGTTGCTGTTCGAACTGCGAGTCGACGGCGAATCCGGGTGGGTCTCCCCACCGCTTCCGGTGGAGATCGTCTGAGGGCCGCCTCGGGCGGTTCGCACTCGTCCGCCCTTCGATCCCGCGAGTGATGCCGGGCGTTTATAAGCCGTCTGCGCGCAGTGTCCAGCGTGTTCACGTCGCCGCCGCTCGGGGTCGCGTCCGTCCCCGACCTGTTGCGCCTGCTCGCCGTCCCCGTCTTCGCGTGGGCCGCCTACCGCGACGTCCGGACGCGGCGGGTACCGAACCGGACCTGGCTCCCGCTCGTCGCCGTCGGGGTGCTCGCGCTGGCGTGGGAGCTCCTCTCGCTCGGTTCGCCCGGGGTCGAACGCCGGCTGTTCCTCGTCCGGACGGTCGTCTCGCTCGGGTTCGTCGCCCCGCTCGGGTACGTCTTCTGGCGGATCGGCGGCTTCGGCGGGGCGGACGCGAAGGCCATCATCACGCTCGCGGTCGTGTTCCCCGTCTACCCGGCCTACGAACTCCTCGGTGGCACCTATCCGATCTATGCCGCCCCCCTCGGGGTGTTCTCCTTCACGATCCTCTCGAACGCCGTGCTGGCCGGGCTCGCGTACCCCCTCGTGCTGGCGGCTCGGAACCTCCCGCGCGCGGAGCCCACGCCGGCGATGTTCGTCGGCCGCCCCGTTCGACTCGGGGACGTCCCGCGGGAGTACGGCCGCCTCCTCGAGACGCCCGAGGGGTTCACGCGCCGCGGGCTGGACCTCGACGCGTTGCGGATGTACCTCCGCTGGCGCGGGATCACCTTCTCGGACCTCCGGAACGATCCCGACCGGTACCGCGGTTCGGTCCCCGCCGATCCGAACGCGCCCGGGGACGGCTCCATCGACGACGGGGACGGCGCTTCCGGGACCGACGCCCCGCCCGTCGAACCGATCGAGGGCGACCCCTGGGGGGCGGACGCGTTCCTGGACGAACACGCCGCCTACGGCACCACGCCGGCTGAGCTTCGGGAGGGCCTTTCGGTGCTTTCGACCCCCGATCGGGGGTCGGTCTGGATCACGCCCGGCATCCCGTTCATCGTCCCGATACTCGCCGGGCTCCTCGCGGCGTTGACGTTCGGCGATCTGCTGTTTTGGGTCCTCTCGGCGGTCGGACTCTGAGTCCCGCCGGGCCAGCGGCTTCGTGACCTTCGGACGGCTAGACGGTCGAGTCCCGCCAGGCTCCGTCTCAGGCCTCGGCGGCGAGTTCCTCGTCGGCCTCCGATTCGAGGTCCTCCAGCGCCGAGATGACGGCGTCGCGGTACGTCGACAGTTCGGGATCGTACTGCGTGTCGGCCATCGCGGCGTACTCGTCGGCAGCGACGGCGTCGCCGCCTTCGGGCGGCGTCTTCGATGCCGCCCCGCCGAACGCCTCGATCCGATCGAGCGTCCGCTCGGCCGTCTCGACGACCCACCGGTTCCGGGTCGCGCCGTCGACGACCGATATCGATTCGGGCCGCAGCGAGACGTTCACGTCGCCCTCGTCGGTCTCGTAGGTCCGGGGCTTGCCGACGACCGTGACGTAGGCCGGCGTCTCGGCCTCTCTGAGTACCGAGGTGGCCTCCGGCTGGTACTGCCCGGCGTAGGTGAAGAACGTCCCGGTCGGATCGACGATCCGGCCGCGCCAGTACTCGGAGTCGTTGCCGACGTCCTCGGTTTCGGTCAGCGTGCCGGCGACGAAGACCCGGTTGGCCCGCTGGCCGGTCGGCAACAGCGAGTAGACCGGCGCGCGGTCGTCGTCGGATTCCTTGAACGTGTACGTTGCGTCGTTGAACTCGGTCGCGAAGGCGCGTCGCGCGACTTCGCGGGTGGGGACGGATGCACTCATTTACATAGACCTCGCTCTGATGAGCACGCGTTCGGCGTCGGTCGGCGCGCCGAGGCGCTCGATGTCGTTCGCCAGCACGTACCGGCCGAGCGTCGGGCCGGACACGCGGTAGTATCGGCCCAACACCGTTTCCCGCATCTCCTCGACGACGACCTCCGTGTCGAGGGCGTCCATCGCCATCTCTTGGGCTTCCTCGAGGGAGATGCCGGTCAGTTCCTCGGTCGACTCCTGGTTGAAGATCGTCTCGTGGATCTCGATCCCGTCGTCGAGGACGCCCTTGATCCGGAGGTCGAACTCCCCCTCGACGTCGCCGTGTTCCGAACACCGACCGTTCTGGAGGACGCGGGTGCAGTCTTCCTCGGGACAGCGCTTGATCAGCCCCGATCCGGACTGGATGTCGACCAGCGCGCCCTCGACCTCGGTGTCGTCGTCGCCGACTTCGAGGTCCGTGTCGAGTTCCTCGATCGTCGTCGCCGAATTGAGTTTCACGGAGAAGCGGCCCTGGTACTCGTCGGTGACGACGCCCTCGAGGCGGTAGACCGCACCCTCCTCGAGCTCGGGCAACTCGCTTTTGGCCCACTTGGTGAACTTCACGGTGCCCGTCTCGTCGCCGAGCAACCCGACCTGGGCGATCGAGTCGGCGTTCGGTTCCCACAGATCGACGACCTTGACGGTCACGTCGAGCCACTCCTCGGGGGCGTCGATGTCGGCGACGGACGCCGATTCGGTCGAACCGCCCGAGAGGTCCTCGCGATCCATGTCGGCCTCGTCGAGGTACGTCGAGACGATGCTCCGTCTGGCCTCGTCGACCGGGACCCGGTACTCGGAGACGAGCGTCTCGAGGCGGGATTCGATCTCGTCGACGCCGACGTCGAGGCTGTCGGAGAACTGTTCGTGTACGTCTACCGCGTGCTCTCGCAGGTCTGTCATGGGTGGTTCCGTCTCCGCGTGTTTTCAGTGGGAGACGTACGCCGGTTGGCTCCCGATGGTATAAAAATCGTCGGTAGCGGGGTGAAAGTGAACGTCGCCGCCGATCCGCCGGGGGTTCTTTTAGCCTCCCGGCCGTATTATGGATGTGAGCAACCGTCGCCGCCTCGAACGGCTCCTCCGGACGAAGCTCAACTCCGTCGGCAGGCGCTACGAGGAGACGAAACGCGCCTACGCCGACGCGAAGGTGGCGAGCCGTCTGGACATCCCGACGGACGAGGAGGGACACGCCCGGATCGTCTGCCGGCGACACGCCGAAAAGCGGGCCGTTTCGCTCGACGACGCCGGGCGGCCGGCGTGTTACGACCCCGACCACCCCGACTGTCGGGGGTGCGTCGAGGACATCCGCGAGGAACGGATCGAAACCTGGTAACGCCGGGCGCTCAGAACCGCTCGAGGATGTGGTCTTGGATCGCTCCGACCCGCCCGCGGTCGTACGTCCACGTCGCCCGCCAGGTGTTTCGGTCCGTCTCGACCGCGACGAGCGCCGCCGGGTTCCCGCCGTCCGGCGGGGCGAACACGACGAACCACGAACGACGGTACCGTCGGCTCCGGCCGGTGTGGACGGTGGCATCGATGTCCCCGAGGTCCGTGTCGGGCACGCCGTAGACGTGAACGTCGAGGTCCGTCCGCAACAGCCGCTCGTACGTCCGCTTCGTCCCGTACTCGCCGCGCATCCGCGAGAGCTGTTGGAAGGCGACGTCGAGGCGCCCCTCGCCCGCTTCGAGCGCCCGGCGCTCGATGTACCGCGACATCACGATCAAGAGCAGTTTCTCCTTCGTCGAGGCGGGAAACCCCCGGAGCGTGTACACTGCGCCGTCGAGCTCCGTCAGCACCGACGGCGCTTTGCGCTCGTCGATGCCGCTCAGCCCGGTCGTGTACAGATCGGAGTTGACGAGCAACACAGTCTCCCGCAGCGACTCGATAGAGGAGGTCGCGACGACGTCGCCCTCCTCGAGCAACACGACGGAGTCGTCCGCGTCGACGCCGACGTCGTCCGCCGAGAGGCCGACGTTGAGGCTGCCGAACGCGTTGACGAACAGGTCGTGGATCGGTTTCGGCTGCTCGGGGTCGACGACCGCGAGCGTCCGCTCGGGGGTCCCCCTTTCGTGTAGAAACGCCTCGAGTGAGTCCGCCATCGGACGGTCGTCCGTTGGCCCCTGCCGCGTTTAAATACGGCGTCGGTTTCCGGCGCTGAGCCGGATCAGATCCCCCGCATCGAGCCGCCGTCGACCGGGACCGCGGCCCCGTCGACGTACGACGACCGCTCGCTCGAGAGCCACGCGACGGTGTCGCCCAACTCCCGCGGGTCGCCGACCCGTTCGAGCGGGACGTCGGCAGCCCACGCCTCGAGGCCGGCCTCGTAGCTCCCGTACTCGCCGCGCTCGACGTCGGCCTCGACGAGCTCCTCGATCCGATCCGTCTCGTGCGGCCCGGGCAGCACCGTGTTGACGCGGATCTCCGGGGCGAACTCGTCGGCGAGGCTCTTCGTCAGCCCCAACACCGCCCGTCTGACGGCGTTCGAGAGGACGAGCCCGTCCAGAACTTCCTTGACCGTCCGGGAGGTGATCGTCACGACGGTCCCGCCGCCGCCGGCCGACAGCGCCGGGTGAGCGGCCCGAACCGTCCGCACGACGCTCATGACGAGCAGGTCGTAGGCGTCGTACCACTCGCCGTCGTCGGTGTCGAGAAACGGCCCCGACGGCGGCCCGCCGGCGCTCGTGACCACGTGGTCCAGCCGCCCGAACGCCTCGACTGTCCCCTCGACGAACGCCTCGACGTCGTCGGGGTCGGTGATGTCCGCCCGGACCGCGCGCACGTCGCCGTCGCCGGTCGCACTGAGGCGCTCCTCGGCGCGGTCGAGTCGGTCCCCGTCGCGTCCGCAGACGGCGACGTCGACGCCGGCCTCGGCGAGCGCCTCGGCGCTCGCCAGCCCGAGCCCCGCCGTTCCAGCCGTCACGAGCGCCGCGTTCCCGTCGATTCCGAGGTCCATGCCGGCGACACGACTCCGACCGTACAAAAACCCTACCCACCCGCTCGCGCCCGCGCCTGCGTCGGAGTCGGAGTCGGAGTCGCGGTCCCGTTCAGCTTCGAACGGTCACCCGGCCGTCGTTCGTGACGGTCACCGTGATGTCGCGCTGTACCGCCCGCCCCTGGACCGCGTCCCCGGCCGCGTCCCCGATGAGCTTCATCAACTCGGGGGCCGTCCGGCTCACCTTGACGTCGGCGTCGTCGCACGCCGAGTACACCCGGTTCGGGACCTCGTAGAGGTCTTCCCCGGCCTCGATGGTCAACCGGACCGGAGCCGTCAGCGCGTCGGCGAAGGCGACCGTCTCCCTCGCCTTGGCGACGTTCTCCCGGGCGCTGGACTCGACGCTCGAGACGTTCGCCCGCGAGGTGCCGAGCGACTCGGCGATCTCGGCCTGCGGCACGTCGCGTTCGCGGAGCGCGAGCACCTCGGCCTGCCGGTGCGTCAGTACGTTCGTCTCCTCGTCGAACCCCACCCGGTCGAGCATCTCGTCGGCGTCAGGAACCGTCATCCGTTACCCCCCCTCCGGCTGGTCGCCGTCCGTCGCTCGCCCCTCGCGGCTATCGGCACCATCCCCGCGTGACGGCTGCCACTCCGATCGCCTCGGACTCGGTGTCGGCGGCCGTCTGACGGTGTCGCTCACTCTCCGTGCCCCCTAGTTGCCCCAGAAGTTCTCGCGGCTGCCCAAACGCTCCCGATCGAGCGCCTTCTGCCGGTCGCTTCGGTCGTCGTCCTCCCCCTCGTCCTCGGCCTCCGCGTCCGGATCGTCGGCGTCAGCGTCGTCGCCCGTCCCGGCGTCGTCGTCCATCGGGAGGCGTTCGACCTCGTCGGCCCTGGCGTGGTTCGATCGGACCTCCGTGATCTTGACTTTCGCGCGGGCGTCGGGCAACACGCCGTCGACCATGACGATGAAGCCGTCCTCGGTTCGGCCGACCCCCGCGCCCGACTCGTGGATGTCCTCGACGTCGACGACGACCTCCTCGCCGATCTGGACGGGCTGCTGTTTGAGGTCCCGGATCGGCTGGCTGTAGTGGGAGCACCACTCGGCACCGCCTCTGTCGCCGTAGTGTTGACAGCCCATGCCTTCGATGCGTTCTGAGAAACTGGGGCACTCGTCCGCGAGTGGGCATTCGGGCATACCGTCCTTTGCCCCGCGGGCGATTAAACGCTTGTGGGTCGCCCGCCCGCCCCGAAACCGCCCGTTTCGGCGTCGAACTGCCGGGTCCGCGACGGCCGACCGTCACAGCGCTTCCATCGCGATCACCAGCGCGGCGAGGAGGACGTGCTCGCCGTCGACGACGAACCCGTAAAACAGCGGCCCCCGGTCCCGAGTCGCGAACGGCGTGTAGGCGGCGACGTAGGCGAGAAACCCGAGCAACACGAGGAACCGACGGGCGAGGACGCCGGCCGCGACGAGCGCGACGACTCCGACCGCGACGGCGGCCGTGACGGCGAGGGCACCGACCTTGGTGGCCCGGACCCCGAAGACGATCGGCGCGGTCCGGATGCCCTCGGCGCGGTCGCCCTCGATGTCCTTGATGTCGAAGACCGCCGCTGCGACGGTCAACATGACCGTAAAGAACGCCGACAGGACGAGAATGCCCGCCCGCGCCCCGGTCCCGTAGTAGACGCCGACACCGAGGGGGATGACACCCCAGGAGACGCCGACGATCAGGTTCTTCACGAGGAGGATTCGCTTGACGTGAAACAGCGAGTAGAGCGCCGCCGCGACGGCCGGGAGCGCGAGAAACGGCGCGCCCGGCAAGCCGAGCGCGACCGCTCCGACGATGGCGAGCAGGTACAGGACGACGCCCGCAAAAAGGAGGACGCGCCCGTATCGCTCGGTAAAATCGGCTCGGCCGGGGACGTTCTCGCGGTCCTCGTCGATGTCGGTGATCCGGTTGAGGCTGTAGACGAAAAGCGTCGCCGCAAAGACGATAAACAGCGCGAGCGGGTCCGGCGCGAGGCCGACGAGCAACATCGTCGAGAGGGCGACGGACGTGGCGGCGGCGGAGATGAACGCGTTGCTGTGGACGAGCAACTCGAGGGTGGCTTCGAGCGCGGCGAGCGCCGGGTGTTCGTCGGTACGGGGGGTTCGCATCCGGGGTCCGATACGCGAGGCTACGCGTCCGATCCGGTTGATTCTTTGTGTCGGATCGACCGCCGGGACGCTCATACTGGTGGACGAACGCAGGTGACACCGACGCAGGAGCGATCCGCCGGTCGCGCCGTCGAACGGCGTGCGCCTCGTGCGTCGCGTGTCCGTTCGCTTGTCCGTCAGTATCAGTCGAAGCCCTGATTACACGCCGCCCCGAGGTACGGACGAATGCTGTCGTCCTCGTGGAAACGCGACATCGCGAGCGGGCTCATCGTTCTCGTTCCGCTGCTCGTCACCGCCTACGTGGTGGCGTTCATCTACCAGGCCATCGCCAACCTCCCGTTCCTCGAGGCGACGCTCGGGGGGCTGCCCGTCGTCGTTCGCGTGCTGCTCACGCTCCTGCTTTTCGGGTTGCTCGTGCTCGCCGTCGGCTACCTGATGCGGACGACCGTGGGCGACATCCTCGAGGAAATCCTCGACGGAGCGATGAACCGCCTGCCGGGGCTTCGCGTCGTGTACAACGCCTCGAAGATGGCCGTCGAAACGGCGGTCTCCGGCCCCGACGAACTCCAGACGCCGGTCAAAATCGAGAGTTGGAACGGGATGCGGATGACCGCGTTCAAGACCGGCAAGACGACTGACGACGGTCGGGACGTGCTGTTCTTGCCGACCGCGCCGAACATCACGACGGGCTACGTCGTCGAGGTCGAACCGGACGCATACACCGAGATCGACGAGACCGTGGAGGACTCGCTGACCCGAATCCTGAGCGCCGGATTCGGCGAGAACGAGGACCACGGCATCGACATCGACGTCACCGAGGAGTCGCTGTTGCCGAACTCGGATCGCTCCGAGACCGACGAGGGGTAACGCGACCGCGACACTTCCGCCGCCCTGTTGGGTGTCTCGGCGCCGACCTCCCGAACCGCGCTTTTTATACCACGCCCGTCCGGACTCGCGGTATGGTAGTCGAGACCGTCGCGGTGGCGATATGGGCCATGCTGCCCGCCTATATCCCGAACAACGTCGCGGTGCTCGCCGGCGGCGGCCGCCCCATCGACGGCGGCCGGACCCTCGACGACGGCAACCGGGCCCTCGGCGACGGCAAGACCTGGCGCGGGACGGCCGTCGGCACCGCCGCCGGCGTCGCCCTCGCCCTCCTCCTCAACCGGGTTCACCCCTTCGTGAGCGGCGTCGTCGCCGCCGACCCGTTCCCGGTCGCGGCCGCCGTCTCCCTCTCCTTCGGCGCGATGCTCGGCGACATCCTCGCTTCCTTCCTCAAGCGCCGCACCGGCCGCCAGCGCGGGGCCGTCTTCCCCGGCGTCGACCAACTCGACTTCGTCGTCGTCTCGCTGCTTTTGACCGCCGTCGTCGCGACGGGGTGGTTCCTCGATACGTTCACGCTTCCCGTCGTCGTGGCCGTCGTCGTGTTGACGCCGCTGTTGCACGTCGGGACGAACGCGCTCGCCTACGCCGTCGGGTTGAAGGACGAGCCGTGGTGACTCCGACGGACGGGCCGTGGTGACTTCCCCGACGCTCCGGTCGACGCCGGCTCCGTAGGGGCCGCCTTGCCGGTTCGTGAACATGTTCGCAGATTCGATTAGGTGCCCTCAGGCATACGGTTCCGGTACAGATGAGGAACCTCGACAGACGACAGTTCGTGCGCGCCACAGCGGCCGTCGCTGCGACGGGCGCGCTCGCGGGCTGTTCGGGCAACGGTGGCGGCAACGGCAACGGAAGCGGCAACGGCGACGGTAACGGCAACGGCAACGGCGGCTCGGAAGGCCCCGAGGCCCGCGCAGAAGCGTTCGTCAGCGACAACGAGGCGAACCTCTACGAGGGTTCCCTCGAGGACATGACCGGCCAGGACGAGGTCGTCATCTCGACGGGCGCCGGCGACAACGGCTTCTCGTTTAACCCCGCGGGTGTGGCCGTCTCCACCGGGACGACCGTGGTCTGGGAGTGGACCGGCGAGGGCGGCGCGCACAACGTCGTCTCCGAGAACGGCAGCGACTACGAACTCGAGAGCGAACTCACCGACGAGGAAGGCTACACCGAAGACGTGACCGTCGACGAGACGGGCGCTATCCTCTACGTCTGTGTCCCCCACCGCGCGCAGGGCATGTACGGCGCCGTCGCCGTCGTCGACGGGTAGGGCCGTTTGTGGGAGGCCCCCCGTCACTCGCGCTGCTCCCCGCTCTCCGTCCCGAGGCGCTCGCTACCGCTCGCGCCTCGCCGTTCGCGGCTCCGTCGTCGCCGCTCACCGTCACGTGCTCCTCGCTACCGCTCGGAGCACGCCGTTCGCGGGTCGCGCTGCTCCCCGCTCCCCGTCCCGAGGCGCTCGCTACCGCTCGCGCCTCGCCTTCGAAGCGTTTTTCTCCCACACCATCGCATCCGTGGACATGGATCGGGATGCCGTCGTCGAAGCCGCCGTCGCGTTCGCCGGCGCAGGAACGCTCGCCGCGATCGTCCTGTGGATCGGCTCCACGTACACCGACGGCTCGCTGACGGCCGACGGCGGTCTCGCGTTGGTTGCCGCCATCGCCTTCTTCATCGTCCTCATGTCCGTGATCGGCTTCGGCCTCTCGCGCCGCTACTGACCCGGCTATTTTTAAATCCTCCCGCGACCGTATTTAAACACTGGCGCTCACGACGCCTCCGACTCGTCCCGCCGCCAGTCCGTCACCCGATCGTCCGGGGTCCGCTGCAATCTCGCCTCGTAGTACGACAGCGGGTGTCGGATCGTCTCGCAGGTCTCGTCCGTGTCGACGCAGTCGCCGTACTCGTCCATCACGGCACACGACGGCGGGACGGCGACTGCGCCGTCGTCGTCGCGGAGGCGCTCGACCTGCGCCCGGACCGTCTCGGCCGACGCCTCCGGGACGTCGCACAGTTCGATGACGCCCTCGGCGTCGAGCCCCGCCGCCAGCAGAAACGAGACGAGCGAGAACCGCGAGTGGTCGGGAAGCCCCGAAAGCCCCGCCCCGTCGCGGGCCTGCGACAGCAGCGACCGCATACACGGCGGGAACAGCCCCGGCGTCACCGTCCCGAACGACGTGGGCGGATCGAGGTCGGCGATCGCGCGCCGGATCGACGCCAACTCCGACGACAGCGGCGCCTCGATCGCCTCCGGGACCGACAGGGGAAGCCCTTCGCGGACCCGCCGTCCGACCGCCTCCCGAAGCAGCGTGTACAGCTCCGGCCGCCTGACGGGGACCGTCCCCCCCGAGAGCGGCCGCCGGGCGAGGTGCCACCGGTCGTCGTCGAGTTCGGCCGTGAGCCCGAGGTAGGCCGTCACGTCGAGTTCGAAGCGGCCGTCGCCGATCGGCTCGACGCCGCCGGCCAACTCGAAGTCGGCGAGCAGCCGATCGAGCGTCAGCCGTCCCCCTTCGGCGCTCTTCAGCTCCAAGTCCGCCTCGAAGTCGTCGACGAAGCGCTCGCGGGCCGTCGCCGCCTCCGCGGCGGCGTACTTTTCGGTCGCCCCCGGGACGTCCAGCAGCGACACGAGCACGCGGGCGATCGGGTACGACAGCAGTTCGGCGCGAGTGCTCCAGGCCCGCGGCTCCTCCGAGGCGGTCGTTCCCTCGAGGAGCGCCCGTCGAACGCGTTCGTGGCCCCGCTCGACGGCCGGCCCCCCCTCGGAGACCAGGGTCGCGAGGTCGATCCCCGCGGCCTCGACGGCCGCCCGCGAGGCGTCCAGAAACGGGTATCGGGCGTGGAGCCGCTCCATACCCCCGGTATCGGCGCGGCGCGAATAAACGCACCGACCTGTCCGATCGAGCGCCGGCGACCACGGTGTGGGTCGCCCGGGCCGTCGGCCGCCGCGGCGAGCGATACGCCTTTGACGCTCCGAACCCAGCCCACGAACATCCGTGCGTCTCAGGTACCGCTGTCCCGACTGCCGGACGACGAGCAACCTCCACGACCCCGGCTGCGAGTTCGAGGGGACCGACCGTCGCCACATCGAGAAGGCGTACGTAGACCTCCTCGGTCCGCTCTCGGCGCGGACCTACCCCGACGAGGACGCGCTTCGCGAGGCCGTCCCCGAACGCTGGAGCGGCCTCCACGCCGCCGTCCTCGGCCGCCTGCGGAGCGACCAGCGCGTGGTCGAGGAGGAGGGGTCGCTCCGGCTTCTGCCCCCCGAGGAGTACACCGACCGCGTCTCCCGACCGACGTTCGAGCCGCTCAAGACGATCTACGAGAAGGGCAGCGTCTCGGGTGCGCACGACCACTCCGTGTTCGCGATGGTGGCGTTCTACGAGATGGTCGGACTCTCGTGGGCGGAGGCCCGCGAGAACACCGTCGAGTGGCTCACGGAGTCCGGAACGTGGGCCCGCGGCGGCTTCGAGGAGTCCTCGCCCGAGGAACTCGTCGACTCGAAACGGCACGTCTACGAGCAGGGCTACGGCTGGAAGCAGGCCGCCACCGAGGCGAAGGCGGTCATCGACCGCCGGGTTGCGGCCGCCGAGGACTGACCGTCCGGTCGGCGTCGCGGGGGGGACCGACGCAAACACTATCACGACGGCCGCGGTCGGTCAGCCCATGCGAGGGCGGAACTCATGAGCGCGCGCCGGGACCCCCGCGATCGGGTCCAGGTGCTCGACGAGGACGGGCGGGTCCGCGAGGGAGCCACGGTGCCCGACATCGACGACGAGTCGCTCGTCGAGATGTACCGCGAGATGCGTCTGGCCCGCCACTTCGACGCGCGCGCGGTCAGCCTCCAGCGGCAGGGCCGGATGGGGACGTACCCGCCGCTGTCCGGCCAGGAGGCCGCACAGGTCGGCAGCGCGATGGCGCTGTCCGACGGCGATTGGTTGTTCCCGAGTTACCGCGAGCACGCGGCGGCCCACGTCCGCGGCGTCGGCCTCGAGCGGACGCTTCGATACTGGATGGGCGACGAGCGCGGCAACGCCCTCGACGACGTGAACGTGTTCCCGGTCGCCGTCCCCATCGCGACGCAGGTGTTACACGCCACGGGGGCGGCCTGGGCCGCCGACCTCCGTGGCGACGACGCCGCCGTGCTCTGTTACTTCGGCGACGGCGCGACGAGCGAGGGCGACTTCCACGAGGGGCTCAACTTCGCGGGCGTCTTCGACGTGCCCGCGGTCTTCTTCTGTAACAACAACCAGTGGGCGATCTCGGTGCCCCGCGAGCGCCAGTCGGCCTCGGCGACCCTGGCCCAGAAGGCCCACGCCTACGGCTTCGAGGGCGTCCTCGTCGACGGCATGGACCCGCTTGCGGTGTATCAAGTCACGAGCGAGGCGCTCTCGAAGGCGAAAGACCCCGACCCGGTGGCCGACGACGCCCCCGGTCGGGCGACGCGGCCGACGCTCGTCGAAGCGATCCAGTACCGCTTCGGTGCCCATACGACCGCCGACGACCCCTCGGTCTATCGGGACGACGACGAGGTCGAGCGCTGGAAGCGAAAGGACCCGATCCCGCGG
>Ga0209945_1000232_pt1 | contig 20072 bp, 16 predicted proteins | sample SalPonR2_A_D2_MG_FD_185703 | JGI IMG/M metagenome (GOLD analysis project Ga0209945, IMG submission 185703) | Salt pond soil microbial communities from South San Francisco under conditions of wetland restoration - Salt Pond MetaG R2_A_D2_MG... ...
TTGGTGTCGGTCTCGAGCTGGACGTGGACCTCCAGCCCGATGACGACCGCCGTCTCCTCGCTCACGGCCTGCGTACTCATTGCCGATCGGTTGTGAGCGGGCCACCTAAATCGTGTCGGCACACCCGTGGGGCGACGCGCGTCCGCAAGCGCTTATGTGAGTGGGCTCGACGCGTACGATATGAGCGACCTCCCGGACGACTTCGATTGCACGCTGACGAACTGGGAGTACATCTACGGGCTCTGTCGCGTCGTCTCGAACGAGGTGAAACGCGACGCGTTCGAGCCGGACGTCGTCGTCGCACTCGCGCGTGGTGGCTGGTTCGCGGGACGATGTATCTGTGATTTCCTCGGCCTCGACGACCTCACGAGCCTCAAGATGGAACACTACGTCGGCACGGCGGAGAAGGCCGACGAGGCACAGATCCGGTACCCCATGCCGGAGGGATCGGTGGCTGGCAAAGACGTTCTCGTCATCGACGACATCGCCGACACCGGTGGCTCGATTCGGCGCGCCGCGGAGTACGTCGACGAACGCGATGCAGACACGATCCGGACCGCGACGCTCCAGCTGCTCGACACCTCCTCGTTCGAGCCCGACTTCGTGGGCGAGCACCTCGAACAGTGGACGTGGGTCGTGTATCCGTGGAACTTCATCGAGGACATGATCGACATCATCGCGGGCGCCATGGCGCGTGCGGAAGTCGACTCGTTCGACCGCGAGGCGATCCGCCACCACCTCGAAGCGGACCACGGCGTCGGCCGCATCGAGATGGAGGTTGCACAACCCGGCCGGCTCGACGAGGTGCTCGCCGAGATGGAGCGACGTGGGGTCGTCGAGGCGGCGGGCCCCGAGACGTGGACCCTCGCCGAGTGATCCGAGATGCGTGACGACGCGGGCTCGGGCGACACGGACGACCCGACCGATCCAGCTGACGCAGCCGACCCGGCCAACCCGACCGGTCCAGCCGACCCCGCCGTCGACGCAGTGTGCGCGGCCTACGGGCTGAAAGACGAGCGACGAACCGGCTGGCAGCTCCGCGGCGTCTGTGACCCCGAGTCGGTCGCGGCGCACTCGTGGGGCGTCGCGTACCTCGTGGTGGCGTTCGGTGATCGGTTTCGCGACGAGCTGCCCGGCGTCGACCTCGACCGGGCGCTCCGGCTCGCGGTCGTCCACGACGTCGCCGAGGCGCTGACCGGCGACGTGGCGACGCGGGCAGACGACACGGCCGACCCCGTCGACCGTGAGGCGAAGGCCGCCGCGGAGCGCGAGGCGATGGCGACGCTCGCCGACCCGCTCCCCGACCGGATCGCCGACGCCTTCGCGACGTACGAGGCCCGCGAGACGCCCGAGGCGGCGTTGGTGAAGGAGTGTGACCTCCTCGACACCTGCGTGCAGGCGGTCGTCTACGAGCGCGCGAATCGGTACGATCCTGCCGCGGGTGAGCCGGAGGCGTTCACCGAGTACGACGCGCTGGACGAATTCTTCGCGACGACCGAACGGCGACTCCAGACCGACGCTGGACGGGCCCTCTTCGACCGACTCATCGCGCGATACCGACACCACCGAGCGACCGCGGGCGACGAGACAGCGTCGGCCGACCGGTGAAGCGTGAGGCGCCGCTCGTCGGGATCGAACGACACGCGTAAGCCGCCCCCGGCGCGATCACACGTGTATGGCTGACGGGACGCGACGTGAGACGATGGGCGATGACTGTGGGGACGTCCAGAACGATCGCGCGAACGCCCGTGACGAGCGTGCAGACAACTGCGATGGCGTAGACGACTGCGATGGCGGTGGACGGGTGCCGGCCTCCTCGCCGATCACCCGTCGCTGGTGCGCTCTCGACCGCGGGTGGCAGGCGTTGGCGCTCGGCCTCGTGGTCGTCGGCTTCAACGCCCTGGTGTTCTGATGTCGATCGCGACCGACGCCCGACCGTACGTCGCCGGCGTCGGGCTCCTCACGACCGGTGCGCTCGTCGCCTGGTTGGCCGGCCGGGCCGTCCCCGGACTCCAGCCGCTCGTCGTCGCGGTCGTCGTCGGCGCGGCCGTCGGCAACACCGTTGGCGTCCCGACGGTGGCCGAACCGGGCGTCGGCGTCCACAAGCTGGCGTTAGAGACCGGGATCGTCCTGCTCGGTGCGGCCGTCGCCGTGGACGAACTGGTCGCTGCAGGACCAACGGTGCTCGGGCTCGTGGTCTGTACGGTCGGCTTCGGACTGTTGTTGTCTGAGGCCGTCGCCAGACTGTGGTTTCGACTCGACGGCGTCACCCCGTCGTTGTTGGCCGCGGGCGCGAGCATCTGTGGCGTGTCCGCGGTCGTCGCCATCGGTCGCGTCCTCGACGCCCGCGGAGCGACGCTCACGTTCGTGGCCGCGACGGTCCTGCTGTTCGATGCGATCACGCTCGTGGCATTCCCGATCGCGGGCGAGTGGCTCGGGCTCGGCGGCCGCACCTTCGGCGTCTGGGCCGGCCTGAGCATGTTCTCGACCGGCCCCGTTGCGGCCGCCGGGTTCGCCCACTCGCCGGAGGCGGGCCAGTGGGCGACGGTGACGAAGCTCGCGAGAAACGCCCTCCTCGGTGGCGTCGCCATCGGCTACTCGACGCTGTACGCCGCCCGGTCGGCGACCGACCCGGAGGCCCGCCGCCTGTGGGCAGAGTTCCCGAAGTTCCTGATCGGCTTCCTCCTGGTCGCTGCCGTCGCCAACGCCGGTCTCCTCTCGCCGGCGGCGATCGCCGCGATCGCCGCCGTCTCAGACGGACTCTTTCTCGTCGCGTTCGTCGGGCTCGGCCTCTCGATACGGCTCCGGGAGCTCGAGACGGTCGGGCTCGCTCCCGTGGGCGTCGTCCTCGTCCACCTACTCGTGGTGAGCGGGCTGACGCTCGCGGCCGTCCGACTCTTGTTGTGAGTGGGTGCGTGCGGCCGCACACACCTAAGTGACGAGCCCACAGAGCAGACGTATGAGCACTATCGGCTTCATCGGCGGCAGCGGAATCTACGAGGCGTTGCCGTTGTCCGACGTCCGTGCGGTCACCTACGAGACGCCCTACGGCGAACCGAGCGATGCGGTCACGATCGGCGAGTTCGCCGACACCGGCCGCGAGGTCGCGTTCCTCCCTCGACACGGGAGCGATCACGGCGCTTCGCCGACCGACCTTCCGTACCGCGCGAACATGTACGCACTCAAGCTCGCGGGCGTGACTCACGTCTTTGCGTCGAATGCCGTTGGGAGCCTTCGCGAGGACCTCTCACCCGGCACGCTCGTGGTCCCCGACCAGATCTACGACCGGACGAAGCGACGACCGCTCTCGTTTTACGGGGACGGCATCGTGGTTCACCAGCCCTTCGCCGAGCCGTACAGTCCAGCGCTCGTCGACCATCTGACCGACGCCGCGCGATCGGCGACCGACACCGACGTCGTCCGTGGGGGGACGTACGTCTGTATCGAGGGGCCACAGTACTCGACGCGAGCCGAGTCGGCGTTCTACCGGGATCAAGGGTGGGACCTCGTCGGCATGACCGCGATCCCCGAGGCGAAGCTCGCGCGGGAGGCGGAGATCGCGTACGCCACCATCGCGGGCGTCACCGACTACGACGTCTGGAAGACCGACAACGAGGTGACGCTCCACGAGGTGCTCGAGAACGCCGAGGCGAACCAGGCGGCGATCGAGGCGGCGGTCGAGGAGGCGGTTCGCACCCTCCCTGCGGATCACGAGTGTGCCGCACACTCTGCACTCGAGGGGACGATAAACACCCCGACGGAGGCGATCCCGGAGGCGACCCGCGACCGTGTCGAACCGCTCGTCGGCGCGTACCTGTAGTCGTCGGGCGCTGTCGGTGACGACTGGTCGATCAATCTGCGACGGCCTCTGACTCGCCGGTCGCCGCCGCGGGATCGCGGATCCAGAGATCGCCGAACAGCTCGTCCTGCCGGAGGACGACGCTTCCGCGGTGTGCCATGAACAACAGTCCGAGGAAGGTCATGAACGGCCGTCCACCGGCGTCGGCCACCTCGGCGAACAGGACCTCTGCACGGCCGGCGTCGAAGTGCGGTCGCACAGCCGTTTCGATGTCGTCAATGACCGTCTCGATCTCCTCGTCGTGGGTGCGGTCGGTCGCCTCTCCGGCGGTCGGCTCGCCCTCGCGACGGAACTCGTCGCCCGCGTGGTAATCGAGCGTCTGTGTCCCCCGGTCGTAGCCGCTCGGTGAGGCGGTGGTGTCGTACTCGCGCGAGGACTTCCACCACGAGTCGCGCTCGGCGTCGCGTAGGTCACGGACCAGCTCGTCGAGCGTCTCTGGGGTGCCGCGTGCGCGCTTGCGCGCTAACCGCCGGTCCATCTCCGATTCGAGCGCGTCGACCGGATCGTAGCCCGGGTCGGCCGAGTCTTCGACGCCGCCTTCCATCGCCACCTCCCACGGCGCTGGCTCCGGCTCTTCGTCCGTGTCGTCGACGAGCAGCTCGTCGCTCTTCATCCGGAGGAGGACGCTCGCGTAAAACAGCGCCCGGCCGGTCGTCCGGAGGTCGACCTCGTCGAGTTTCGCCAAGAACGCGTCCGTCACGCGGACGATGTCGATGTCCCACGGCTCGATCGCCCCCTCCTCGGCGAGCTGGACTAAGATCTCGACGGGCTCGACCTCCTCGTCGCTCATCGCCTCCTCGTCGCTGTCGTCGGCCGGCTTCACGTCTCTACCGTCGTCGCGGCCGGACCCGCCAATCGAACCCACATCCGGCGTATCGCCGTCGCGGTCCGTCGTCAGATCCAGCGAGGGTACGCCGTCGTCGGGGTCAGTCATCTGCGCTCGCCTCCTCGCCGAACTGCATGCCGGTCACCGCAGAGCGGTTGTCGCCCTGCATCGTGACGCCGATCGCTCGGTCGGCCCGCTCTAACAGCGCCGAGCGGTGCCCGACTACGACGAACTGCGCGTCGGCGGCCAACTCCTCTATCATCTCACCGACTCGCTCTGCGTTCACCGCATCGAGGAAGGCGTCGACCTCGTCGAGCGCGTAAAACGGCGCCGGATTGTGTCGCTGTACCGCGAAGATGAACGAGAGCGCTGTGAGCGACTTTTCTCCGCCACTCATCGCCTCCAGCCGCTGTACTGGCTTGTCTGCGGGCTGGGCTCGCATCGTGAGCCCCTCCTCGAACGGGTCGTCTGGGTTCTCTAAGAGGAGCTCGCCGGTCCCTGCCGAGAGCCGCGAGAAGATGTCTTCGAAGTGGTCGTTGATCGATTCGAACGTCTCTACGAACGCGTCTTTCTTCTCTGCTTCGTACCCCTCGATGCGCGACTCGATGCCGTCTCGCTCTTCGACGAGCACGTCACGACGTTCCTCGAGTTGTTCGAGCTCGGCAGCCGCCTCGTCGTACTCGTCTATCGCGAGCATGTTCACGGGTTCGAGCGCCTCCATCTCTGATTCGAGCGACTCGATCGTCGACTCGACGACGTCGAGGTCGGGGATCGCGTCTGGGTCGTACTCGCCGACCTGCGACTCGAGTTCGTCGACCTCCCACTCGAGCCGGCCGCGTCGGTCGGTCAGCTCTTCGAGCGTCGACTCCGCATCCGTAACGAGCGACTGCTGTTCGTCGCGGCGCTGTTTTGCAGCCTGTATATCCTCTCGCAGTGACTCACGCTCCGCCTTGAGGTCGGCGAGCTCGTCTTCGAGGTCGGCGATGGCCTCGCGTTTCGTCTCGAGGGTCGCCTCCGTCTCTTCGATCGCCGCCTCGTGGTCTTCGATCGCCGCCTCGGCCTCGGCTTTCGCGTTCTGTGCCTCCTCGACGGTGTCGTGGAGGTCGTCGACGGCGTCTTCGGCGTACGACTGTTCGAGCTCCAACTCGGTGAGTCGGCCGTCGAGCTCGGTGGTTCGTTCTTCGAGCGTCGTGATCTCCTCGCGGAGCTCGTCGGCCCGCGCCGACAGCGTCGGGATCTTCGAGTCTTCGAGCGCCGCCTCCAGCTCCTCTTTGTCGGCTTCACGGTCGGCTATCGTCTCGTCGACCGACGAGAGACGCTCGTCGAGTGCAGTCATCTCGGATTCGACGTCCTCGCGTGCGGTCGCGAGCGACTCGAGGTCGTCTTCTAACTCCTCGATCCGGTCCGTGGTTTCCTCGAGGTCACGCTCTGCGCGGTCGACGTCAGCTTCGAGCGACCGGACCCGCTCTGTGGCCTCGGCTTTCCGTTCACGGGCGTCGTCGATGTCGGCGTCGAGTTCGTCGATCGTCGCCTGAAGCGTCTGGCGTTCGTCTTCGAGTGTCGCGATCTCGGTCGCGAGCCGTTCGAGCTTCCCCCCGCCAGCACTGGTGAACGAGTATCGCGAGCCGCCCCCAGAGCCGCCGGTCATCGCACCCGACTTCTCGACGAGGTCGCCATCGAGCGTCACCATCCGGTAGTCGCCCATCAGGTCGCGAGCGGTGGCCATGTCCTCGACGACGAGCGTCGACCCCAACACGTACGAGAAGATCGGGTCGTAGGTCGACTCGTACGTCACGAGATTCCGTGCGAAGTCGACGACGCCCGGCACCGACGGGGTCCGCGGCAGCCCGCGGTCGTCCATCTTCGTGATCGGTAAGAAGGTGGCCCGGCCGGCGTTTCGTCGCTTGAGGTAGTCGATACACGTCGAGCCGACGCCGTCGTCGTCGACGACGACGTTCGCGAGCCGCCCGCCTGCGGCCGTCTCACACGCCTCGGCGTACTGTCCGTCGACGGAGCCGAGCTCGCCGACCGCCCCGTGGACGCCGTCGATCCCGCCGTTTTTTACCTCGGTTACCGCCCGCGGCCAGGAGCTGTCGCCCCGCTCGCTCGCGGCGGCCTCCAGGGTCGCGTACTCGTTTTGTTTCTCGCGGAGCTCGGCTTCGAGCGTCTCGAGCCGCTCTCGCGTCTCTGCTTTCTCCGCGAACAGCTCGGAGAGCGCCTCCTCGATGGTCGCGTGATTCTTTTCGGCCTTGTCGAGTTCACCGTGGAGCTCTGAGAGGCGTGCCCGTAGGTCCGGGATCGACTCCTCAGTGTCGGCGAGTTCCTCGCGCGTCTCTTCGACCGCGTTCGACCGTCTCCGCGCCTCGTCGAGGAGTCGGTCCTTCTCGCGTTGCGCCTCGTGTTTCTTCTCGCGCAGCGACTCCAGTGTTTCTTTCGTCTCTGCGAGATCGGTCTTTAGGTCGTCGAACTCGGTGTCGGCGCCTTCGATCTCGGCTTCGACGTCGGAGAGTTCGGCGCGCTTGGTCGCGATCTCCGAGACGACCGAGGCCTTCTCGACTTTCACCTCGCGGATTTCTGCCTCGAGTTCGTCGAGCGTCTCTTGTTTGCGGTCGATCTGGACGAACGCGTTGCGCCGCTCGGTCTCTGCCGTCTCGATCCGCTCGCGTGCGGTCTCGATTTTCGCCTCGAGTCGCGAGCGCTCACCTCGGAGTGTTTCGATCTCCGAGCGGATCGCGATCTGTTCGTCCTCGCCTTTGGTCTCGATCTCGTGGGTGAGGTCTTCGAGGTCCTCTTCGAGCCGCGTGAGTGTCCCCTGTCTGGTGTCGAGTTCGGTCTGACGCGATTCGAGCGTCTCCCGTGCCGACGCGATCTCCTCGTCGACGTCCACGAGCGCCTCGCGCTTCTCCTCGAGCTCGGAGGCCTTGCGGAACCCGCGGTACTCCTCGACATCCTCGCGAAGCGACTGGTACTCGAGTGCAGTCTCCCGTTCGGCTTCGAGCTGGTCGAGCCGCCCGCGTTTCTCCTCGATGCGAAGGTCGGCCTCGCCGATCCGGTCTTCGACCGTGTCGAGCTCGCCGAAGGCGGCCTCCTTCTTCTCGTCGAACTCGGCGACGCCCGCGATCTCGTCGACGATCCCCCGCCGCTGGTACGGCGTCATGTTGATTATCTCGGTCACGTCGCCCTGCATGACGACGTTGTACCCCTCCGGAGTCACCCCGGCCGCGGCGAGGAGGTCGCGGATGTCCGAGAGGTTCACCGAGCGCCCGTTGAGGTAGTAGTACGAGTAGTAGTTCTCGTCCGTCTCTTTGACCCGGCGTTTGATCGTGATCTCGGAGACGTCACCGACGTCCTCCGAGCCGGCCGCAGAGACGACCTGTGACCGGTCGAGGGCCCCGTCCTCGTTCGACAACACGACGGTGACCGCGGCCTCGCTCGGTCCGCGTCCGTCGACGTCGTCGTCGTGGCCGGGGTTGTAGATGAGGTCGGTGAGCTTCTGGGCACGGATCCCGCTGGTCCGTGCGAGTCCGAGCGCGAACAACACCCCGTCGATGATGTTCGACTTTCCGGACCCGTTCGGCCCGGTGACGACGGTGAAGTCCTCGTAGAAGGGTATCCGCGTCGTCTGCCCGAAGCTCTTGAATCCGTCGAGGACGACTTCGGTGATGTACATGACGGGGGTGACGTCTTACGCGACGATGATGTCGCTACTCGATGTGTCCGACTCCGACCCGCGATCGTCGTCACCGGCGTCTGTGCTCTCGTTCGATCCGCCTTCGTCGGCCGACGCCGCCTCGGGACCGACGCCGTCGACACCTGCGACGATGACGCCGTCGCCGTCGGTGACTTGTGTGTCGTCGTTCGACGGCTGCGCTGCGGCGGCGTCTTCCGCCGGGGTCTCGTCGGCGACCGTGTCTCCTGCCGGCGTCTCGTCGGCCGCTGGCTGTTGTTCGACCACCTCGGCGTGGGCGTCCGACGCGGTCTGTCGCTCGGCCGTGGTCGTGTGTGCCTCACGGTCGGCTTCGAGCTGACGGACACGCTCTTTGGTCTCGACGAGCTCCTCGGTGAGTCCGTTCACCGCAGCCTGCAGCTCCGTGACCTGTCGTTCGAGGTCCTCGACTCGGTTACTCATATACACCTGTATGCCCGCGCGGGAGGTATAAATCTGCGTCAGACAGACGTGTGACCACACCACATAGTGGTGGTCGCGCGAGCGAAACTACTTATATTATGCGCTGTAATCCGACGCGTAATGAGCAAGATCACCTTCCGGGCCGACGACGACCTCGTCGAGCGTCTGGAAGCGTGTGACGCCTCGAAGAGCGAAGTGATGCGCGAGGCTCTCCGAACACACCTCGCGGACGCCCCCACGGACGACACGGGCGCGAACCCGCTCGAAACCGCACTCGTCGACCGCGTCGACGACCTGATCGAGGACCGGCTCGACGCGGCGTTGGCGGCCCGCGGCGTCGCTCGGCCGTCGGACACCGCCGGCTCGCGCGCGCCCGGCGAGGTGACAGTAAACGTCACGCTCGACGCCCCAAGAGCGGATGTCGACGACGCGCGGGTGACCCGTGCAGACGAGCCAGCCGACGATCCGTCGGCGCGTAAGACACACACGCAGGACGCAGATCCAGGCGCGTCGACCGGCGGCCGGCGCGCCTGTGTCGGCTGTGGCGAGCACGTGCCAGACGACGACGTGTACTGCCCGAACTGCGGGGAGAAACAATCACACCGGGCGTTCTGTGAGTGCGGAGACGAGGTACGGACGGACTGGGCGTTCTGCCCAGGCTGTGGTCGGCGGACGCCCGCCGCAGACGTGTTACACGACCGGTGAGCGGCCCCGAACCGGACACGTACGGGCCGTCGATGTCATACATCCGCCGGTAGATTTATATCATTAGGTTCAGATGTCCTCGGTGTGTAAGACGACCGTCTTACAGCTGGCGACGAATCCGGGGATGTCCCCGGTGAACGCGTCACGCCGTGTAAGACACGCGGCACGTCGTCTTACCGGGGGAATACAACATATGGAGCGTGTGACACTGCGCATTCCGAAACAGCAGATAGACGAGGTGGAACAGATGGTCGAGACGGGAGAGTTCCCGAACCGGAGCGAGGCGATCCGATCGGCCGTTCGTGAGATGCTGAGCGAACAAGACACAGAACACGACGACCACAGCCGCGCACACGGCTGGGCGAAGGTGTAATCCATGCAAGATCTCGTTCAAGACGCCCTCGAGAACGCGGAGGCCGAAAAGCGCGAGCTCGACACCGACGCGGACGACGACGAGTTCGGGGACCCTCGAATCGTCATCGTCGGCGCCGGCGGCGCCGGGAACAACACCGTCAACCGCCTGTACAACATCGGCGTCGACGGCGCGGACACGGTCGCGATCAACACGGACAAACAACACCTCAAGATGGTCGAAGCCGACACCAAGATCCTCGTGGGTAAGTCGCTCACGCAGGGGCTCGGTGCCGGTGGCGACCCGAAGATGGGCGAGCGGGCGACCGAGATGGCTCAGGGTACGGTCAAGGAGGTCCTCGGCGACGCCGACCTCGTCTTCGTCACCGCGGGGATGGGCGGCGGTACCGGTACCGGCGCGGCACCCGTCGTCTCGAAGATCGCCAAAGAACAGGGCGCCATCGTCGTCGGGATGGTCTCGACCCCGTTCAACGTCGAGCGTGCCCGTACGGTGAAAGCCGAAGAAGGCCTCGAGTCGCTGCGGAACGAGGCCGACTCGATCATCGTGCTCGACAACAACCGGCTGCTCGATTACGTGCCGAATCTTCCGATCGGAAAGGCGTTCTCGGTGATGGACCAGATAATCGCCGAGACGGTGAAGGGCATCTCCGAGACGATCACCCAGCCCAGTCTGATCAACCTCGACTACGCCGACATGTCGACTATCATGAACCAGGGCGGCGTGGCGGTCATGCTCGTTGGTGAGACCCAGGACAAGAACAAGACCCAGGAGGTGGTCAACGACGCGATGAACCACCCGCTCCTCGACGTCGACTACCGCGGCGCCTCTGGCGGCCTCGTCCACATCACCGGCGGCCCGGACCTGACGCTGAAGGAGGCCGAGGGGATTGCGAACAACATCACGGACCGGCTCGAAGCCAGCGCCAACGTGATCTGGGGCGCCAGGATTCAAGACGAGTACAAGGGGAAAGTCCGCGTGATGGCGATCATGACGGGCGTTCAGAGCGCACAGGTGCTCGGTCCGTCGACCCAGAAGCAGGCCGACCGGTCGCGCGCCAGTATCAACGGCGACCTCGGCGACGCGGGCTCTCGTGCGGCCGAGGCGAACGGAAGCGCCGACCGCGCCGCCTGGGAAGACGGCGGCACCGACCCCGTCGAGACCAACAACGGACTCGACGTCATTCGCTGAGACGCCCCGAATCGTACCGCCGCCGACCGCACTTTCATCGACCGTCTATTCCCGTGAGTCGCGACTCCCGCGGACGCCCGCTACTCCCCGCGTGAGCCGACGGTTTCGTTCTCTATTCTGGTTTCAGAACCATGAAACGAAGTTTATCTTATCAGCGGGAGCCATCACGAGTGGACGAGGTCGACGTGACTCCCGGACCAACCCTACGGATCGGTGGTGGCAGCGACGACGAGGAAGCGACGGTTCCGGCACCCGTCCCGCCGGCCGACCCGGACGCCTGGTACGCGCCCGACGTTCGCGCACAGTACGAGTCTGCGCCCGGTGTCGTGGCGACGATTCGGTCGCGCGACACCGGCGGTTTCGCGTACGACGTCCGGGAGCCGCGCCTCTCGCCGGCGGACGAGCGCGCCCTCGACGCGATCCGTGCGCACTTCGCATCGGCGCGTGGTCGCCGTCCGCTCACCCGTGCCGGTGCGATCGAGCTCGCTGCCTCCGGCTTCGAGCCGAAGTACACCCGGGTGCTCGACCGGCTCCTCTCGGTGAGCGATGCGGCCCGACGACGACTCGACTACCACGCGCTCCGTGCGCTCCGGCTGTTCGGTGACCTCACGCCGATCGCGTTAGACGACCGGATCGCAGTGGCCGACGTCGGCGACGACGAGGAGCTCGTCGTGCACACGGACGCGTTCGCCCCGCTCGAGACCGGCGTCGACGCGGACGCGCCCTTCATCGAACGAGTCGCCGGCGAACGCCTGGCCCGATACGCCGTCGAGTTCGCGGGCTTCAGCGTCGACGTCGTCGTGTACCGGGAGCGACTGCTCGGCTCCGACGCGTTCGAGATCAAGTACGCCGCACTCGAGCCCGACCTGCTCCCGGGCGACGAGTCGCTGATACGCGAGTGTAAACGACGCATCTGGGAGACGCCGGTCGACCACGTGATCGACGACCACGGCCGATTCGTGGCCGACCACGCTCGGCGGTACCTCTCACGACGACTCACGGAGCGTCGCCCTCGGGGCCTGTTCGACCGCGCAGCCGCCCGATTCCGCCGTCTGGTGCCGGGTCGACGCCCGCAGCCGACGACGCGTGGTCCATCCACCCCCGCCGACCGGATCGACGACCTGGTGTATTACGTTGTACGCGACTTCGTCGGCGAGGGGGTCCTCACCGTTCCGATCCGCGATCCCAACCTCGAGGACATCGAGGCGAACCGGGTGGGCGAGCGCGTGAAGGTCGTCCCCCGCCCGGCGCTGTTAGATGCCGACGAGGTGCAGCCACCACGTGCGACCGGCATCGACCCGCTTGGCGGTGCCGGTCGGGTCCCGACCAACCTCGCGTTCGACGACGAAGCGTCGTTCGTCAACGTCGTCACCCGCCTGGCGGCTCGCGACGGGGTCGAACTCACCTCGGCCGTCCCCTCGGCGAAGGTGAACCTCGAGCTCGACGCCGTTCCAGAGACGGTCCGTTGTGCGGTCGCACTGCCCGCCATCTCCGCGGACGGCCCACACGTTTCGATCCGCAAGCAGGCGGCCGATCCGTTGACGCCGGTCGACTTAGTCCGCCAGAACGCGTTGTCTCCCGCGCTCGTCACGCTGTTGTGGATGCTGTACGAACACCACGGCGTGGTCCTCTTTGCGGGACCGACCGGGGCCGGCAAAACGACGCTGATGAACGCGTGCATGCCGTTCATCCCCTTCGACGATCGGCCCATCTCCATCGACGAGGGATCCCGCGAGGTTCGGCTCCCCCACGAGACCGGCGTCGCGCTCACGACACGCGACCACGAACACGAGTACAAGTCGGTGCACATGGCCGCGCTGATGACGGAGGCAAACTACCTCAACCCGGACGTCGAAGTCATCGCAGAGATCAACACCCCAGCCAGCTTCGAAACGTTCGCTGAGACGGTAAATGCGGGCCACGGGGTCGTCGGTACCACACATGCGACAGACATCGACACGCTCGTCAACCGCGCCATCGAACGGGGACTCCCGCCGTACCTCCTCCGCGAGGTCGACCTCGTCGTCTTTTTGAGACAGGTCGGTAGCGACCGATACGTCACACAGGCCGTCGAGCCGCTCTCTCCGGAGGAGTACGAGGCGCTCGATCCGGCCGCCCGAACGAGCCGAACCGGGAATCCAAAACACGGCGGTGCTGGCGTCGTCGAGCGACCCGGCGCGACGGTCCACTACAACACGGTCGCGTGGCGGGATCTGGACGGTGCAGTTCAGACGACGGGACTGCCGACTGACGAGTCGTCGGGCACCGATGCGGGCCGGGGGGTACACGCACTCGCTCGGCTGGCGGACCGAACCGACCGTGGCGTCGGTGCGGTCGAGACCGAATTCCACACCAAACATCGCTACGTGCGGTACCTCATCCGCGACGGCGTCGACGACTTCACCGAGCTGTTCGAGTTCCTCGCAGATCTCAGGGCGGACGAGGCGGCGACGGTCGAGCGCGTCGCGCGCTCGCTTCGCACTGACCGCGCTACGGCGGGCGAAGACTCCGACGAGGCGGCCACGACGCGCCCTGAGGCGAGTCCACGACCGGATGCAACCGATCGCCCCACCGAGTCCGGCGACGACACCTCGGGAGGCGTCCCGTGAACGCAGACGTCTCGACCGCCGCGGACGACGCGCCCGATCACGGCGACCCGACAGTGGACGCCGCCGGCCCCGCGGTCCGTCCGAGCCGTTCGACGCACACCGGCCTCTCGGAGCGTATCGGGGTGCGGGATCGATCGTCTCGACCGGGACTATTCGGTCGTCTCGACGAGGTGGCGTACGCGCTGTTCGCCCGTCACGCGGACGACCGTCGACACGATGCCGACCGGGTCCGGCATCGCGGAGCGCCCGCGTCCACCTCGTTCGGCACCTTCGTCGCTCGGCTGTACGCGCTCTCGTGGGTCGTGTGCCTGCTCGCTCTCCCGCCGGTGTTCGTCTTCGCCTCGACGGTAGCGCCGACGGTCGCGGACCGGGTCACCCGGGCGTTCGCCCGCCACGTGACGCTCGCGACGTTCGTCCTTTCGCCGTCGTCGATCGTCGTCGTGCTGACCGTCGTCGCGGGCGCGGCGACCAAACGCGCTACCGTCGTGCTCGGCGGGCACTACCTGCGCTGGCTCGTCGCCGCACGGCGCACGCGCATCGAACGGACGCTCCCGGGCGCGGTTCGGTACCTCGACGTCCTCGCTGCGGGCAGTGACGACGCACGGACGATGATCGCACGGGTCGCCAGCAACGAGGCGTACGGCGGGACAGCGGTCTCGTTCCGAAAGGCGCTCAACGCGGCACAGCTCACGGGGAGCCTCGACGCGGGGCTCAGACGAGTCGCGCGTGACACGCCCTCGCGCGACCTGCTCGCGCCCTTTCTCCTGAAGTTTCGCCACCACCTCTCACAGGGCGACGACGCGCTGGCGAGGTTCCTCCGGACGGAGAGCCGTCTCCTCTCACACCGACAAGAGCACGCACAGACGCGGGCCCGGCGGTACCTGCAACCCGTCGCCGAGCTCTTCGTGTTCGTCTTGGTCGTGCCCGCGGTGCTCGTCGTCGCGGTGACCGTCGCCAGCGCGTTCGTCCCGGCGCTCTCGCGCCCGGTGGAGACGCCGGTCGGGACCGTCTCGCCGCGCGCGGTGGCGGTGTACCTCTCCGTCTGTGTCCTCCTCGCCGTCGGCGTCGCAGGCGTCGCGGCGACGAGCGCGCTCAGACCGACCGGGTCACACCCGAGTCATCGTCGCCCACCCGGGATTCGTAGCTCAGTGACGACCGCGCCCTCGAATCCTGCGAGCACGACGGTCGTGGCGGCCCCGGCTGCGACGCTCGTCGGCGGCTGGCTCGCGTACGTCGGATACCCGCTCGTGACGGTCGCGCTGCTCTCGTACGTCGCCTTCGCGCTGCCGGTCGGACTCGTCGCGGCCCGCCGCCGTCGGTTCGACGACGCGAAAGACCGCCGGCTCACCGAGTTCGTCTACGCGGTCGCACGACAGACGTCGATCGGTCAGCCGTTTCCCGCGGCGGTGAACGCGGCAGCACGCGAGGCCGACCTCGGTGTGCTCTCTGCTGACGTCGCGTCGCTCGCGTTCGCGCTGTCGACGAGCACGACCGGTAGAACCGTGGGAGTCGGTGCGTCGGGTCCACGGGTCCCAGCCGCCGGAGACGTTCGGACGGCCGCACTCGACCGGTTCGTCGATCAGGTTGACACACCCCTCGCCGACCGGACGGTCGGGCTCGTCGCCGGTGCGCTCCACGCGGGTGCAGCGATCGACGCCGTCTTCGAGACGCTACAGATCGAGGTCGACCGCCTCACCCACGAGACGCGCGCGCTCCGGGAGGCGATGCGACGGTACGTTGTCGGCGGCTGGGCAGCGGCGCTGTCTGTCGCGGGCCTCGTCGCCGTGATCAACGTTGCCGTGATGGACGCCGGTCGGCTCGCTTCGATCGCGGCCGTGCTCGGTGAGTCGTTCGACGCCGTCTCTGTGGTGCCGGCCTTAGAGCGGTTTCGACTGTACGTCGTCGCGCAGGCGACCCTACTCGCTTCTGGGTGGTTCGCCGGTGCTGCCGCTGGTGGGCGGTACGGGGCCCTGCTCCACTCGGGACTGTTGGTCGGTGCCTGCTACGTCGGATTCGTCGGACTCGGCGTCGTGTGAGCCCGGCCAGCGGACACTCTGGCCACCCCGTCGACGTTCACGGCTCGAGTGAGCGCTCGATCCGTGCCGTGAGTTCGTCCGGGTCGAGCCGGTAGAACGCGAACGAGACGTCCGCGGTCGGCTCGCCGAAGATGTCGACGATCGGTATCCGGCCGGTTCGTTCGAGCCCGGCGATCGTGTCGTCGGCGACCGCCTCGTCGGTCGTCGAGACGAGTCGTCCGGCGGCGACGACGCTGCGCCACCGGTCGTCTGGATCCCCGTAGGTGACGAACGTGACGGGGCGGTCGTCGAGGGTGCCCTTCGCCCGCGTCGGCCCCACGGCGAGCCGGAAGTAGAACACCGCCTCTACCGGGTCGTAGCCGTACGAAACCGGCACGCTGTGTGGGGGCTCGTCGCCGTCGGTCGCGAGCGCTATCACGCCGGTTCCAGCACGCTCGAGGAACTCGTCGCGCTGGTCGTCGTCCATGCGAACTGCGTCGTGCTCGACCATAGCGAACTGTTCGCTCCCGCGACATATATGTGGTCGGCCACCCGACCGCAAAGTATATTGTTCGACACGGACAATATTGTGGCATGAGCGACGCCGACAATCCAGACGCGAGCGACGAGGCTGCCCGCGACGAGCGCGAACGGATCCGCGAACGAAAACGCCGACAGCTCCGCGAGCGGATCGAAGGCGGAGACGCCCGGGCCGACACAGTCGGCAGCGACGCGGACGGTGACGACGCCGGTGCAAACGAGTCACCGACAGAGCCGGTCGACGTATCCGGACCGGACGCGCTACAGACGCTCGTCGACGAGCACGACGTCGTGTTGATCGACTGTTATGCCGACTGGTGTGGTCCCTGTCAGATGATGGAGCCGACCGTCGAGGCGCTGGCGAGTGAAACCGACGCGGTCGTCGCGAAGGTCGACGTCGACGCCAACCAGGGACTCGCCCAGCAGCTCGGCGCCCGCGGCGTCCCGACGTTCGTCCTCTACGCAGACGGCCAACCCGTCGACCGCTTCGTCGGTGCCCAGGACCGAACCACGCTCGAAGGCGCGATCACGAGCGCGGCCGCCTGACATCCTTCCACGGCTAAAGCCGTGGGGTTCCCCCACTGGGGCTTTCGCCTCGTTACAGCTGTAAGCGCCGCCGTCTTTCGGCACTCCGCCTAGCCGTCCGATTGTCTCTCCCGACTGGTGATTGGTCTCCCGACCGATCGTATTACATCAGCGGCCGTGTGAAGCCCGCACATGACGACGGCGACGGAGCGCGACCGGTGTTCGACGGGTATCCCCAACGCCGACCGGGTACTCGACGGCGGACTCCTGCCCGAGTCTGCGACTCTGCTTCGGGGCGTTCCCGGCGCCGGAAAGACCATCTTCGGCCTTCACGCTCTCACGGCCGACCCGGCCGACACCGGGCTGTACATCAACCTCGGTGAGCCGACCGCCTACCTTCGCGAGACGGCTGCGCGGTTCGACCGACCGACCGACGGCCTCGAGTTTCTCGACCTCTCGCCGTCTGGCGACGCGTTCCACGGCGACAGCGCGTACGACCTGTTTTACGCCGACGAGGTCGAACGATCGCCGATCACCGAGTCGATCCGCGAGCGTGTCGACCGCGTCGATCCGGACCGCGTCCTCGTCGATCCGATCACGGAGCTCAGGTACCTCGCCCCGGATGAGCGGCAGTTCCGGACGCAGGTGCTCGGGCTCGTCGACTTCCTGAAGTCGCGCGGTGCCACGGTCGTGTTGACCTCGCAGGCGGCGAGCTCGGTCCCGGACGACGACCTCCAGTTTCTCGTCGACGCCGTGATCACACTCGACGTCGACGATCACCGAAGAACGCTCTCGGTGCCGAAGTTTCGCGGGTCGGCGGCTCGCCGTGGTCCACACACGGTGACGATCGACGACGCGGGAATGCACGTGTGGCCGCGGCTCGACCCAGAGCGTCACCACCGCGACTGGTCGCTCGGCGAACTCAACTCGGGCGTCGAAGGCCTCGACGCGCTTCTCGACGGCGGCATCACCACTGGCGCGCTCACGTTCCTCAGCGGCCCGACGGGCGTCGGCAAGACGACGACGGCACTGCAGTTCATGACACAGGCCGCACGCCGCGGCGAGGAGTCCGTACTCTACAGCTTCGAGGAGAGCCCGCAGACGATGGTCGCACGCGCCGAGTCGATCGGGATCCCCCTCCGCCGGCTACGTGAGGCGGGTACCGTCGTGATCGAGTCTATCGGTCCCAACGAGATGACCGTCGACGAGTTCACTGCTCGACTCCAGCGGCGCGTGGAGGCGGGCGTTACCCTCGTCGCGATCGACGGTGTCGCAGGGTTCGAGCGGGCGTTCACCGAGGACGCCGCGGATCCGATCGATGCCCTCGTGGCGGTCGCACGCTACCTGCGAAACGTCGGCGTCACCGGGCTGTTCACCAACGAGGTACACCGGATCACCGGCGACTTCTACGCGACCGAACAGCGCGTGAGCCACCTCGCAGACGACATCGTCGTGTTTCGTCACGTCGAGTACCGCGGCGAACTCCAGAAGGTCGTCGGGGTGCTCAAACGACGGACCAGCGCGGTCGACACCGGCCTTCGGCTCTTCGAGATCACGGACGACGGCCTCGTCGTCGGTGAACCCCGCCCCGAGCTCCGCGGCATCCTGACGGGGACGCCGGACTGGGACAACGATGGCTGAAGACACAGACACGCCCCTCGGCGGAGTGACCTTCGACGCACCGTCCACCGCGGAGCCACCGCGCATCTACCCACTCGTTGCCGACGACGGGAACCGACGCGTGTTACGCGAGTGGCTCGCGGACCACGACGCGTACGCGGTCGCAGACACCGACGAACCGCTGACGGCCGCCGGCTTTGACCTCTGTATCGTCGACCAGGGCGGGCTGCGCCGATACGCCGACGCGATCGAGACGGTCAAGTCGGCGGCGGCACCCGCGCTGGTGCCGGTGTTGCTTCTCGTCTCTGAGGTGACGCCTGACCTCCTCGAGGTCGACCGCGGCGAACTCGCCGACAACGCCTTTGCGACGACGGTCGACGAGCTGATTTCGTTGCCGATCCGGCAGTCGGAGCTCGCGTGGCGCATCCGGGCGCTGTTGCGACTCCGTGACCAGTCGCTCGAGCTGCACTCGCGGGCGGAGGCGCTTCGTCGCTTTCGGGAGGCAGTCGAGGCGTCGGGACACGCGATCTGGATCGGAGACGCAGACGGGACGATCGAGTACGTCAATCCCGCGTTCGAGGCGACGACCGGGTACGCCGCCGAGTCGGCGGTGGGCGAACACGCATCGATGCTGCGTGCGTCGTCGGAGGGCGACCGCGACGAGCGGGTCTGGGAGACGGTCGAGGCGGGCAACGCGTGGCGCGGCGAGGTGATCCACCGGTGGGCCGACGGCGAGCGGGCCGTCGTCGACCAGACGGTCGCGCCGATCGTCGACGACGACGCGGTTACCGCCACGGTGGCCGTCCTGATCGATGTCACCGACGAGCGGGCGCTCGAGGACCGACTCAAGCAACACCGCAATATCGTCCAGCGACTCGACGACCCGATCATGTTACAGGACCGCTCTGGCAACTTCGTGCTGTTCAACGAGGCACTCGTCGAGTTCGCTGGAATCCCGCGCTCGGCGCTCAGCGGCGCCGACGAGTACGCGTTCATGGACGACGAGACTGCGACGCGGATCGAACGACAGAAAGACGCGGTGCTCCGGACCGAGTCACCGGTTCACTACGCCATCTCTCCAACGTTCGAACACAGCGGTAAGGAGGCGTTCTTCAGCACGAGCCGCTACCCGTACTACGACGAGGACGACGAGCTTGCCGGCACCCTCGCTATCTGCCGAGACGTCACCGACCTCGAAGAGCGCACCCGACAGCTTCGGGTGATGGACAACGTGTTGCGCCACAACATCCGCAACGACATGAACGTGATTCGCGGCATCGCAGCGGACCTCCGCGAGCAGACGACCGGCGAGTCGGCTGCGGCCGCGGCCACCGTCGTCTCGCACGCCGACGACCTCCTATCGACGAGCGAGAAGTCACGAGCGATCACCGCCGTGCTCAGCGAGGAGGTGACCCGCCGGCCGATAGATGTCGCCGCAACGGCGCGACGGGTCGCCGCCGACCTCGACGACGATCACTCGGCGGCGACCGTCGTCGTCGACGTGCCGGCCGAGGCGCGTGCGCTCGTGACCGACGAGATACAGACGGCGGTCACAGAGCTGGCGGCGAACGCGATCACACACCACGACCGGGAGTCGCCACACGTCGAGATCCGCGTCGTCGACCGTCCCGCCGAGGATGCCGTGACCGTCGCCGTCATCGACGACGGCCCCGGGATGCCGGA
>Ga0209945_1000235_pt1 | contig 19861 bp, 19 predicted proteins | sample SalPonR2_A_D2_MG_FD_185703 | JGI IMG/M metagenome (GOLD analysis project Ga0209945, IMG submission 185703) | Salt pond soil microbial communities from South San Francisco under conditions of wetland restoration - Salt Pond MetaG R2_A_D2_MG... ...
TTTACTATTCATCGCCCTTGTTTTTGTTATCAGTCCACGTATCCAGTATCTCAATATCGTCTTGTAGATCAGTGTGGATGCCGACGTTGATACGGGATCGTGACTCCCCATCATCGGGGTTAATAATATGTTCGACACGATGGACTTCATACGTTAGTGGGACAGTCTTCTCTGCCTCTGAACGACACGTTGGACGGGCTGTAATCGTATCAAACGGTATTATATCTCCTGCCAACAGTGTCATCATGTCACCGTTTGTGGCTTCGTCTACAGCGTCTTTGAGAGCGTTTCTTGCATCTTCAGACACTTCTTGTTTAGTACTGCCATCTGATTTGATGAATGTGTCTGCTTCCAGTTCTGTTTCACCAGCCCGTTGGTATAGTGCTTTGTGACGTGCTTCTGCAACGTAGTATTTTTCAGCACCAATAAATTGCTCAAAGAAGTTATTAGCACCAACTGAGTTGCTTGCACTTCCTTTGGCCCTGATAGTGTTTATCGGTGCCAGTTCAGCATAGGCATCGTTACTGATGACCTGTATATCACCATCGAGGTAGTGTGCTTTGTGGTCACGTTCAGACGGTGACTGTATCGGTAATAGCGTTACACCCTCTTTCGTTGGTTCAAACCAGAGTCGAATAGATGTTTTCGACCGAAGCCAGTCTGATACGTCTTTGATAGTGTGTCTGTTTCGTTGGAACGTCTTAGGAGATATATCAGGAATCGATTCGTTGTCGGGAAATATGAAATCAGCCAATGTCTGTTGATCTTTGAACAGTTCGATATCCTGTAGTGGGTCGTCGTCATCCCCACTTGGAACAGAGACAGTGAATGGAACTTTGTCGTCAAGACGGTTGACGATATACTTGACAATTCCTAAGCCAGTTGTCCGTGTGAACTGTTTTCCAGCAGTTGCACTGGTGAGCATATCTGCTGGCCCACGAGCACGACACTGCCAAATTAACGACTTGTCTGTAGCTCCAACCCCTGTAACGAATCCACGAAAGGCAGGGACAAACTCTCCAGACCCAGACTTCAGTTCAATGTATAGTGTATCAAAATCAGTCTGACTGTCTGGTTTGTGGGTACTGAACAGTTCTTTGTATGGTTGGTTTTTGTACTCGGCAGGGAACTGTACTTCAGCGTATCTGGTTACGTCCAGTGCTCCCTCTTTACGAATATGAATATTGGCCGTAGCAACAGGAATACGTGTGCCATTCACATAGACACGACTGTCACAGTTACTGTCGGGTGTGTGGTCCGATACCAGTGGGTTTTCACTGGCAGAGCCATCGAGCAACTGTTCAACACTCATAGTTCAATATTTTCGTTATCCTCGTCTTCCTTTTTCGACTGCAACTGGACTTCATACATCGGCTCATTGATGTCCTGGCCGTCGTTGGTGATGATGCCATTAGTATCGGGAACACGGTCTACTTTCAGTTCGTCAAAATTGACAACATTGACATCACCGATAGAACTGATAAGTTTAACAGAAGTCCCACGTCGTCGCATTTCAGTAAGCGTTTCTAACTGACTCAGTGGCACACGACAGTGAAAGACAAGTCGCATAGCCATTTCGCCACTATTACTGGTTACAGTCGAACCACAGTCTAACTGTGTTGAATTGATGTCCCACGGGAGTGTGTACCCGAGTCGTGTGACAACTTTCGGTTTAAATTCTAACCGACCATCATTACTGTTTTGGACCAGTTTTGGTGTAAGATTCTCGTTCATTATCCACTGAAAATGTTATCGACGTGTTGCTGCTTTTCGTAACTGGAACTGTACTGTTGTCTGGCAGCACTGTCCCTGTCACCAGCCTGTATGATAGTAGTCGAGTTGTCTCTGTAGGCAGTGGCTCGTGATCCACCACCAGTTCCGACACCAGTACCGAAGGACGTTCCACCGTCCATTGCGTTCTTTGTGTTAGCAAACTGTCTGAGGTTCTTTGTGGCTTCTTTAATGTTTCCACCAAGTATAGCGAACTGACTTGCGAAGATAGCAACAGCACCAATACCAAGAGTAAGGGCACCGACTAAGGCAATGGTCCCATACGTTGCACCCAATGTAGAAATGGTGTAAGCATGGAGCTGTAGTATCATCGGCTTCAGTGCCAGGGCGAATGATTTCAGTCCACTAATAGCAGTTCCGACTATTGAACGTGCAAGATTCAACGTAGCCTTTGTTGCTGCAACAGTTTGTATTGTGTACAGTGTAGAGATACCAATCAAACCGAGGAAGGATGCACCCAGAAGGCCAAGAACCTGTCCTAAATATGGGATTGTGTTAATGAGATATGAAATTAAGCCTATTGGTACAGCAAGGGCAGAGGCGAACAACAAGAAGCCCTGTGAAATACGAACTATTGCTGGCAACATTTCAACCAACACGTTACCCAATATAGCCAGTTCGGGGAGTGCGTTTGCCAGTTGGTTAGAGAGGAAGCCCAGTATATCTTTATTCAGAATAAACGAAGCAATCCCCTCCAACAATGGCAGTGTTGCTTGAGCGAACGAGAGGGATGTTTGGACCAGTCCTGGGAGGATGTCAGTAGCCGTCCGCATAGCTCCCATGAACGTATCTTGGAACTCTGTAAGGAGACTGGCTGCCCCTGCCAGTGGCCCCATCATCCGTTCCAGTTCAGTAATAGTAGTCTGAATCAGTGGAGCAAACTGCTGTGACAGTGGTGCAAAGGCATCAACGAAGGAGTCTTTCAATCCACTCAGGGCTTCGTTAATGGCATCGATTGAAATGCCACCAGACCCGTCCATGCCAATACCCATCAGTCCTAAGCCACCAATGCCTGCAAGGGCACCAGCGGCGATGAGAGCGGCCCCACCGAGTGTCACAAGGCCAGTGATGGCTGCTGGCATAGCACCGACGAAGACACCAAGGAACGGGATGATAGATGCAATGATCTGGTGGAAGGTCCCCATCGTGAACTGAAGTTCACGGACCTGCTCTTTTAGCCCATCAAGGCGTTTTTTGAAACTTTTATCCTCACCAGAGACTGCAAGATCATCAAACCCAGCCATATCATCATCGAGGGCTGGGACTTCAACTCCCTCCATCGCTCGCATTTCATCAACAGAAACATCTACGTCATTGTCACTACCGAGAAGTTTGTCTACAGCATCTAAATCATCAATCTGACGCTGTAGTTTTCCACCCTCACCATCCAGAACGTCCATCAGTTCCATGATACGTCTATTTCCAGCAACTCCTGTTCCAGCACCAAATGGACCATCAAACGGTGTCTCTGGATTAGCAGACGTGATAAGTTTCTTATCGACGTTCATCACGTCATCAAATGATGGTTTGTTTATACTGGGATGGTTACGGGATGTGAAAATATCTCCACGGCCAGTAACTCCCTCATCGTTGTCGGGTTCATAATTGTCAGGGAAACCAGGGAAACCACCACTGGTAGCCATTGCACGACTGCCAGTGTGTTCAATCTCAGGACCGTCAATAGAGACGTTGCTGTCGTCTATAGAATCAAGTCGCTCATCAATGGCTTCCAGTTTGCCAAGAGTAGTAGTTAGACCATCGATTTCAACATCAATCTCTATTTTATTTTCACCACCACCAGCCTGTGCAATCTGATCATCAACCTCGTCTAACCTATCTGCAAGGTCGTCCAGTGCATCATGGTTTTCCTCACTAACCGCTGAGATTAGTTCTAAACGTTCTTCAGGCATAATAAGTAATTATCGTAACAAGATTCGTGCTGGTAGTGGTTGTCAGTGAAAGTAGTCTAAAAACAGTCGAACTACACGATTTGTAGAGCAATTCGTTCGTTTGCACAGCAAACGAACTATGAGCGTGTTCGCTTTGCGAACACGCAAAATCGCTTGTAGCAGCGATTCACTTTGTGAATGGTGTACTGGCGTTAGACCAGTGCTACATATGTTTGCGTGCCTGAGACGGCAGGTCATCCTTCGACTGGCCATACTCGTTTGAGGCCATCACCAAGAACTGTTGTTGTAAGAAAGACAGGTTCTTGGTATGTCGAAGGGGGCCAGCCTCACCACGGTGATGAACAAAATACCGTCGTCGTCCAAGCCGTGACTTGACGTAGGCTTGTAGCACCGAGTCGTACTGGTCTAAATCTACGTGGTCTGGAAGCCGTTTCCCTGGACGGCGACAGTCTCCATATATGCACGCTGTCCAAGAGTAAACTTGATTGGGAACGGTTGCCCCTCAACTCGGTCCTGCATATACTCACGCAGCGTCTCACGGGCTATATCAGCGTCCATGTGGTTGGGTAGTTCCCCACCAAAGATACGCTGCTGTGTCTCAGGGTCAGCAGCCAGTAAGTCACTCACGTCGTCTTCAGTCGGTTCCAGAGCTGCCTTGCCAGCGTCCATCAGTGCGTCGATGGCTTCATCACCGAGACTGTCACGACCTTCTTCTTCGGGATTGACTTGCTCTGCCAGTTCAATTAGTTCTTCACGTTCGTCTTCAGAAAGGTCGTCTTTGCGCTGAAGTTCCATCAGGCGCTTGTGTTCGTCACTCATTCCATCGGAACGATATTTGCGAAACTCGTCCAGTGGAAGTTGGTTCTGGACGTGTTGACGAACACGTTCTTCAAGGAGCGAAAACCCAAACTCTATTTTCTCACCAGCAATGGGGATGGACATAGTGTCCTGCCAGTTGATACCCTGTTCAATTTTCTCGTCAGCCAGTAGGAGGTCGCCGTTAAGTTCTTCTGTCATAGTTGCTCAGATTCAGTAGTTGTATTGTCAGTATTTATGAAGATATTCGCATGACTCGTGAGTCCACCAGAACTGCCGTCTAACACCAACGTCTCAATGGTTTCAATGTCGTCGTGCTCTATCTCATTAGACTGTTCAACAATTAGGTCACGTAACACGCTGACACACTCGTCACCAACCTCGTATGGGTTGATTTCAACTGTTTCACGTGTAAGGTCCAGACTATCCATCAGTCAGTTATTCTTCAGAACTGCCAGTGTTGTCGGTCCAATCAACACCAGTCAGGTCGGCATCGATAGCAACAGTGGTGTCACCACCATCAGATGAGGACACAGTGAGATCGTTAACAATCATCCCACTGGCACTGCCCTTGAATACATCACCGTCTTTCATATAGACAGCCTTCGACGTAACATCTCCTGTTTCAATGTTACGGATAACACCGATAGCCGCACCGTTCATGTAACTGGTTGTCGAGAAGGAGTAGGTCTTGTTCCCCTTCTCAATGTACTCAGGTTCGTCATTACCGATACCGTGACGAGTACGATTGTCACGGGACATGGACAGTTCTACGTCATCAATGACGAGTTGTCCATCAGTACCGCCCCCTTTCTTTCCACCATACTTCACTACAAGGTCAAGTTCGCTTGTTTCAGGCATATATCAATAATTCCTCTTAGTTAGCCCCGTCAAACTGGACAAACCCGTCAGTCACAGTAAGAGACAGGTCAACAGCCTTTGCAATCGGGTACGGGACAATCGACACACCAACATTGGCTACGTCACCAGACGGACTGAGAGAAGCTGAAACACTGTATGGACGCCCACTACGCCCATCACCAAACCCAAGAACGGGGGGTGAAGACTCCGTGTACGACTGTAATTGTGCTTCAAGTGTCGCCTGGAGGTCGCCAACGTCCTGTGGACCACCAGCATAGTCCTGTACAATGTCAAAGAGTCCAAGGGCCACGGCGTCGATGATTTCGACTTTGTAAATCTCCTTGAACTGACCAACATCGGTAGTGGTATCGACAGTCCCAATGACACCATTTCGAGTGATGGTAGTCACCCTCTCGAAGTTCTTGGCTTCACTGGGACGGTAACTGGTGTTCAGTGCCGTTAGACCACTCACAGAGTCGAACAGACCACTTCCATCAGGTCCAATAGGCTGTGAAGACATGAAGCCAGCAATTGCTGCACACGTCCGTACAGCGCCATCTGCTCCAGTCCCACGGGACGGTGCCACTTCCACGACTCGCCAGTCAGTCACATCGGGAGTATAAGTCCCAATGTCAGTAGCTTGAATCTCAGGTTTGGCACCAACGAATCCACGCTTGAAGTCAAAGTCATTGGCAACAGACGCCAACTCAGTCTGAAGCGTCGATTTGACACCAGCGTCTTCAGTCAGCACACAGACGTTACGAACAGGCAGATCAACTGCCGTCTCAATCGCACTGGTGTAGTCACCGTAGGTATAGTCAATGTCGTAGTTGCCAGAGGCATCAACCTCCACCTGCTTGGTGTAGGGGTTGACGTTGGCAGAGTCGGCTTCAGTTGGCGTTGGTGTCGGTTCCTCGTAGGTGATGTTCACCGTCAGGTCCGTACTGGTATCCGTATCCGTGACAGTGATGTCATGGTCAGGATGAACATTCGGATCAAACGGTGTCTCAGTCAGCGTCAGAGAAGTGCCACTGGAAATGTTCTCTGTGTTCTGGGTTTCACTGACTGGGATGCCATAGATTGTATTGACACCGTTGGCAGCGACTGCCTGCACTGCACGTGCCAGTTCCGACGTACCAAAGGTATCATCGGCACTGGATGGGTCAGTGACTGTGGTTGCTTCTCCTTCCGTTACCTCACTCGCAGCGTTGGCGCTGTCATAGCCACCAACCACTGCAACTGCATTCGTTGTACCTGCACGGGACGTAGTGGCCGTTCCACGGACACTAAACGTTCCTTCAAGGGCGTTGTAACTCGTTGACATTTTATGTATTGTCTTTTATTGAAAAACTACTATCTCAAACTGCTATTCAGTTAAATGATTCAGAAAACGCTATTGGATCATCACCAACAGTGTCCAGATCACTCACTTCATCACCAACTTCGATATCCATATTCACCGAGTCAGCCACCATCGGGTCACTGTCAGTGAACGTGTGTTCGTACTCAATAACGAGGGTGACACCAGTTGCACGGACAAACTCGTCTGGACGCCCCTGTGGAGACGTTTCATCAACTTCAGGTGGGTCCATATCCGTTGGTTGTGTCTCTGTACGACTGAACAGGTTGAAGTGGTCGGCTATTTCCTCAGCCAAGTCATCACGGAGACTTGCGTCATTGTCAGTGACAGGGATAACATTTACACGGAGACTGGAGTCACGACGGTAGACAATGGCTTGAAGAACACCATTGTTGTCATATTCAAACCCATCAACGAACGTTTTACCAGAGCCAATTCCAGCACTTATTGAGTTATTCGTGATAGGTTGGACACCGACGAACGGATATGGGTGGTCCATCGACGGCTGGGCTACATCAACGTGGTTGCTGGGGTTAGACAGTGACACAAGGTTACTCTGTTTCAGAACCGTCTGTGATTCGTCTAAGAGCCATTGAATTACTGCTGATTGTTTCATATCTATCTGTTACCGTGACCGTCGCCATGCTGTTGTGAACGCCTCCATGTTGGCGTCAATCACTGTCTGATACCCAGTACTGTTGTTGAACCACACAGGCCGCATGAACGGGTGTGGGAACGTCCCAATCTCACCGATAGTCCGTGCTATTGCACGAGCTAAGTCAGATTGAGTGTCGTAGTACTGTGGTGTGATGTTCTTTGCAACAATCCACGTCTCGATGGCTCCAATGTCAGCCCACCCATCAGGACTGGGGTACTGTTCGTGATTTGGTTCTGTGTCCGTTCGAGCACGGGAGCCAGTCCCGTACTCAAGGTACTTTGCCCAGTCAGGGGCATGGACACTGTGAGCTGTAAAGGACCCACTCAGTTCACGCTTACTCCGTCTGATATCACGTATCAGGACGTTCCGTGCAACACTGTCGTTCTGGATGAGTTTCTGACTGACAGCATTACGCATTGACTGCATCGACTCACGAGTCTTCCTGTCGTGTTCGTCTTTGAGATTGTGTTTGTAGTCACGGAGTTTGTCAGCAACGTCACCGTAGTCACTCATTTCTCTTTGAGAAATGTGTTACAAGACGAATCTTTGATTCGCTGTAACCACTCATGGTTACTGACTACTGTTACTGGGTTCTAACCCAAGCCGAACTAACTCAGTATTCAGGTCGTTTGGGTAGCCATCTTTCGTTTTGACAGTGTACCGTTTCTCGGGACTGTCCTGTACCCGTAGTTCGTCGTTGACCTGTACGTCTGATAGTGGATCAGTCCCACTGGGGTCAGGGTCAGCCAGACCGACAAGTGACGTGTTCTGTTGAGACGCTTCCGTGACTACTTGGGCTGATGACGTAGGAGCGAACACAGCGACACTGACAGTGCCTACAGCAGACTTTGAGTTGTCATAAGAGCCAGTGGACGTGTTCCGATAGACATCCATCAGAACCGACTCAGTGGCTACTGAAGACTGCATGAACTGGAGTGCATCCATAGTTTACAGACTGCTGTTGTCGCTGTAGTACGTACCAGACAGTTCAAGTCCCTGGACACCAGCATCAGTCGAACTGGCTTCAGACAGCCCCATCTGCACCATATCCTCGTACTGGGCTATCTGTAGACTGGAGCCATCAGTTGTACGGAAGGTTACATCCTGTCCAGCAAGGTTTTTGACCTGTACGGGACTGTTCTCCATAACTCCTTTGGCCTTGGCGCAAGTTACCCCCAGTAACGCGACAGCAAGGCCACGTTCGTTGTAGAAGTTAGTAACGTTGGCTTTCAGTGCCAGTACTCGCTTTGCACTTTCAATGAGTGAGGTTAGATCACTGTCGGACAGTTTCCCAGTGTCATACCCTGTTTCAGTACGAACAGCAGACTCAAGCCCACTGTCTGACTGGATGTCGAAAGATTCAGAATTACTCATGTAGTATCACTGTCCTCGATCTTCTTCGTCGTTATGAACACAGTCTGATACAGTATCATCAGTCCCACGGAGGAACGCATCAGGTTGAACACCGTTTTTCAGTAAGTAAGCGTCAACCTCGTCTTCGTCCATATCCTCAGTGGCACGGGCCTGTGCCCGTTGAACCTGCATCTGGACCTGTTGTCGGTCCTGTACTTCTTCGACATAACTCTGGACGTTAGATACTTCAGACTGTAATTCAGATTGGCGTTCGTCTACTTCATCCAGTTTTGCTGGCATATCACGAACAAGTGGAGCCAATGCCGTATCACGGTCCAGTAGTGTCGGTGCCCACAATTCATATGCAATTAACAGTGAAACAAAAAGCCAGCCATAGCCAGCCTCAAAGAGACTGACAATATCAGCAAACAAACCCACTGGTATAAACCTCTGTTACCAGTTAGTTTACTTACCGAACAGTTCAGAGATGTTAGTCAGGTGAACTACGTCCGTCGCCGTGGAATGTTTCTCCATCGGGTCCCACTTGTGACCGTATCGCCACTTGTATCCATGCCCACGCTTACCAGACATTTCCTCAACAGGACCGTAATGAGCAGGGGCACCAGACTCACGCAGGTCCACGTATTCGTCCATCCACAGTTCCACGTCGGGGATGAGGAAGGCTTCGTCGTACCCGATAGGAGCCATGCCAGACGGGTTGACTGCCGTCTCCTGGTCCACGAAGTCGAAGCGAAGGAAGTCCGTGGGAATGTCGTCAGTAACTGAGTCAGGCAGGTAGTCAGGCTGGAGCTTGTACGGGAGGTTAAAGGCTTCCTGCACGGTGTCAGCGTCAGTAAGCCGCTCCCAGAAGGTTGGCCCTCGTTCCTGGTCCGTAGTCGAACCAGCCGAGTAGCCCTTGAACTGACGGATGGCACGGGGCGACCCAATCATCAGGTCAAAGCCATTGTTCATGTCAAGTGCAGAGCCACCGAAGTCCTCTGCGACTGCCGTCATCACGTCACCGCGAATCAGGTCTTCAGGAACGTCGCTGTAGTCATCATCACCACTGTCACCGTCGTAGTCTTCACAGTCGAAGGTCCGAGTCGAGGGGATGGAATTACGCAGGTACTCGAACATCCCCTGGTACTCATTCGTACCGTCGCCATCGGGGTCCATCCCGAGGAAGAAGTTCACGTCACCAAGGAAGTGGAACATCTCCTCGACGGCGGTTCGCTGACGGTCCAGTGAGTCAACACTGTCCATGTCAGGATGCCAGTAGAAGCCGTTGTCATAGACGAACGTCTCCCACTCCTGTCCATCGACCATGATGGATTCCATACCACCACTGGAACCAAAGTCGTCATAGGCACCAGCAGGACCGACAGGCATCTCCAACGTCTCAGGGTCAAGGACTTCGATGTCCTCAGTCTTGATCTTCTCCTGATCGAGTGCTATGTCATCGACACCAGCGAACTGGTAACGAAGTCGCTTCTGGTCAAAGTCCTCTCGGACAAACATCTCGTCGTCATCACGAGGGATGGCGAGTTTCTGTTCTTCTTCCTTGATAGTAGTGCTAACAGGCATTGTAAATCAATAAATTGTTATAATCAATTACGCACCGACCGTGAAGATGTCAGAGTCAAGACGTAGCGGAACACGGATATGGAATCCGTCAGACAGACGCAGTTCCTGTGGCTGCTTATCGACACGGCCAATAGCCACAAAGTCACCAGTACCCGACTCGGAGTAGGTGGTGCCAGCGTTATCGGTATAGCCCGACTCGACAACTTCAGTTTCACCGTTAATGGTGACGACACCCATCACAGTACCCTTACTAATGGACGGGGCAGGGTCAGTGCCATTGTCCGACAGCGAACGGGGCATGATGTTATCAACCGAGGCAAGGGGCTGCCAGTACGCACGGTCGCCCTCATCACCATTGTACGTCCAGAGATCGGAGTACTGAACGTAGTCCTCGTCGTGCTCGACAATCGAGTCACCTTCGGGGTTATGAACGATGATGCCGTTGGGCAGCCCATCGTTGGCAGGGTCAAACTGTTCCAGTTCACCACTGCTGTTTTCGACTACAAACTCTCCCTCTGCAATCGTCTCACCCGCAGCAACGTCGCTACGGTTGAGACTGGCCTGTGCTTCGTCAACGTAGAGTAGTGCCATATATCGTACCTCCTATGTTATCGCATATCCCGCAGGTCGAGTTTACCGTCCTGAGTACGGGAAATCTCTGTCTCACTGACAGTGCCATCGTTATCAGCGACGAGTGTTTTGGCACTGTCACTGTCGGCGGCACTGTCAACAGTCGTCGTCTGTTCGCCCTTGATATCTTCAACAAGTTCGATCTTGTCTTCAAGGGTGTCAACAGTCCATCGCTCGTCTTCGTCGTCAGCGTCGAACTTGGCCATCAGTTCCTCACTGTCACCCCACTTGTGGGTTAGTTCAGCCAGTTTCTCTGCCTTGTCTGCAAAGACAGGACGCTTGCTTTCACGCAGGCCCTCACGAAGACTGTCAACATCTTTCTGAAGATTCTCTTTTTCATCTACGAGTAGGTCAACGGCGTCGAAGTCATCTGCAAGGTCTTCGACAGTCGGCTCACCGTCGTAGAAGTCAGTCGGTGCATCTGGTGCATCAACCAGCTGTGCAGTATCGATGTCGAGGCTGTCGATGATGTATCGGACATCCTCAACACCAACGTCGTTCTGGTCAACAAATTCGGAAATATCCATAGTATCGTTGTGTGTAGTATTTGAATCAGTCCACGGCTTGCTTTCACTGGAGCAATCGTGGGCATCGGCGGCCCGTTTAATACGGGTAATTAGCGTCTCTGTGCTGATGTCGTAGTCTCCGTTGTTACGGAGGTTGTAGGCATCACGAACGTCGTTACAGTTGTTCAGGTCGTATTTTGGCTTCCCGTCAGGGTTCTCGTCAGGAGCGATGCCATACCAGTCACCATCTTCGACGTACAACCCATCGGGGCTGTGCATGGAATCACTGTATGTGGGTTCCTCGCCACGGGCACGTTTGATTTCGTTACCCTTGCGAATGGCCCACTGATAGCCACTGTAACCACCCCACCCTTTGCCAGACGTGTAGGAGTTGTCTTCCCACGGGTTATCTGTTTCAGCCTCTTTCAGTGAATCACCACTGATGGAGTACTCTGCATGACGGGACCACCACGGAGCCATTGCCCCACTGCTACCGACAATATCCGAGGGTGACAGTTCTTCACCACTGGCCAGTTGTTCAGCACGGGACCAGCCATGAGATTGCATCCCGTTAACAGCCGTTTCTTCATTGTCACGGGCATCGAGTGCCTGTTGTGCGGCTTTCTGTGCCGCTTCAGGTGGCACAAGGTCTATGTCTTCACCGTTGACACTCACGTCGCTGAACGGGTCATGAGCGCCACATGAACATGGTCCAGTGGAACAGATGTGTCCACAGCTGTCACTGAAGTTTTCAGGTTTACTGGCGCTACTAACATTGGACTCGTAGGCTATCTTGGTGTTGCCAAATTCACCGTTGTTCCAGTGGCTGATCTTGTAAACAGGTTCGCCTTCCTCCTGTGGATTGCGAGTCGTCTCACTGGCACTGACTTCACCATCAGTGTGGACTGACTTGACTCGGCCAGTTGCTGTGCCACCAGACCACTCCCACTGCACCCAATCACCCTCACTGTACGTTGGGTTCATGTCATTAGTCATTCCTTCTTCTTCAGTGGCAGTGGTCCGAACAGCGTCTGCTATCATTGCTTGGTCCATTTCCGATTTTTCAATCAAATCAGCAGGACCAGCAACCATCGTCTGTCCAGTCATCTCCCACCCACTGGCTGTTTCACGGAGTGGGTCAACCATCACTACCTCTGGGTTGTCTGGGTTGTGGACGACTTGTCCAGTAAACTCGGGAAATAGTCGATGGCCAACGACATCACCCTCACTGTAACTGGGGATATTTATGTCAACAGTGTCCTCGACATGGCCATGTTCACTGTCTGAATCCGTGTGGACTTGACACCCGTCCTCTGGGCTACATCTTCCCGTCTGAACGGATGCAATGTGGTCATAGGCCATGTCCCGTTGGATGGCATCAACTGCCGTCTGACTGTCGTCAGTCCAGTCTAACGTGCCACTGAATCCAACAGAGACGTTATCGTTCTGAACAGCAAAACGAATACTGTCAGGGTCGTTTGCTGGAATGTTGAGTGTGGCCTGTTGCCCATCGTCCCAGTATGGATTTTTCCAGAAGCCTTTGATATCATCAGCACTGGTGACTCTATCGTTCTCTGGATGGCCACGTGTCCACGGGAGGTTGTCTATCTGAGCCTGTGCAGTCTTCAGTTCCTGTTTGTCTTTCTTAAACGTCTGAAGTTCTCCATCGTAGAAGTACGGTTGCTCGATGGGTTGGGCGACAGTCGCCTCAAACTGCACAAACTCGTTGGTATCAAAGAACTGTTCCCACTTAGTATCAAGAGTGGCAGTTTCAGCCTCACTTGGGTCGAAGGAAGCATCCACTGTCACTGAGTCACTGCCACTGTACGTTAGCGTGCCAGTGGCTGTGTCAGTAAAATATTGTCTCATTAGAATTAATTAATTTTCTCAGCGAGTTTATCTGCAATCTGGTCCAGTTGTTCGTCAGTCAATGCTGAACTGCGTTCAGCGTCGTCTTCGTCAACCTCAGTTGACTCAGAGAGTGAGTCTGCAACAGGCTGAGAGGATTCACGAGTCTGTCCTTCAGGCTGTCCCCCACCGTTTTGTTGCATCGGATTCTGACGGACATCAGGTTCGTTGTCTTTGATTCCTTGGCCAGCCTCGTTGATGTTGATACGGTCAAGGTCATCCATCTGTTGTTCAGTCAGTTCTCCCAGATCAACGTCGATGTCGAAGGTTGCCCATTCCTCACTGACAAGGCTTCGTGCCTCGTCAGGAGTCATGACGTAGTTCTTAATGGCGTTGGTTGCCGCTGTAACGAGACTGACTGCTCCCTCTGCCTGTTCTAAGTCAGTTGGCTTGAATAGTGGCCCCCATTCGATGTCGAACCCCTCAATGTCGGACACACGAGGAATGGTGGACTGGTCATAGGAACTAACCATCCGAAGGGAGTTGCGGAACTTTTCTTCTGTCCGTTCAGTACGTAACAGATGAATGCCGTTGAAATACCCTTTCAGGTCAGTTTCTGACCCACTGACTGTGCCAGTCTGGGTACCTTGCAAGTACGACTTGGTAAAGACAGTCCCAGCACAGATGGCTTCAACCAGTGTGCTGTAAAATGGTTCAGGATCAAACTCGCTGACACCTTCTGCCACGGACAGTTCACTACCAGGAGGTAGCACTGCCTCAGAAGTCATAGAGAGGTTCTGTAACTTCTCTCGGGCCTGATCGAACTCCTCTTGGCCCCATGACTCTGGGGGTTCAACCGCATGAAGTGGGGCTGAATACCGATGGAGAATGTTCTTGATGGCCCAAAACCCCATCTGGGTAGCCATCAATGGCTGAAGAACAGGTGTTAGGACCGACTCACCAATCTGTGTACCACGGAGAGAGTTACCCAGTGGTCCATCGACGTGTTCACCCCAACGGAAGACTTCACAGCGGTCGATGTGAACAAAGGAAACGGACTGAACGTCAGTACTGTCCTGACGTGGTTCGACACCAAACCCAAGAACATCACCGTGGTCAGGGTGAGACACATCATCGACCACGGCAACACCACCGTTTTCTGCACCACCTGAAACGTAAATCTGATCGTGGTTGTATTCAGTGTAGTCTTCGACAGTCCCAGCTGCTAAGTCACCAGACAGGTTGTCGATGGTCCATATCTGAAATCCCTCGAATGTTCCACCGTCGCTGGGGATTGGTTCAGAAACACTGTCTGCACCATCTGCAATCTGGTGCATGAGCACACACATCCCGTCACGTCGGGACTTTATCTCACACTGCTTGTAGTATGGTTTGTACTGGTCAAGGTACTCACGAATTTTCCCGTTCGTGTTGTCACCGTGAATGGTGTACCCATTCTTGAAGGTGTCTTCTATGGGTTGTTCAACAATCGCTTTCCCATAGGGACCTTCACGAGCGTAGTAGCGCAGTTCATTGACAGTCGGAGTACGGAACAGACCACGAGGGTCAACGTCATCAGCCTTCTCGGTACTGTCAGGGTCCTCGTATCGCTTCTGTGTAAGGTTTTCTTCTGGTTCAGGAAGTGTTGAACGAACCTTATCTGTGAATGTGTTCGTAACTGTGTCTCCTTCACCACGTGAAGTCAACGCTGGTTCGTCTGAATCATCGGAACTGGTGTCTGAACCAGTGTCTTCAGTTATGTCAGTAAAAGCGTTAGTCATAGTAGATTACCTGAAACAGTTACAGTGGGTCTGGTGTTAGCATCACAGTGACGACAGGAATACTGGCAACGAGGCGTTTTGCCACCACATTCAGAACAAATCCACAGTCCAAGTGGCATTGTCATACGTACCCCTGACGTTGCGTGCCTGCAAAGTCAACAACTGACTCATTGTCATCGACAGCCTCGTTGAAGGCAAGCCACCCAAAAGACATCACGTCGAAAAAGTCATCGCGTTGGTTCCCAGGCGTCTCAATATCAACACGTTTCTTGCCAGACTTGGTTTCAGTAAGCGTCTTGTATGGCGCTGTGAGTTGTTCCAAGACACGGACACCATCTGCATCGGAGGTGTCCATAGACACGCCTGACGTGTCGCTCGTGGCCCGTGGAATCACCCACTCGTCGTCTCGCATTGACTCAACCATCCGAGTCGAAGTGCGGGACTTGTCACAGGTGAAAAACAACTGATGACCGTCGTCGTCCTCGACCCACTTAATATCAGTCTTGTTCTTGACGTTCCCGTAGTGAACGGCGTTGACTGTCTCCATGTACCCATCAGGGTCCACGGTGTCGTCACCGTGCTGAAGGGATTCCATTGCCTGTTGGCCATAACCATAGTCCACAAGGCCAACGTCGGCGTCGTACTGCATCAAGAACTGTTCGTAGGTCCGTATCTCGTCTCTGATACGGTTCTGATCTGGGTCAAGGAAGTTGATATCGAGGACGATGTATTCGCTACTGTCGTCATCGTAGACAACTTCTTCAGCTGCCATGATGATAGTGTCAGACGCATTTTTATCTGCTCCACCACCCCAGTCAGCCACAACAACTGTGGTGTTGTCCTCGTTGTGAGGACTGTCACGGAAGTTATATTCCGTACTGAAGGTGGCTTTTACGTCATTATCCGACAGGAGGTTGTCTTCTGGGTCAAAGAACTGAGCGAGGACTTCGTTTGCAAACTCCATTTCCCCCATCTGCTCTTTAGCTCTGGCAATGTCTGCGCCAGAGTGTAGGGGGCTGTTTATCCAGTCAACGTGCCACCCATGAACAGTGTATTCTTCGTCTTCTTCCAGTTCGACGTTGCCAGGAAGGTCTGCAATATCTTCAGCGGATAGTTCGTATGGGTCAACTTCCTCTTGGATTATCCATTCCTGTTGTTCTCGGTCCCACGTTCGCTTGTCCGAGCGTTCCCAGAGATCATGGTAAAACGAACCAGACTCTTTGGGAGTCCCGATACAAAAGACGGTCGGTGCCCAGTCAACATGGGGTAGACCCATGTCAATGGCAGGCAGAAAAACATTGAAGACACGTTCAGAGAGGTCCTGTGTCTCGTCTGTAATCCCAATCTGTGAGTGTTTGCCACGAACAGACTTCTCGGAGTATCCAGAGTCAGTCTGAATACGCCCCATGACGGGGTTTACGTCACCAGACTCATCTCGCTGGTACGTCTTGAAGACCTGTGAAGTCTTATTGTCCGTCTTACGTCGAGATTCCATGTTGGCCTGCTCGACGTATGTCTCACGGATTGGTTCCAAGAAATCAATAACCTGATCCTTCGATGGAGCAATCAGGTACGAGTGTCCCTGTGGAAAAGCATCGTGGAACCACGATTCAAGCCACCCAGTCGAGGTAGACTTCAACTCACCACGAGCAAGCAAAAGGACATTGATGTCTGCCCACTCACTGGGATGCAACCACGACCTCTCGTCCAAAAGATGGGTTAGTGGTTCGCCATCCTCTGTCTTAAAGTCGTATGGACGGGATGGGTCTACAGGATGACGGAGTGCATTACGGACCCACGTTTTTGGGTCCTGTCGCAATGCACGCACCTTCTCAGGTGGGACATCATCCGATAGTTCTGGAATCATAGTTGTGGGTTAGTGTTAATTTGCTCTGTATCGTCTCAGATTGCGTTCTGATGGTATCGATTCAATTCCACGTGGTTTTGGTCACGTAGCAATGAAGCGCCTCACAACGCAATCTGAAGCGACTGAGGTTAGTCTGAGTTTTCTACTGCGTCTACGATTTCTTCAGACTTGCTCTGATAGTCGTCAAACTGGTTCGGGTCAGTGCCAGTATCCTCCTTGGTGTCTACCTCGTCAGGACTGGCGTCGATCTCCAGTACGATGTCGTCTGCCCCAACTTCGTCGGTATCATCCTCGGGGTCAGTGACAACACCACCACGTTCAAGCAGTTTTGGGCGGTCGGTGATGAGACGGGACATTGGGAGGTTCAGATGATGTTCGTTCCACGTCTCAATCGTCTTGAACTGCTGTGGTGATGGGTCGTGTTCAGAGGGTGGTGCAGTGAGTTGGGCTTTCTCGATGGTTTTTGACTCCATCATCCCCTCACCTTCCTCAACATTCTCGTACATAATACGAGGTTGGACAGTGATGAGTTGTACCGTCTTCATCGCCGCCACATACAGGCTGAGAGCACCATCAATACGCTGTGTGGGGTAGCCCATCTTGAGACTGAGGATATCATCCTCGTCTACGTCAGCAGGCTTATATTCGCTCTCACTGAAATCAAGCGTATCCTCACGGTATTCCACACCGTATTCGTAGGTGGATTCACCCATCAACGATTCAAACGTTCCCCACCCAATGAGTTTCTTCCAGGGAGAGAGTTTATCGTACAGATGGTCAACGGTCTTGGTAAACAGACCAGTCTGTAGTTGTTCTTCAGCAGATTTCATCGTAGCAGGGCGTTTGTGTGTTCGACAGTTGTCATAGCGGTCGCCGTTTTCGTCTGTTTTGGTAATTGCCCCACAGAGTCGTAGACTGGGGTATCGATCACGCCAGTTGTTCAGTGGCGCGTTACAACAAGTCCACTCGTCACGTTCTACTGGTTCTAAATTCCCACTGAACGGTGGGTATGGATTCCAGTTAGAGTCTAATAATCGAGAGCGAGCATCTAAATCATCGACAGTGAACCAAATCTGATACGCATTACCAAGTTCATCTGTCGGTGGCCATCCACCGTGGACTGAGACGCCAAGGTCTGTCTCGTCGTCTTCAAAATACTCTTTGAGACGTTTCAGTTCTTTTTGTGAGATGTCACAGGGAGCTGGATACGTTGCAGGGTCAGTGTATGGTTTATCGTCCTCAGCGTACTCATTTATGATTACGTCTTCGTCAGTGTTCGCTGGGTGTTTGACCATCGTAGTTTAGCCACCCCTCATAGGTGTATTTGTCTTCAGAATTGGTTTGTTCGACTGTTTTTTCTCTACTGCAACCATGAGCGGGGGTTAACTGACGATGGGTCATAGGACTATACCTGTGTATCTGGTATTGTACAGTAACAGTGTATAATTACAGTAGTACTGTACTATGCTGTAAAAATAGGAACCACCCTTTTAGACTAAGTAACTGTTGTACTGAATTAGTACCAGTAACAGCATTAGGATTTTAGGGGTAGTGTGTATTGTACCAATAGTTCAATGGTGACTGGAATTGTTCCAGTGTTACTGAGCCATCACCACTAAGGTACTTATCTCATTAATGGTAGTGTGCAAGAGAACGTATAAAGGAACGTACCTAACAGAGTTGGTAATCAAAGGGAATTAATATACACTAATACTGTATTAAGATTCAGTAGTGTTAGTAAGTTTCACCCGACAGTCTTTGATAGTATCTGTATCAATGTCTTTGTCAACGGGAATAAGCACATCACAGAGGTGGGCGAGTTGATCGCCGTCAAAGGCCATGTTGTGGATTCCATTGTCCATATCGCGCTCATCAAAGGTTTTGATGTCGATGAGCTGGCGGGCAGCAATAGTGACAATGGCAAGTTCACTGACCTCAATGGGCCACTCACCACCGAACTGAAAGCCATCTTCCCGATTGTCTTTGAAATACTGATACAGGGACATTGACCGTTCACGAAGCCAATCTTGTTTCTGAGGGCTAACACCAGAGAGGGTGTCAACGATTGTCACGAAATCATTGTACCGTGCTCGTTCTCGATTATCAGTGCGACTGGAGTTGTTCCCACTGGAACGGTTAGCGTGCTGGAGATCGTCGTAGGTGACAGTCCCGTACTCATCAGTGTACTCTTTTGACATGGAAACTTTCCCGTCTGCAACGTCGTCGGTGCCGATGCTGGTGTGGTTTGATGTCCAGGGGAACGGATGACTTTGGAACTGTTCTATACCACGTTCACTGGCTCCGATAGGACCACTGCTTGGGGAGTAGTCTATCGGTTCTTCTGGGTCACGTCCCTGTACTTTTCGCGTGTCATCTTTCGACATGGTTGTTTGTTAGGGTTTCTGGTATAAAAATGTAGTGGTAAACTGAAAAATTTTAGAGAGACAGTTGGGGTGGGTCGAGAACTGTCCCTGTGGGGATCGTGACGGTGGGGGTGGCATGGCTCCAGTACCACTGGTGTTTGTCCCAGCGGGCATGGTATAGCATCACACGGCGATAACGCCGTCAGGTACGTATCTGGCCCGCTGTGATAGTACCAGTATATTTCTATAGTGGTCAGTCTCACAGATGTATCTATAGTCTCACTGGCGACTGTCCCGTCTCACTGGCCATGTGTTATGTCTCACTGGCGATGTGCCACGGGGTGGTCGTCGCCGTCGAGCAAGCACAAAATCGTGAACACAGTACTTCTAACACGGCTACAGGGAGGTCCTCCCCCCACCTTAAGTAACACCCACACACCGCTAATCGTGACGGCGGGGGCATACCCCGACTATCTGTAACGGTTGTCTGTAACGGTTGTCTGTAACGGTTGTCTGTAACGGTTGTCTGTAAC
>Ga0209945_1000236_pt1 | contig 19858 bp, 19 predicted proteins | sample SalPonR2_A_D2_MG_FD_185703 | JGI IMG/M metagenome (GOLD analysis project Ga0209945, IMG submission 185703) | Salt pond soil microbial communities from South San Francisco under conditions of wetland restoration - Salt Pond MetaG R2_A_D2_MG... ...
CGGCTTCCAGCTCTCAGGCGAACCCGTCCAGTACGCCCTCGAGGGCTCGATCTTCGTCACCGGCGCCGCCATCGAATGGCTCGAGGACGTCGACATCATCAACAACGCCGCCCAGACGGCCGACCTCGCGAGTTCGGTCGACTCGACGGACGGCGTGTACATGGTGCCGGCGTTCACCGGGCTGGGCGCCCCCCACTGGGACGGCCGCGCGCGCGGAACGATCGTGGGGATGACCCGCGGCACCGGCAAAGAACACATCGTGCGGGCGACGCTGGAGTCGATCGCCTACCAGACCCGCGACATCGCGGAGGCGATGGAGGCGGACTCGGGCGTCGAAACCACCTCCCTCCGCGTCGACGGCGGTGCGGTGAAGAACAACTTCCTCTGTCAACTCCAGGCCGACATCATCCAGACGGAGATCGCCCGCCCCGAAGTCGACGAAACCACCGCCCTCGGCTCGGCCTACGCCGCCGGCCTCGCCGTCGGCTACTGGGACGACATCGAGGAGTTGCGGTCGAACTGGCAGGTCGACCGGGAGTTCGACCCCGAGATGGACACCGACAAAGCCGACGAGATGTACGGTCGATGGGACGACGCCGTCGAGCGATCCCTCGATTGGGCACAGGAGGACTAATCCATGTACGACATCATCCTTCAGGTTCCGGTCATCGGCATGCCGGTCGAGGACTTCGCGCTGCTTCTCATCACCGCCCTGGCCGGCGGTGCCTTCGGCGCGGCCCTCGGTGCGCTTCCGGCGTTCATCTTCACGGGGTTCGTCGTCTTCCTCGGCGAGGGCGTCGCGATCCTCCAGCGGGAGATCACGGGACAGGTAGAGGCCGTCCCCGCGGGGGAACTCGCGGTCGGCATCACCGGCGTCATCGGGTTCGGTGCGATCACCGGGCCGCACATCGCCTTCGCCGGCGGTGTCGCCGCCTCGGCGTACGCCGGGAAGAAGTACCCCGAGATGGAGCCGGACGGCTGGGACTACCACTTCGGGAAGAACATCCTCTACGCGTTCGGCACGAAGCCGGACATCCTCGCGGTCGGCGCGATCTTCGGCGTGATCGGCATGCTCATCACCCAGGTCGGGAACGGCATCTTCATCAACGTGCTCGGGACGACGCCGCCGACCGACTTCATCGCCTTCTCGGTGTTCGCGACCGCGTTCCTCGCCCGGCCGGTCTTCGGCTACCCGCTCGTCGGGAAGCCGAGCGGCTCCGGGTTCCTCGACATGTCGCCCTTCGAGCGCGAGGAGCCGCGGATGGCGACGGACGGCGGGGAGGTGCCCCTCGAACACAAGGGGCGTCTGGCGACCGAACCGTGGCTCCCCCACCAGTACAAGTGGTCCGGCGTCACGGTCATCGGCCTCGTCGGCGGCATCCTCGGCGGCTACATCTACATCCAGACCGGGAGCATCTTCCTCGGCTACGCCATCTCCGCGATCAGCCTGCTGTTCTTGAACCTCGGCGTCGAGAAGATCCCGGTCACCCACCACATCACGCTGATCGGCGCGGTCGGCGCGGTCGTCTTCTCGCCCGTCGCCGGGAGCGTCGTCGCGCTCGTCGCGGCCGGCGTCTTCGGCGCGGTCAGCGGCCTCCTGGGCGAGTTGACCCAGCGGCTGTTCTACTCGCACTCGGGGACCCACGTGGACCCGCCCGCGATGGCGATCGCGATCGCGATGTTCTTCGTCGCGGTCCTCTCGATCGCCGGTGTCCTGCCGAACGCGGGGTACCTCTGATTCGGGAGGGGCACCCGACCGGGTTTCCGACCGAGGCATCGCTCAGAACCGCGGCGCTCCGGGCCGACGACGGGTCGACGCGCCGCAGTGTTCGTCCCCGTGGGAGGGGACGCACACTCCGTCGATCGGGGTTCTTTTTATGACGTGGCCGAAATCCCCCACTACAAACACGTGGACCGGACATGGACATCGACGCGAGAATAAAACGACGACAGCGACGTGACGAGGGGCCGCGCCTGATACAGGACTACGAGTCGCTGTCCCCGGTGGCACACATCGACGAACCCTCGGACCGCGGCCCGGTGTTCGAGCGCTTGCTCGACCACCTCGACCCGGTCTTCGACGGCGTTCTGCCGCCGAACGCGTACGTCCACGGCGAGTTCGGCTCCGGGAAGTCGGCCATCGTCACCGCCCTGTTCGCGCACCTCCAGCGGCTCTCGACGGAGCCGCGGTCGATCATCCACACGAGCACGCGCGCGGCCTCGCCGACGACCCCCGGGTTCGTCTACCTCGACACGCGGACGACGACGAGCGAGTTCGCCTTCTATCACGCCGTCCTCGACGCGCTCGTCGAGGATCCGGTCCCGGAACACGGCATCAGCACCGAGGAACTCCGCGAGCGCCTCCACGCCATCCTCGGGGAGTCCCGAAACGGCATCGTCGCCGCCGTCGACCACGTCGGCGAACCGAACAGCGTCGACACCGCCGGCCTCATCGACCTGTTCGCCGGGCTGCCGAGCAACGTGAGCTGGCTCGCCGTCGGCCGGACCCCCCCGGAACGCACCGGGTTGACCACCTACACGGCGACCTCGATCACCATCCCGCCCTACCAGCGCCAGATGCTCGTCGACGTGTTGATGACGCGGGCCTCCGAGGGGCTCGCCCAGCGCGCGCTGGATCACGACCTCGCCCGCCGGATCGCCGACTGGGCCGACGGCAACGCCCACAGCGCCCTCGCCGCGCTGTTCATCGCCGCCGACCGGGCCGACCGGGCCGACCGAACCCGGCTGTGTGGGGCGGACGTCGACGCCGCGATCGCGGAGATCCCCGACGCCTCGGTCTCGCTGGCGGAAGTGCTCTCGTTGCCGGTCAACAAACAGCTCGTCCTGCGGCGGCTCGTCGACCTCGACGACGACGAGCGCGCCTCGGTCTCGGCGACGACCGAGGCGATAAGCGCCGACGTCGACCTCTCCGTCGGGACCGTCAAGCGGTTCCTCTACGAGATGGCCGAGACCGGCATCGTCGAGCGCGTCCAGGCCGAGCACCACGACGGCAAGGGCCGGCCGCCGAGCCGCGTCGAGTTGCGGTTCCCGCCGACCGCGTTCCGCCGGCTACACGACCTCCGGCAGTAGCGCGGTCGCGTCGGCGTCCGGAGCGTGCGAGCGCCGACGGCCGCCTGTCGCGGGGGCCGACCCCCGGCGCCGAAGCCACTATGTATCGGTCGACCCAACCGCCCGTGTGCCAATCGAAGAAGGCGATCGGGTCCGACTCGACTACGTCGGGCGCTTCGAGGACGGTACCGTCTTCGCGACGTCGCGGCCCGCCGTCGCGGAGGAACACGGCCTGCTGCCGCCGGGGGAGGGCGATCCCGCTCCGCTGTCGTTCACCGTCGGCGCGGCCGAGGTGATCGATGGCCTCGAGTCGGCCGTCGTCGGCATGGCGGCCGGAGCGGAAGCGACGGTGCGGGTGCCGCCCGACGAGGCCTACGGCGAGCACGACCCCGACCGGGTGCGGGAGTACGATCCGGAGGCCTTCGAGGCGATGGTCGGGGAACCGCCCGAGATCGGCACCCACGTCGAGGCGAAAAACGACCTCCATGGCGACGTCACCGCCGTCACAGACGAGTCGGTCCAGGTCGATTTCAACCACGAGTTGGCCGGCCGGACGCTCGTCTTCGACGTCGAGGTCCTCGACGTCGAGCCGACGCGGGCGAAGAAGGGGCCGTAGCCGGGAGCGGTGATCTCCCGACGGTTGCGGGGGTCGATCCGAGCGCGATCTGTGTTATCTCCCCGAGCGTCGCACACTCGACACCCGTCAGTGTGGTTACGCAACCTGCTGCCAGGAGGAGTCCGCTTCGAGTTCGTGGATGGCCGAGCGGAGCTCGGATCGAATCGCCCCGTAGAATCGCTCTCGGCCCACGGGCGTCCGAACGCGGAGTATCACGGTCTCGGTCGTGACCTCGAACAGCGACAGCCTCCACAGCTCGTTTCGGTGGGTCCACGTGCCGAGTGCCGTCGCCTGCTCGTCCTGCGTGATCGAGGCGCCGAGCTCCCAACTCTGTCGGGTCAGGTGCGCCAGGTCGAACGGAACGACGTCCGGGAGGGTGGGTGAACCGCCACTCCCGCTCCGCGAGTCGTGTACTGCCATACCACGAGAGCGGACCCAGTCAACAAAAAACGTGTCTGTTTCCGTGACTGCAACGCCGACAACCGATCCTCGCCGCCCCAGCGCGCGTGCGCGGTAAGTTACGGCGGCACTTCGAGAGCGGGCCGGTGTGACAGGCGGTGAGGCCGGCTTTTTCGGTGTATCCACGGTCAACGCTGGAGGAATCCTCCACACGAATAAAGTGTCCCTGACGCGGACACACCGGTATGACCGACGAGGAGATAGACGACGTCGACAGAGCGATCCTGTATGCACTCCAGGAGGACGCCCGGAACATGTCCTCCGGGGACATCGCGGAGCGGACCGGTACCTCGGACAGCACCGTCCGAAAGCGCATCCAGCGTCTCGAAGCCGACGGCATTATCAAGGGGTACAGCGCCAGCGTCGACTACCAGCGCTCCGGCTATCCGCTCCGAATGCTGCTTTACTGTACCGCTTCGATCCCCGAACGTGGCGACATCATCCCCGAAATCCTGGACATCGATTGCGTGGTCTCAGTCCAGGAGTTGGTCACCGGCGACCAGAACCTCCTCGTCACCGCAGTCGGCGAGACGGACGGCGACATCACCCCCGTCGCACAGGAACTGCTCGACATGGGACTCACGGTCGCTGACGAGGTCCTCGTCCGGAGCCACGAGACGACGCCCTTCGGCAAGTTCGATTCCGGGACCCCCGATCCCTAGAGGAGGACCCGCTCGACGTCAAGTCCGGTCGCGCGGCGGACGACCGCCCGGACCGGGTCGGCCGTGCCCCTCAGGTTGTCGGAGTCCCCGTCGAGGACGAGGAGCGCCGCCCGCCGGTCCGGAGCGACGACGCCACAGTCGAGTCCGACGCACTCGGCACCGGCCGTCGTCGCCATCCGCAACACCTCTCGGGCGGTCACGTCGAACTGTTTCGCCGCGTACGCCATCTCCCGGAACATCGACGGGGGGTTCAACATGGCGTTGTCGGTTCCGAGCGCGACCGTCGTGTGGTCGAGCAACTCCCGCACCGGGGGCGTTCCGACGCCGAGAACGGCGTTCGCCCGCGGACAGACCGCGACCGGAACCGACTGGTCCGCAACCCGCTGTAGGTGTTCCCTTTCGGCGTGTACCATGTGGACGAGGAGATCCGGCTCCAGGTCGAGTGCCGGGTGAATGTCGGTCGGGTCCGGTTCGCCGGCGTGGATGGCAAACGGGACGTCGCGCTCCCGGCAGGCGGCACGGGCTTCGGTGAAGTCGCCGTCGTTCGCCCCGGAGGCCCCGTACCCGTCGGCGACGTCGAGGACGGAGCGCTCCCCACTCCCGAAGACGAAGGGGTCGATGGACACCGACGCCGCCGCCTCGCGGAGCGCGCGCGCCCCGGCGGACCCGGACTCCCGGAAATCCAGACAGGAGACCGTCCCGGTTCGTCCCATGAACCGGAGCGTCCGGCGCATCGCCGACACGAGGTCGGGACGGTCGGCAGCCGCCAACCGTCGGTGCTTCAGGCTGTCCGGCGGTGCCACTGCCTCGTCGAGCGATAGCCCGACAGCGGCCTCCTTCGCGACGGAGTCGCCCAGATGGGTGTGAGCGTTGACGAACGCCGGCAGCACGATGTCGGTCGACGCCGTCTCTCCCTCCTCGATGCGCTCGATGCGTCCGTCGTCGACGACGACGCGACCGCGAATCGGCTCGAACGACCGGCCGACGAGGACGGTCCCGGAGAGCGTTTCCATACCGGTACCCCGATCCGAATAACGATATGGTTTTCTGTACTGTTTTGACGAACGTTTCGGTAACGTAATGACGAAGTAACGCTAACCTGGTCGAACGGAACCGATGGGCGACGGTACTGGACCCACGTGGAGGTGCCGAAGCGTGAAATGAACGGGGACGACCTCGGATCCCTCATCGAGTCCGTCCGAGGCCGGACCGGGTCCCGAAGCCACGCCGGGGACGGACCGGAGACGCGGACGGCGCTCGTCGTTTCGTGCTCGATGAGCAGTTGCACGTCCCGGGGGCCGCCGTGGCCGGTCGACGCGACCTGGAACGTCCTCAGGGCCCGGACCCTCGGCAACCAGACACGGGAACGACACGGGGGGACCACAGTCCTGGACGGCACCATCGAACACCACAGGACCGAGCACGACGTCACGGCGGTCCTCGTCGTGGGCCACACGAGCTGCGGGGTCCTGGAGGACGCCTACGAGCGGTGGATCGAACCCCGTTCGGGGCTGCCGACCGGGATCGAAGCACGGTTGGATCCGCTCCGTTCGCTCGTCGAGGACGGGTCCGAGGAGGGGTTCTTGGCGGCATCGCTGCCTCCTCGAGAGGTACGGCATCGATTCGTCGAGTACAACGTCCGCAGACAGGTCCGGTTTCTCCGGCAGGCACTCCCCCCGTCGGTGACGGTCGCCGGCTACGTCTACGACCAAGACGGAACGTACGGTTCGTTCCCCGGCAAGCGGTATCTGGTCGCCTTCGACGGGACGACGGACACGACCGCGATCCGCACCCGTCTCCCCGAAGACGCGTCGATACGGGTCGCGAGCGTACTGGAGTGATCCCGCGTCGCGCGGTCTCGACCGGGCTCCTCGAAAACCATAACGTTCTATAATTAAAAAATTTCGAACAGACTGGGAATATAGATAGATTTATATCCTATTCTGTTCTTCAAACGGATAACAACGACCGGAACCGGATAAAGGGGTCGTCTCGGACGCCGGGGCGGTCGTACAATGAATCGAACGATGTCAGGACACAGCTCGAAGCCGACGGTCGGAGCGCTTCCGGACACGACTGCCGAATCGCCGGTCGTACCCGTTGCACTAACGTGGCTCGCGTGGTCGCTGTTCGCCGCGAGCACCGCCGCCCTCCTCGCCAGAATCCGGTTCGATGCCGCGTGGGACGTCCCCGGGCTGGTCGCAGTCGACGGCCTGACTGTTCTACTGTGGGTCGTGGTCACGTTCTTCAGCGGCATCGTTCACAGCTACTCGCGCCGCTACATGGCCGGTAGCACCCACGAGACGAGGTTCTTCCTCGCCGTGTTCGGATTCACCGCCGTCGTGATGGCACTCGTCGCCGCCGACCACGTCGTGCTGTTCGGGGTCCTCTGGGTGGCGATGGGCCTTCTGATGGCCGAACTCATCGGCATCAGCGAGGGGTGGACACAGGCGCAGGCCGCCGCGGCCGTCGCTCGAAGGTACTTTCTCACCAGCAGCGCGCTGCTCGGGATCGCGCTGACGGCGCTGTGGTGGGCGACCGGCACGGCGACGATCTCCGGAATCGGCGCGGCCGCCGACACGCTCGGCGGCCCGGCGTGGCTGATCGCCGTCGGTGCCCTCGTGCTCGCGGCTATGATCCAGTCCGCCCTCGTCCCGTTCCACGGCTGGCTGCTCTCCTCGATGACCGCACCGACGCCGGCGTCGGCGTTGATGCACGCCGGATTCGTCAACGCGGGCGGCATTCTGCTCGTCCGCTTCGCCCCGGTCGTGACGGTCGATTCCACGGTCATGCTCGCAGTCGTCGCCGTCGGTGCGGCGAGCGCCGCGGGCGGGAAGCTCCTGAAGTCGGTCCAGACGGACATCAAAAGCAAACTCGGCTGCTCGACGGTCGGTCAGATGGGATTCATGATCATGCAGGCCGGCCTCGGCTTCTTTGGGGCCGCGATCACCCACCTCATCTTACACGGTTTTTACAAGGCGTACCAGTTCCTCAGTTCGGGCGAACAGGTCGAACACACGAGTCCGAGCGAGACCACACCGCACACGATCGGCCGCACGACGAGCGCCGTCGGTTTCGTCGTGGCGGTGCTGACCGGCCTCGGCGGCGGCGTGGTGTTCGCGGTGCTGACGGGAAAGGGAGCGAGCGTCGACAGCGGTCTCCTGTTGACCTTCTTCGTGGTCTTCACCACGCTCCACGCGGCCCGCAGCGCGGTCCAGCACACCTCGCTTCCGACGCTCGCCCGCTACGGAGCCGTCCCGCTGGTTTTCTTCCCGGCCATCGTCGTCTACGCCCTCGTTTACGAAGGCGTCTCGGAGCTCCTGGCGGTCGGCACGCCGCCGACCGAACTGACCCTGCTCCACGGGGTCGTCGCCGTCGGCTTCGTCGGCATCTACGTCGCCATCGAGACCGGCGTTCACGAACACAGCCGGCGCCTCTACGTGGCGCTTTTGAACGCCGCCCAACCGTCGTCGAACACCCTACTGACCTCCACGGAGGACTACAATGAGTACTGAACCCGCCATCCGCGACAGCATCGACGAGGCAGCGACTGCCATCGGTTCCCTCTGGCCCATCCACTCGTTCGTGACGGCCAACCCCCTCTCGGGGTTCGAGGACCAGCCCTTCGAGGACGCCGTCGGGCAGGCCGCTGCCCTGTTGGGCGGCCGCGGTTACCCCCGTGCCCGGACGTTCCGAACGGCGCTGGAACGCGGCCAGATCGACCGGGAGATCCTCGAAGCGGAACTCGCCGAGGCGGGCTACGAGGGTCGCCCGGAGACGCTACTCGACCGCGTCGCCGACGCGGCCGATGCGGGGGACGGGGACGGCGGCGCGGATACCGCCACGGACCACGTCGATCGGGTGCTGACGAAGTGGCTATCGGCCTTTCTCGACGAGGGCAGCGCCCACTGGTCGATGCCGAACCGCGAGGCGGGGTTCTACACCGCCTTCCGGGACGTGGCGGAACACGACGGCGACGTCCCCGACGATGGGATCGTCGCCGACCTGCCCGACGCGCCGCTCGAGGCCATCGAGGCGGTCCTTGCGTCGTACCCCGAGGGGCAGTGGGCGTCGATCTTCGAGGAACAACTGGCCGCGCTCCCGGGCTGGACCGGGTTCATCAAGCAGCGCATCGACGACGAGGGGGTCTGGCAGTCGACGTATCCCATCTCGCTGGAGGGCTATCTCGCTGCGCGTCTGGCACTGCTGGATGCCGTCGACGCCCCCCTCGAACCGGACGACGACGTCGCCAAGGTGGACCCGGCGAACGAGATCGCCCTCGCGTTCCTGCGCGCGTGGGAGGCGACCTACCGCGACGACCTCGTCGGAGCCGTCGCGGCCGGGAGCCGCTCGATGGACGGCAGCGAGACGGCAGACCGCCCGGACGCCCAGTTGGTCTTCTGCATCGACACCCGCTCGGAGATCATCCGCCGTCACATCGAGGCAACGGGCGAGTACGAGACCCACGGGTACGCCGGCTTCTTCGGCATTCCGATGGAGTATCAGGGGTACGACGCCGACGTGGCGGTCGACGCCTGTCCGCCGATCCTCGACCCCCAACACCACATCACCGACGTCCCGACCGACGACGACACGCGGGCGCGCCACGACCGCTGGTCCGGCATCCGTGGGGCCGCGGACGAACTCGTCGGGATACTGGAGGCCAACGCCACCACCGCCTACGGCTACGTCGAGACTGCCGGGAGCGGCTACGGGCTCTCGCTCGCGGCCCGCACGCTCGTTCCCGGGCGCGTTCACGACCTGATCGACGCCGCCGCCGGGGTGGTGCCCGGCCGACACGAGTTCTGTGAGCCGCTCGACCACCACCAGCACGCCCACGACGGCGACCTCCCGGCGGGGCTGACCCACGAACAAAAAGTCGAGTACGCTGCGACCGCGTTCGGGCTGATGGGGTTCGAGGAGTTCGGCCGCCTCGTCGTCTTCGCGGGCCACGCCAGCGAGACGGCGAACAACCCCTACGACTCGAGTCTGGACTGCGGCGCCTGCGCCGGCAACCCCGGCGGCCCGAGTGCCCGGGTCCTCGCGGCGATCTGCAACGACGGGGCGGTCAAGGCCGAACTCCGCGACCGTGGGTTCGACATTCCCGAGGACACGGTCTTCGTCGCCGGCCAACACAACACGACGACAGACGAAGTGGAACTGTTCGCCAGCGGCGTGCCCGGAAGCCACGCGGACGACCTCGAGCAGTTGCGCACGGACCTCGCGGTCGCTCGAGAGCGCGCGAGCGCCGAGCGCGCCGAGTCGATGGGTGCGGACGGTTCGACCGGCGTCAGCGAGACCGAACGCCGCGCCGCCGACTGGGCCGAGACGCGCCCCGAGTGGGGGCTGGCCGGCAACGCCGGCTTCGTCGTCGGCCCCCGGGAGGTGACGAGCGGCTGCGACCTCGACGGGCGCGCGTTCCTCCACTCGTACGACTGGTCGGGCGACCCCGACGGGGACGCCCTCGAGGCCATCCTCGCCGGCCCCATGGTCGTCACCCAGTGGATCAACGCCCAGTACTACTTTTCGACGGTCGACAACGCCGTCTACGGCAGCGGGTCGAAGGTGACCCAGAACCCGGTCGGCAACGTCGGCGTCTATCAGGGCAACGGCGGCGACCTGATGGCCGGGCTCCCGCTCCAGTCGCTGATGGCCGCGGACGACGAACCGCACCACCAGCCGCTCCGCCTCTCGACGGTCGTCCACGCACCGGTCGAGCGCGTCACCGACATCCTGGCCGATCGCGGGGAACTGACCGAACTTCTGGACAACGACTGGCTGTCGCTGACGGTCGTCGATCCGACTCGTGACCATCGCGCCTTCCACTACGAGGCGTCCCTGGAGTGGACGCCACTGTCCGAACGGATCGAAACATCCCCGGGGATGTCGACCCCGGCTGTCGCGGACGACTGAATACTGGACGTTGAGACTACACCGGACTTAGCCTGTCCGGAGCGTCGTTGCAATCTCCTCAACAATTGCTGACTCGTTCGTCCAGAATCCGGTGTATTCATCCGAATCTTCTTGGGCAACCAGTCCACAGGCATATGCCTCGTCAGGCCCACCGTCGTACGCCAGCGCCCAGTAGGGTTCGAACTGTTCGGCTGCTTTGGTGTGATACGTAATTCCCGTAATCGCTGGCGGTGTCCAGTCTTCGACGCCGTGAATGTGGATATCAAGGGCTGTTTCCGTTGCGAGCGTTCGATAGACATCCGTCTGTGATGTGAACATTGAGAGAGTCTGAAAACAAACCCGTAGGGTGCCTTCCCGGATACGGAAAGCACGGTCTTCGATTTCCCGACTGACCGCGAGGAGATCCCGGCGGTGCATCCCGGAAAACACCGTCTTCTCAAGAGCTTTAAACAACACTTGGTATCCCTTGGAGATGTCGTCCCGGTCGCCAAGGCTCACGACCGGCGGCTCAAGGAGCCTCTCCACTGCGTTGACTCCGATGACACCGACAACCTCGCCGTCGGTTTTAACCTCGATGAATGGGTCCGGCCCACCTGGTGGAAGTGGTCGGGATTCGGTGGCGGCGCCGTGGTTGGCAAGCCACGTTTCGAGTGCGGGCTGGTCGCCGCTCCTGTAGACGGTGAACTGATGGTCCGTCCTTCGATGCTCAACAATCAGCGAGTCAAGCATCGGTCGGACTCGGCGAGCGGTCCTCAGCGTTGATACTCTGACGGATGATGTCTGCAACGGGAGGGGAAATCGATTCGAGTTCTACAGAGCCCGTCGCTGGGTCGTACTCTATCAGCCCCGTGTTGGCTAGCAGCGGCAAGTGGACGTGTATCAACTCGATCCGACGGTTCAACCGATCCCTCTGTGTCCGCATCGTCCCAGTGGCAGTAGCCTCCCAGCCACTGAGGACGGACGCGAGTTCATCGACGGTGCTGTCCGTTGTTTCAAGCAAATAAGAGAGCAGGCGTCGGCGCTTGGAGGAGGCCAGCGCCCGGTAGAACTCATCCTCGGCTAATCGTGGTGGGAGATCTTCCACCGGCGCGTGTGCGGTTCGTTCAGTGTCCGCCTCGGAATTATCCATAGTGTGATCTTTGTTACTGTCATACAAATAGCTAATTGATTACATAAAATCGATGCGAATGCATTTAGCTCAGTTTCGCCCGTGCGAGATTCGTGCCCTGTATTCAGCACGGCGCACAGAACCTCACCTGGAACTGATAAGATTCTCACCGTTCAATATACACGTCTATCTAACGGCGATTTCAGTAGAAGACCATCGGATAAATCGAATTTCAACGGCTCCACTAGTGTAGTTCTTCGACGAGCGTAGCAACCGCCTCGTCGACGAGATCGTTGTCAAGACGACCTTGCCAGAAGTCGAAACCACCGGGAATACGATTTGATATCGCGGAATATGGTTTATCGACTGTCCGGCCGTCGGGTATATGTCCCCGGACAGCGAGTCGACCGTATGCGCGTGGACATCCTCCTCTTCGAGGGGTTCGACGAACTCGACGCGATCGCTCCCTACGAGGTCTTCCGACTCGCCGCCCGACGCGACGGGATCGACGCCCGATTGGTGACGGCGACGCCGGTCGAGCGGGTCGAGGCCAGAAGCGGCCTCCGCGTCGAACCCGACGGCACGGTTCCCGACTCGCCCGAGGCACTCGTGGTCCCCGGCGGCGGCTGGAACGACCCCGACGTGCCGGGCGTCAGACGCGAGTACGACCGCGGTGACCTTCCCGAGGTCGTCGCCGACGCCTTCGCCGCCGGCGCGACGGTCGCTTCGGTCTGCACCGGCGCGATGCTGTTGGCCGCCGCGGGGCTTCTCGAGGGCCGGCCCGCGACGACCCACCACACCGCCCTCGAGGACCTCCGGGAGACGGGCTGTACGGTCCGTGAGACACGGTTCGTCGACGACGGGCGGGTGCTGACCGCCGGCGGGATCACGTCGGGAATCGACCTCGCGTTGCACCTGGTCGAACGGGAGTGCGGCCCGGACGTCGCGGCCTCGGTCGCCCGGGAACTGGAGTACGAACGGGAGGTTTAGGGGGGAGGCACCCCCAGAGTCGCCCGTGCGTCTCGAAAACACCTACGTTGGCGTCGATGGCGTCGGCCGGACCACCGAGCGAAAGCTATGGAAGGCGGGTGCGCGCTCCTGGTCGGAGTTCGACCCGTCGCTGTGCGGTCCGACGACCGCGGAGCGGGTCGAGTCGTTCATCGAGCGGGCCCGCCCGCGTCTCGACGACGGCGACTCGGCGTTCTTCGAGCAGGTCCTCCCCTCGAAGGAGCGCTGGCGACTCTACGAGAACTTTCGCGAGGAGGCGTGTTTCTTCGACATCGAGACGACGGGCCTCGACCACGACCGCGACACCGTGACCTGCGTCAGCGCACACCGACGCGGGGACACGGAGACGCTCGTCCGCGGCGACGACCTGACGCGCGAGACCCTCGCGGACCTGCTCGACGCGCCGCTGCTCGTCACGTTCAACGGGGCGCGCTTCGACGTTCCGTTCCTCGAGACCGCCTTCGACCTCGACATCGATCGGCCGCACCTCGATCTGATGTACCCCTGCAAGCGCGTCGGCCTGACCGGCGGGCTGAAAGCGATCGAACCCGAGGTCGGCGTCGAGCGCGACCGGCCGGACATCTCGGGGCGGGACGCGGTCCGGCTGTGGCGCGAGCACGAACGCGGCGTCGACGGCTCCCTGGAGACGCTCGTCTCGTACAACCGCGAGGACGCGGTGAACCTGCGGACGGTCGCGGATCGAACCGTCGAGCGACTCGACCGAGAGTTGTTACCCGATACCGGCCGGTAGCGCTTCTGACGCACTTCTCGCGGCATCTGGTGGCTCTTTCGATAGCTCTCTTTCTGGATCTGGGGTGTGTCCGGGAACCTGACCGCCGTCGGACCTGTTCCGCTTCGCTCGCGCGTATCTCGGGTCCGTCCCACTGACAAACCACATATGGCTATACAGAACATCACACCGTCGGGCCGGTGTCTCTGACGAATCACATCTCGACTCGAGCAAGGAGCGGACGCTCAGTCGGGAACCGTGAACCTCTCCGGGGTCAAGCCCCGGAGCTTCCCGCCTCGCGGAAGGAAGTTCCTGCTTCAACGACGCGCTTTGCATCCACAGCCTCTCGGTGAGGCGTGAACGTAGGGAGCGCAGTCTGCACAGGCGTTAACGAGAGCTTCGCTCTCGTTCGCACATCAGAATCGCTCTGCGATTCTGAGGACGTTGATTCGGAGCGTCCCGCCCCTAACTGCTTCAAACCACGAGAGGGAATATTCTTCGCCGCGTTGAGGTCGCGGTCTTCGGTATGGCCGCACGCTGGACAGGAATGTTCCCGCACCCAGATTGGCTTGGCTGTTTCGACACCACACACCGAACACTCTTTTGTCGTCCCTGCTGGTTCGACGTCTACGACGTGCGTACCGTGCAATTCGCCTTTGTACTCCAACAGTTCAAGAAACCGCGACCACGCAGCATCTTGTTTGTTCTTCGCGTTGTGACTCTGCTCAAGCATCGGCTTCACATCCAAGTCTTCGACAGCGACAACATCGTACTCTGTGACAAGCCACGTCGTGAGTTTGTGCTGGTAATCCAGTACCTTCCGCTTGATTGTCCGTTTCGCTTGGGCTACCTTTCGGCGTTGTTTCTCCCAGTTTTCAGACCAATGTTCTTTCCGGTCGAGTTTCCGCTGTTCGCGCCCGTAGCGGTCGTACTCATCCGACAAGTCAAGCGTATCCACGGACAGATTCTCCGAGGTGTGGATATAGCTGGTGATACCAAGATCAACACCCACACAGTCCTCAGGGTCAATCTCACTGAGGAGCGGTTTCTCGGGCGTGTCACCCACCGTCGTCACGAGTGAGATGTACCATTCGCCCGTTGTTTCTTTTTTCAGGATAACCTCATCAATGTCGGCTGCTGGTGGGACGTCGCGGTCTGCTCGAACGTTGAACCAGCCGATCTTTTCGAGTCTGAGTCGCACGAATCGGTCGTCGCCCGTGTTGTGATCCACGTTGAAGCGACTAGACTGATTGTACGACACCGACCGAAATTCGCCTGCACCTTGCCACTGCAACCGCCCAACATCGTAGCCGTTGTCTCGACGCTTTTGCAGTGTCTCAAGGTCATCGTGAATCTGGCTGATAGCCTGTTGAGCGGCGTGTTGTGACGGTTCGGCAAACGACTGCCACTGATCTGTCCAGTCTTTGAGTTTGCCGTGTTGGTCGTAGTCAGATGGCCTGTCGTTGTAGTCTGTGTTGTAGTAGTCTCGGACAGCGTGATTGCGAATCTGTCGGAGAATGTCGATGTGTTCCCACGCTTCGCTCGCCACGTCGTTGGGCAGATACGCGCGGAAGCGAAGCGTGTGTTTCATGCGTGTCAGTCGAGTTTTTCGATAGTGAGTTTCAGCTGGTCGCCTTCTTCCAGATTAAGCCCCTCTCGGACTTCCTCTGGTATCGTGACGACACCACGTTGTCTGATTTTTGGATAACATTCCATCTGACTCATACTGCACTATACTGTATTAATCAGTATAGTGCTGTCGGCTTCACCCTCGGGGTCAAGTGATTCGAGAGACGTTGTCTCTCGTCATCTGCTCACGGCGCTTGCGCCGTTCGCAGGTTCGTGGGACTTCGTCCCACGCGCATCACGGACATCTTCGATTTCCGTACGACCCCGAGGCAGTCGCCTTGTCCGCCTGTACAGACTCGCCGGGCCGAACGCGGAACCCCCGGCGTTAGCGCTTGCCGGAGCGATCCAGGCATGCGTCGGTCGAAACCGATCTGGCCGTCACTGCCCGTCGATCGCGGAGATGAACACCGCGAGCACCGGGACGATCTCGAGCCGGCCGACCCACATCAGAAAGATCATCAAAAGCTTCGAGGTGTCCGGAAAAAAGAGGTAGCTCCCGAACGGGCCGATCCGGCCGAAGCCCGGTCCGATGTTCCCGATGGTCGCGAGCGACGCGCTCGTCGATTCCAGCATCGTCAGCTGCACTCCGATCCGTGCGGCGTCGAGCGACAGGAACACGGCCGAGACCCCGAACAGGACGATGTACAGGATGGTGAACGCCATGATCCCGCGGACGGCGTCCTCGTCTACGACGTTCCCGCTCAGACGGATCGGCTGGACGACGTCCGGGTGCGCCGAGGTGAAAAGCTCCCGGCGGATCGCCTTCCCGACGACGAGCCACCGCACGATCTTGACGCCCCCGCCGGTCGACCCGGCCGAGCCGCCGATGAACATCGCGAACATGAGGAGGATCTGCGCGTCGGTGTCCCACTGGGCGAAGTCGGCGGTGGCGTATCCGGTGGAGTTCAGCAGGGACCCGATCTGGAACGCCGCCTGCCGCAGCGAGTTCTCGGTGACGCCCTGCGTTGCCCCGCCCAGCTCGATGGCCGGCGCCGCGCCGCGGAACAGAAGCACCGCGAGGACGGCGGTCACGACCGCCAGGGCGCCGGCGTACGCGCGAAACTCCGCGTTCTCCAGCACGACCTCGGCCTCGCCGCGCAACACGTGCCAAAACAGCGCGAAGTTGACGCCGGCCACGATCATGAACGGGATGAAGACCCACTGGACGGCGGCCGAAAAGGCCGCGATGCTGTCGGCCTCCGGCGAGAACCCGCCGGTCGGCAGGGTCGTGAACCCGTGGGCGATCGCGTTGAAGAGGTCCATGTTCGGCGCCATCCCGGCGAGGTGGAGCCCGTACAGGAGTACGACGTGCACCACGGTGAACCCGAAGTAGATCAGCCACAGCGCGCGCGCCGTCTCCTCTATCCTCGGCGTGAGCTTCTGGAGCTCCGGCCCCGGCGCCTCCGACTCCATCAGTTGGGCGCCGTTGACGGCGACTTCGGGCAGGATGGCGATCATGAGCACGATGATCCCCATGCCGCCGAGCCACTGCGTGAGCTGGCGCCACATCAACACGGCGTGGGAGTGGCGGTCCGTGCTGATCTCGCCGAGCACGGTCGCACCCGTCGTGGTGAACCCGCTCATCGATTCGAACAGCGCGTTCACCGGGTCCGCGACCGTCGACGCCGTGCCGTAACCGGCGAGTAGGTAGGGAATGGTCCCGATGGCCGCGGCGGCGAGCCACGCGAGCGAGACGAACAACAGCGCCTCGCGGGGGCCGAGGTCCGGGTCCGGATCCACCCGTTCCACGGCGAATCCGATCGCGGCGACGAGCGCCATCGAGACGACAAACACCCAGATGTCCTCCCCGTACGCGACAGCCACGACCAGCGGGATCAGCATCGTGACGGCGAGGTACTTGATTCCGATCCCGAGAAGCCCGACACTCGCCTTCCAGTTGACGCCCCGAGACATATCTACGTAGTCGCTACTGGGGTCGCCCGTTCGGTGTATTAAACTGTCGAAGCGAACGGATACGTCGGTGCTTCGGAGTGGATACGTTCCCGTGCGTTCGGGTCGGGGAGGCCGCCCGTCCGGGGTCGGACGGTCGCGACCCCCGAGCCCACGACGCGTGTCCGACAACGACAACCGATTTATCCGCCGCCGCCACAGACGGACCATGGACTGGCGGCTCATCCCGGAGGAGCGACTCGGCGGCCCGCTGGCGATGGCGCTCGACGAGGTCGCCGCGGAGACGGTCGCCGCGGGCGGCCCGGCGACGGTTCGGCTCTACCGCTGGACGCCGAGCACCGTCTCGCTCGGCTACGGCACCGACGCCGCGGTCGTCGATCGGGAGCACTGTTCGTCGGCCGGCATCGACGTCACGCGCCGCCAGACGGGCGGCGGCGCGATCTACCACGACGCGACGGGTGACGTCGCCTACTCGATCGTCGCCCCGAAGTCGGCGTTTCCCGGCGACGTGACCGACTGCTATCGGGAACTCCTCGAACCGGTGCTCGCCGCCTTCGAGGCGGCCGGGGCCGACGTCGGATTCGCTGACGCGGGCGCTCCGGCGCTGTGGGAGCCGCTCTGCTACCTCCGGGCGCTCGACCCCGCCCACGACCTCGTCGGCCCGGACGGCCGAAAGGTCGCCGGCAACGCCCAGTACCGGACCCGCGAGGCGGTCGTCCAGCACGGCTCGTTGACCTTCGAGTCCGACCCGGAGGCCCACCTCGCCCCGTTCGTCGACCCCCCCGTCGGTCCCGGAGCGTTCGCCGAGCGCGTGGGCGGGGTCTCGGAGTCGCCGGGCGTCGACCCGGATCGCTCGGCGTTCGTCGACCGCCTGGAATCGGCGCTTGCGGAGTGGGCCGGTGCCGAGGCGGACGCGTGGACCGACGCCGAGCGCGAGCGCGCCGCCGAGTTGTGCGACCGGAAGTACGCCGCCGATCGGTGGGTCGAGGGTCGGGACGACCCGACCTAACGTCGAGCGAGCGCCGATCCGAGGCTGACGCGGGGGCGAATCGACCGTCGTGTCGGGATCGAATCGGTCGCTACGCCGGACCGCGGTCGAGAAGTACGGTATCGATCCTCGAGACACGCGGTACCGTGTTAATAACTATGTATGTCGAGGCCGTCGATACGATCGGACGGCAGGGTTCCACCGAAGCATCCCCACCCCAACTTCCGATATCCCTGCCGTCCGTTTTTAAATGAAGTTGATTACTCGAATCCCGTCGTTTCAGCCACGATGGATACGGTTCGACAGTATACTGCCGTAGCTGCTGATCGTCCCGAGCACACGGTAGGACAAGCCGATGCAGAAGTCGGTGGGGCAGCAGCGGCGCTCTTGGAAGATGGAAGTACAAACTCGATTGCGATCTCCACGAGTGATAGGGCCGCATTCCGCGGGATCGAGCGAGCGCTCTCCCAACACAACTACGAGAACCACGTTCAATTGATCAAGACGTTTGATTTCGCCGACACCGTCGAGAACAGATGCCAATTCGATGACTGAAGATACTGTGATCGTACAGTCGAGCCAGCCACTATCGATTCGCGTGAGCGGTCTCCTGTCGGCGTTCCATGACGCACGACCGATGAGCGTGTGCGACGACGTACTGGTAGCAACCCATGTCTGGTGACGAAGCCCTGCAAGAACACTCGACATAGTGAGGTGTGTGACGTTGCGGTGGCTGAGTATACGCTGAGCAGGCCTAATCTCCCAGCACGGCGACGACGGCGGCGACCTGACCCACGTGCTGTAGTGTGGTCTTGGAGCTTCTTTCCACTCCACTGAGACCAGCCTCGGTGACTTCGCGCCGCCGCCAGGCCCCTCGGCGAGGCGCTCGCTGGGGTTCCAGTTGAAACGAGGGGGCTTGAGACAAGCTTTCACACGATAAATGAGCCACCAGTGTGCAACCGTTCCCCCAGTATATCTCCCTGAACAATCTGCCCCCACCCGGGTATGTCGCGAACTAGGGGGCGACCCGACGGACGCGCTTGCCTCAAGTAGTGATGTCCTCCTCCCCGCTGAGCCTGAGAGGATGTCACGCTGTTTCCCCACAGATACACTCGTGCCCCTATCGGGACCGCCCGTTGACCTCCTCGACGCCGACGGGGGGGACGAACGTCGCCAACAGAAACGTTCGAAAGGACGGCGACGTCCGGATCTGTGAGTGGTACGCTATGCGGACGACCGGCTCCCCGAAGCGACGATACGGGCGGACGAGGACCGGCTCCGCCAACTGCTCGAGAACCTGTTCGGAAACGCGATCGAACACGGCGGCGAGGCGGTGACGGTCACCGTCGGACGAGTGGATGGCGGGCTGTACGTCGAGGACGACGGCCCCGGTGTCGCCCCTGTGGCGCGCGACGAGATATTCGAGGCGGGGTATTCGACGAGCGGGGACGGGACCGGCTTCGGGCTGCACATCGTAGAGCAGGTCGCCGAGGCTCACGGCTGGGAGATCGACGTCGTAGAGGGGTCCGACGGCGGGGCGCGGTTCGAAATCACCGGGATCGAATCGCTCGAGGAGTGAACCCGCCGTCGACGGTGGCATCGTCGCCGACGCCCCCGCCGCCCTCGGATCCCGGAGCGGTTCATTCTTGTGCCGTTCGCCGTTACCGGGAGCCGATGCCCTCCACCGGAGGCCACCTGGCGCCGCGGCCCAGCCGGCGAGTGGCGCTGCTCGGGATCGTCCTCGCGAACTCGATCCCGGTCGTCG
>Ga0209945_1000237_pt1 | contig 19776 bp, 15 predicted proteins | sample SalPonR2_A_D2_MG_FD_185703 | JGI IMG/M metagenome (GOLD analysis project Ga0209945, IMG submission 185703) | Salt pond soil microbial communities from South San Francisco under conditions of wetland restoration - Salt Pond MetaG R2_A_D2_MG... ...
ACGACCCGACCGTCCGACTGGAGGCGTACCTCTACGACGACCGCTTCACGCTCGCGGTCGATCTGACCGGCGAGTCCCTCCACAAACGCCCCTACCGGATCTGCGAACACGACGCGCCCGTCCGGGGCACGCTCGCGCACGCGATGCTCCGGATCGCGGGGTGGACGCCGACGGATCGGCTGGTCGATCCGATGGCCGGATCGGCGACCATCCCCACCGAGGCCGCGCTGGCCGCGACCGGGTCGGTGCCCCGGCCGGATCTCGACCCGAACTTCGGGGCGCTCCCCGGCTACGACGGCGACCGGTTCCGCCGCCGTCGCGAAGCGTACGCGGACGCGTCGCTGGAATCGGGGGCGACGGGCGCGGGGCCACCCGCCGACGGGCCGTCGGCCGAGGGGACGCTCGAGGCGTCCGCCCTCGACATCGAGGCCCGCGAGATACGCTCGCGGTGGCGTCGGTGTGCGCGCGTCAACCGCGAGGCGGCCGGCCTCGAGGACGCCTTCGACATCGTCGACGCCGACGCCCGCGAAGCGCCGATCGACGCCGACTGCGTCGTGACGAACCTCCCCTTCGGCGTCCGGACGGGGACCGACCTCCGGGAGCTCTACGGCGCGTTCGTCGATCGGCTCGAGGCGGGCGACGTCGGACGACTCGTCGCCCTGACGACGAGCCCCGAACTGCTCCCCCTCGATCCGACCGAGCGCTACGACATCCCCTACGGCCGTCTCGACGCCGCCATCGTCGTCTGGGTGCCCTGATCGCCGCGCGCGTTCGGACGCTGGCGTTCTCCTCCGGCTCCCCGCGGCCGTTCCGGTATCTTTATGAACAATCATGAGGTACGGTTGGGTACATGCGAGACACCACTCGCGATCGCGGATCGCTGCTCGCTCTCGGGGTACACGTAGCCTGATCTCTCTCGGCCCGTACCGACGACGACTACCCCACCCCCCACCGCAACAATGAGCACGAATCCGCAGACGACGCCCGAACCGCAATCGACCGCACGGACGACCGAGATCGCCGCCCGACGCGGCACCGACCCGTGGGCCGCCCCCGGCGAATCGACGTCCTCGGCCGCCGCCGGGACCCAGCGTCAGTTCGAGCCGACGGCCCGGAACCGGCTGAAGAACCTCATGGACGACGAGAACGCCTACTGCGAATAACCTTACTCGCCCGATCGCCCTACCCGCTGTTTCACGAGAACTCGATCCGGACGGCGTCGCCGACGCCGATCCCGAACCGGTCGTCGCCCCGCCCCTGGTTGACCGCGCACTCGACGTTGCCGTGGCTGCCGACCGTCACGACGGCTTCGCCCGCCTCCGCGTGGGCGTACGACCGGACGACCTGAATCGGCTCCCCGTCGATCCGCGCGACGCTGCGGTTGCCGAGCACCTCGCCGGGGACGTTGGTGACGACGTTGCCGAACCCGTCGACGACGAGCACCTCGCCGAGGAACCCCTCGTCGATCCGCTCCGGGTCGGGGAACTGGAGGCCAACGACGCCGTCGGCCGGTGTGAGTTCGTCCAGTTCGTCGAGCCGTCCGACCCCGACCTCGTGGATCGCGGCCGCGCCGGGGGCGAACACGTCCCGACCGTGGAACGTCGAACTCCGTGGTTCGCCGGGGTCGAGTTCGTAGGCGTCGATCGCCGGGGTGTGGGGGTCGTCGTCCGCCGCCCCGCTCGGGACGGTTTCCGCGAGCGCGCGAGCGGGCGGGAGCAACACGCCGTTGTCGGGGCCGACGAGCGCGTGCTCGCCGACCCGCACGACTAGGGCCGCCCGATCGGTGCCGACACCGGGATCGACGACGACCAGATGCACCGCGGGCGGGAACTCGGGGAGGACCTTCGAGAGCCAGAAGGCGGCCGCACGCACGTTCTGTCTGGGGAAGTCGTGGCCGACGTCGACGAGGCGGGCGTCACAGCGGCCGAGTATCGCGCCCTTCATCGCCGCCGGATACGGCGTCCCGAAGTCGGAAGCGAGCGTGATCATGTCCTCACTCGTCGGCCCCGTTGGTGTCGGTTTCGGTGATTCGCCGGATGCGCTCGACGCCCTCGATCTCGTCGATCACCTCGGCGACCGTCCGGGGGACGAGCGACGCCCAGTCGTCGCCGGCCGCCATCCGCGTCCGGATCTCGGTCCCCTCGAACTCCTCGCGCTGAAACATCGGCGACTGCCTGACCTCGATACCCGCCTCCTCGAAGAGCCGGACCACGAGGGGGTTGTTCGAGTACGCCACGTCGAAGTTGGGGCTCATCGACTGGACGTGGCTCACCCAGACCGAATTGCGGTTGAGGTCCTCGATCGGGACCGCGTAGGTCGTCATCTCGAACTCCGCCAGCGCCTTCGTGATCATCATGATGCGCTCGCCGGCGGTGAAGGGGTTTCGGACGGTGTGGGATTGGTCCGCGCTCCCGATGCCGACGACGAGTTCGTCGATATCCTCGCGGATCCGATCGACCATCGCGTGGTGGCCTTCGTGGTAGGGCTGGAACCGCCCGATGTAGAACCCACGCGTCATGCCGTTTGGTGTGTGGGGGGCTCGGATAAACCCGACGGGTCGCTGCCGGGAGCCGTACGGATCCGGTGGGTGCGGTCTCCCTACTGCGGTTTCGCCCGTCGGCAGCGACTGACTCGGGGAGAAAGTATATCAGTCGATAACCCTTCGATATAGGTAGCAGAAACGTTTCTATGAGCAACGAAAAGGAAAAAAACGAGGCCTCCGACGCGGACGAGCGCCGGACGCCACAGGAAGAGCCGGCCGACGCGCCCGGAGGGTCCGACCCGGACGACGTCGGATCCGGCCGCGAGCGCGGGGACGGCACCGATCGCTCCGGGCCGGACATCGAGGAGCCGTACCCTGACCGCTCCGAGGAGCAGGGGGCGAGCGACCGCCTCGACGAGGACGAGGAGCTTCTCGACGGCTCGGACCTCGGCAGCGAGGTCCACGTCGATAGCGACGTCGAGATCGACGAAGAGGAGGAGGACAACCTTCTCGGCGGGTTACAGATCGATTCGAGCGCCGACATCGAGGTTCCCGATCGGCTCGTCGATCAGGTCATCGGGCAGGACCACGCCCGCGACATCATCCTCAAGGCGGCCAAACAGCGCCGCCACGTGATGATGATCGGCTCGCCCGGGACGGGCAAGTCGATGCTCGCGAAGGCGATGAGCCAACTGCTCCCGAAGGAGGAACTCCAGGACGTCCTGGTGTATCACAACCCCGACGACGGCAACGAGCCGAAGGTCCGGACGGTGCCGGCGGGCAAGGGCGAACAGATCGTCGACGCCCACAAGGAGGAGGCCCGAAAGCGCAACCAGATGCGGAGCTTCCTGATGTGGATCATCATCGCCGTCGTCTTCGGCTACGCGATCCTCATCGCGCAGGCGCTGTTGCTCGGCATCATCGCCGCGGGGGTCATCTACCTCGCGTTCAAGTACATGAGCCGCGGCTCGGACGCGATGGTGCCGAACCTGCTGGTCAACAACGCCGACCAGCAGGTGGCCCCCTTCGAGGACGCCACCGGTGCCCACGCCGGCGCGCTGCTCGGCGACGTCCGCCACGACCCCTTCCAGTCCGGCGGGATGGAGACGCCCTCCCACGACCGCGTCGAGGCCGGCGCGATCCACAAGTCCAACAAGGGCGTCCTGTTCGTCGACGAGATCAACACCCTCGACATCCGCTCCCAGCAGAAGCTGATGACCGCGATCCAGGAGGGCGAGTTCGCCATCACCGGCCAAAGCGAGCGCTCCTCGGGCGCGATGGTCCAGACCGAACCCGTCCCGACCGACTTCGTCATGGTCGCGGCGGGGAACCTCGACGCGATGGAGAACATGCACCCCGCGCTCCGCTCCCGGATCAAGGGGTACGGCTACGAGGTCTACATGGACGACACCATCGAGGACTCCCCCGAGATGCGCCGGAAGTACGCCCGCTTCGTCGCCCAGGAGGTCCAAAACGACGGCCGCCTGCCGCCGTTCACCGACGAGGCGATCGAGGAGATCATCCTCGAGGCCCGCCGCCGCGCGGGCCGGAAGGGCCACCTGACGCTGAAGTTCCGGAGCCTCGGCGGCCTCGTCCGCGTCTCGGGCGACATCGCCCGCGCCGAGAACCGCGAGCACACCCGCCGCGACGACGTGCTGCAGGCGAAGGCGCGCTCGCGCTCGATCGAACAGCAGCTCGCCGACGACTACATCGAGCGCCGCAAGGACTACGAACTCACGGTCAACCAAGGCGACGTGGTCGGCCGCGTCAACGGCCTCGCCGTGATGGGCGAAGACTCCGGTATCGTCCTCCCCGTGATGGCCGAGGTCACCCCGAGCCAGGGTCCCGGCGAGGTCATCGCCACGGGCCAACTGAAGGAGATGGCGATGGAGGCCGTCCAGAACGTCTCGGCGATCATCAAGAAGTTCTCCGACGAGGACATCTCCGAGAAGGACGTCCACATCCAGTTCGTCCAGGCCGGCGAGGGCGGCGTCGACGGCGACTCCGCCTCGATCACCGTCGCGACGGCCGTCATCTCGGCGCTCGAGGGCATTCCGGTCCGACAGGACATGGCGATGACCGGATCGCTCTCGGTTCGCGGCGACGTGTTGCCCGTCGGCGGGGTCACCCACAAGATCGAAGCGGCCGCGAAATCCGGCCTCGACACCGTGATCATCCCGAAGGCAAACGAGCAGGACGTGATGATCGAGGACGAGTACAAAGAACAGATCGAGATCATTCCCGTCTCGCACATCTCCGAAGTGCTCGACGTCGCGCTGGCTGGCGAACCCGCGAAGGATTCGCTCATCGACCGCCTCAAGAACATCACCGGCTCCGCGCTCGAACAGCGCGAGGTCGGCGGGGCCAGCAGCCCGAGCCCCCAGTAGGGCGTGCCCCGGTGGGTCGCCTTCTCGGCGCTCACCCTCGTCGTACTGTCGTTCGTTCTTCTTTCGGCTCGCGCTTCCGAGCGCGTCGTCTCCGAACTCGCCGAGCCGACGGCGCGCGCCGACCCGTCCCCCGACCGTCCCGATGCGGCGGGTCGTTCCGGCGTCGAAGATGTCTCCGACCCGCGACCCTCCCCGACCGCGATGCTGGCGAACGTCGGCGCTTCGCACGCCCTCTTGGGGGCCGTTCTCGCCGTCGGCGTTTGGCTGGCCGAGGTTCCTCTCTCCGCGCTCGGGATCGGGGCGACAGCTGCTACGGACGTCCTCGTCGTCGGGATCGGCCTCGGCCTCGCGATCGCGGCCGCGAACGCGCTTCTCGGCGGGCTACTCGACGCCGACCCGAGCGCTGCGCTCCGGGAGCTGCTCGGCCCCGACTCCGCGGTCGGCTGGGCGCTGCTGCTCCTCGTCGTCCTGCCGGTCATCGCGGGCTTCGAGGAACTGCTGTTCCGGGCGATCCTGATCGGGGCGTTCGCCGAGGGGTTCGGGCTCCCGCCGTGGTCGCTCGCGGTGGGCTCGTCGGCCGTCTTCGCCGCCGGCCACGGCGCGCAGGGGCGGCTCGGGATCGCCGTGACGGGCGCGCTCGGACTCGTCCTCGCCGCCGCGTTCGTGACGACGGGGAGCCTGGGGACCGTCGTCGTCGCCCACTACGTCGTCAACGCCGTGGAGTTCGTCCTGGCGGAGGGGATCGGCTACGAGCCGTTCGAATCGACGTAGCGGTCCGGCCGGGCGTCAGGTCTCCGGATCGGCCGAGAGCCCGGCGTCCAGCAGGCCGTAAAACGACGGCGCGTTGCCGTCGACCGCGGGGCGGAACTCGTCGGGGATCGCGTGTGCGTTCTCGTAGAACTCCGACTCGGTGTCGGGGGTCAGAAGTCGCCCGTCCCCGAGTTGGAGCATCGCCGGCGCGCTCGAGGATTGGCCCCACTCCTCGCGTTCGACCCAGTCGGGGCCGAACCGGAAGAAGACGCCGAAGGAGAACTGCCCGGCCTCGACCGCCCTGGCCTTCGAGTCGAAGTGGGCGGACTCCTCGGACTCGAACTCGGCGTCGCTCATCCAGGCGACGACCGCGCCCTCCTCGTACAGCAGGAGGTAGACGTCCCACGAGAGCGTGTGGTCGAATACCGCCCAGACGCTCCGCGAGCCGACGGTGCCGAACTCGACGCTGAACGCCGGCGTCTCGCGGCCCTCTCCGGCGGGTTCGAGAACGAAGCGGCCGTCGTAACTCGGGATCTGCGCCCCGCGATGGTGGTAGACGAGCCCCTCGATCTCGGTCTCGGAGTCGACGGCGTCCCAGAAGTCGAGCGCACCCTGGGCCTCCAGGCGGTCGAAGAACTCCGGGAACGACCGTATCTTCCGCTCGAACTCCCCCTGGGGCGGCCGCTCGAACTCGCCCACCATCAGCGGCGCACCCCACGCTTCGTGTCGACGAAACGGATCGGGTTCGGACGGTTCATATCACGAGTAGGGGGTTCGAGGCCGATTAGTGTTTCCGCCTCGCCTCGGGGGGAACCGTCGGTCGCGCGTCGTGCCGCCCAGGTGACGATTTATATACGATCAGGCAACCAGGCCCTCCGTGCGCTGACGAGTGGCGGTCGGCCCCCGAGGCGGGAGCACGGGGACGGGTCGACCGAAGCCGCCCCCGTCTGTTCGCTACGCCGTCACCGCGCGGGCCGGGACGGCCCACGGATCGGACGCGACTCCGGCTGTCGCCCCGCTCTCCCCCGTCGGCGGCGGCCCCGTCCCCTCGAACCGCTGGCCCCGCTGGCCGCAAACCCACGGCTCAAGTGCGCGAGCGCCTACCGTCCGACAATGAGCGACAGCGGTCCCCTACAACCCGACCGCCCGGACCTCGACCGGCCGTTTCGGGTCGAGGCCCCCTTCGAGCCCGCGGGCGACCAGCCCGACGCGATCGAGGCGTTGGTCGCCGGTTACGAGGCCGGCGCGGAGAAACAGACCCTCCTCGGGGTCACCGGCTCGGGGAAGACCAACACCGTCTCGTGGGTGATCGAGGAGCTCCAGCAGCCGACGCTCGTGCTCGCACACAACAAGACGCTCGCGGCACAGCTCTACGAGGAGTTCCGGAGCCTCTTCCCCGACAACGCCGTCGAGTACTTCGTATCCTACTACGACTACTACCAGCCCGAGGCCTACGTCGAGCGCACCGACACTTACATCGACAAGGACATGTCGATAAACGAGGAGATCGACCGGCTCAGACACTCCGCGACGCGGTCGCTGCTCACGCGGGAGGACGTGATCGTCGTCGCCTCGGTGTCGGCGATCTACGGGCTCGGCGATCCGGGCAACTACGAGGGGATGGCGATGCGGCTCGAACCCGGCGACGAGGTCGGACGCGAGGACCTGTTGAAGCGTCTCGTCGACCTGAACTACGAGCGCAACGACGTCGACTTCCAGCAGGGTACCTTCCGGGTCCGGGGCGACACCGTCGAGGTCTACCCGATGTACGGCCGCCACGCCCTTCGCGTGGAGTTCTGGGGCGACGAGATCGACCGCATCATGAAGGTCGACGTCCTGAACGGCGAGGTCGTCTCGACGGAGCCAGCGGCCCTCGTCCACCCCGCCGAACACTACTCGATTCCGGAGGCGAAACTCCGGCGAGCGATCGAGGAGATCGGGGAACTGAAGGACCGGCGCGTGAGCTACTTCGAGCGTCAGGGCGACCTCGTCGCGGCCCAGCGCATCGAGGAGCGGACGACCTTCGACCTCGAGATGCTCGAGGAGACCGGCTACTGCTCGGGCATCGAGAACTACTCGGTCCACATGTCGGATCGGCAATCGGGTGAGCCGCCCTACACGCTGCTCGATTACTTCCCCGACGACTTCCTGACGGTCGTCGACGAATCCCACCAGACGATCCCGCAGATCAAGGGCCAATACGAGGGCGACAAGTCCCGCAAGGACTCGCTGGTCGAGAACGGCTTCCGTCTGCCGACCGCCTACGACAACCGACCCCTGACGTTCGAGGAGTTCGAGGACAAGACCGACCGGACGCTGTACGTCTCCGCGACGCCCGGCGACTACGAGCGCGAACGCTCCGAGGCCACCGTCGAACAGATCGTCCGGCCGACCCACCTGGTCGACCCCGAGATCGAGATTTCCCCCGCGGAGGGACAGATCGAGGACCTCATGGAGCGCATCGAGGGGACCCCGGAGGGCGAGCGCGTCCTCGTGACGACGCTCACGAAGCGGATGGCCGAGGACCTCACGGAGTACCTGGAAGGGGCGGGCGTCGACGTCGCCTACATGCACGACGAGACGGACACGCTCGAACGCCACGAGTTGATCCGATCGCTCCGGTTGGGGGAGATCGAAGTGCTCGTCGGGATCAACCTGCTCCGCGAGGGCCTGGACATCCCCGAGGTGAGCCTCGTCGCCATCCTCGACGCCGACCAGGAGGGCTTCCTGCGCTCGGAGACGACGCTCGTCCAGACGATGGGGCGGGCCGCCCGCAACGTCGAGGGGCGGGTCGTCCTCTACGCCGACGAGACGACCAACTCGATGCGATCGGCGATCGAGGAGACGCGGCGACGCCGGGAGATCCAGACCGAGTACAACGAGGAACACGGCCACGAACCCCGGACGATCGAGAAGGCCGTCGGCGAGACGAACCTCCCCGGCTCGAAGACCGACACCGACGGCGTCTCCGGCGTCGACGCCGACTCGCCCGCGGAGGCCGAGGAACTCCTCGCGCGGCTCGAACGCCGTATGGAGGAGGCCGCGGACAACCTCGAGTTCGAACTCGCCGCGGACATCCGCGACCGGATCCGCGAGCTACGGGACTCCTTCGAGGAACTCGACGATCCGGACGACGGGGTTCCGGCCCCGGACGAACCGGCCTGAACTCCCCTCCGTTCCGTCCGGGCTGAAACCCTTTTTGTGCCGTCCGTCCGAAGCGCGCCCATGGGCGTCCGCACCTACGTTCGGTCCCCGGCCGCGATCGCGTGGACGCTCGCCGCGGTCGTCGGGATCGGCGCGACCGTCACCGCCGGCTGGGAACTGGCGGTCGTCCTCGCGTCGAGTTCGGCGATCGCCGATACGGCGGTCCTCGGCGAACTCGGCGCGGTCGTGCTCCTCGCCGTCGTGCTCGCGGCCGTCGCCGCCGTCTCGGCCGCCGTCTGGCTGCCCTGTGCCGCGGCCATCGCCTACGCCGTCGGCCGCCGGGTTCGGGGCCACCCCGCCTCGATCCCCGCGACACTCGGCGTCGTCCGCGCGCGCTCGGAGCCGCTGTACCGCTGGGCGAAGACGACGGTCGCCGTCGGGGCGCTCGCCGATCGGCTTCTCACCGAGAACGACACCGCCCCGGCTGAGATCGCCGCCGGCTGTGGCGGGTTCGTCCTCCCGGCGATCGTCCTCGACGCCCCGACGCTGTCGGCGGCGGTCGACCGGGCGAACCGGGTCGTCCCGCGCCCGGGACGCGAGCGCGTCCAGTTCGGCGGCCTGGTCGGGACGGCCGCCCTCGCGGCCGGCGGGTGGGGCCTCGGCACCGCGTTTGACGGGCCGCTCCTCGTTCGCCCCGTCGCCGCGGCGCTGCCGCCCTCGCCGGCGCTGCTCGTCGCCGGGGTCGTCGTCGGCCTCGTCGCGACCGCGGCCCTCGATACCGCGTGGCGGGCCGGCGCCTACGCCGCCTCGGATCCCGACGAGGGGTTCGCTCGGTGACGACGGGGGGATCGACGGCGGCCGTCGGGGCCGATGACACTCCGGGGTACCGTCCGACCCAACGTCTTTTCAATTCGGCCGGAGTACCGGACGGCAATGAGAGCCCTCACGCTCGGTCCGGAAGGAACGTACTCCCACCGCGCGGCGAAGTCCGTCACCGACGACATCGAATTCGTCGAATCGGTGACGGGGATCGTCGAGGGGGTCGCGGGCGGCGAGTACGAACGCGGCGTCGTCCCGATCGAGAACAGCATCGAGGGGTCCGTCACCGAGTCCCTCGACGCCCTGGCCGACCGGAACGTCGCGATCGTCCGCGAGATCGTGACGCCGATCCAACACGCCCTCCTGGCCCAGGCCGGCGAGTTCGACGTCGTCGCCAGCCATCCCCAGGCGCTCGCGCAGTGCCGGAACTTCCTGAGCGAGGAGTATCCGAGCGCGACGACGGAGGCGGTCGCCTCGACCGCCCGCGGCGTCGAACGCGCCCGCGATGACCCGACGGTGGCGGCGATCGGCCACCCGGCGACGGCCGGGGACGACCTGCAGGTGCTCGCCCGCGACATCCAGGACAGCACCTCGAACGCGACCCGCTTTCTCGTGCTCGCGCCCGAGTCCGAACGCTCCGACGCCGGCGGCAAGAGCACGGTGATCGTCTATCCGAACACGAACTTCCCCGGACTCCTCCTCGAGATGCTCGAACCGTTCGCCGACCGCGACATCAACCTCTCGCGGGTCGAGTCCCGACCCAGCGGGGAGCGCCTCGGCGACTACGTGTTCCATCTGGACTTCGCGGCCGGCCTCTACGAGGACCGCGCCCAGGGGGCGATCGACGAGTTGCGCGACATCGCGACCCACGGGTGGGTCCGGGTGCTCGGCTCCTACGACACGGAACACGTACTGTGAGCGTCGATCCGGCGAAGTCAGGTCGCAACCGACGGCGTCGACACGAGGGTTTTTGAGGGACGCCGACGAAGTACGCCTCAACCAGCAGTTTTCGGCCCGCACGGGAGGCGGGGCCGAGTAGCCGCCGCCGTCCGATTTGACAACGCTTAAATTCCTCGCCGATGTAGCGAACTGTAGTATCTCGTGACAGCTTCTTTCCCCGGCCAGCCCAACACATGGTAGACGTAAGCCAACATAACCAGGTTCCGGAGCACACCGTCCTCGATCACGATTCGGTCGAGGAACTGCTCACGGAGTACGACATCCGACGCACAGATCTGCCGAAAATACAGCGCCGCGACGCCGCCCTCCCCGAGGACGCCGAGGTCGGCGACGTGATAAAGATCGTCCGGGATTCCCGGACCACGGACGAAGCGATCGTGTATCGACTGGTGGTAGAATGACACGAACCCGAGCGGTGATCGCATGAACCGACAGGACCGACGCGCGATTTCGCGGGAGTACTTCTCGCGGGAACGGCTCGCGGAGCACCACTTCCGATCGTTCAACAACTTCCTCGACCGCGGCATGCAGCGCGTCGTGGACGAGAAGGAATCGATCAACACCGACATCGGCGACAAGGAGGGCCAAGAGCCCGTCCGCGTCGACCTCTCGAACGTCCGGGTCGTGACGCCCCGGGTCCGGGAGGCCGACGGGTCCGAGGAACTGCTGTATCCCCAGGAGGCACGCCTCCGGAACATCACCTACTCCGCGCCGGTGTTCATGGAGATGTCGATCGTCCGCGGCGGCGACGAGGAGGAAGAACACGTCGTCGACCAGGCCGAGACGAAGGTCGGCCGGATGCCGATCATGGTGGGTTCGAACAAGTGCAACATCGCCGACTTCACCGACGCCGAACTCGTCGAGATCGGCGAGGACCCCGCCGATCCCGGCGGCTACTTCATCGTCAACGGCTCCGAGCGCGTGCTGATGACGAGCGAGGACCTCGCGCCGAACAAGATCCTCGCCGAGTACGACACGAAGTACGGCGACGAGATCCAGATCGCGAAGACGTTCTCCCAGCGCCGCGGCTACCGCGCGCTGGTGCTGTGTGAGCGGAACCGAAGCGGCATCCTCGAGGTGTCGTTCCCCTCCGTCTCGGGCAGCATCAACTTCGTGACGCTCGTCCGCGCTCTCGGACTGGAATCCGACGAGGAGATCGTCCATCGCGTGAGCGACGACCCCGAGATCGTGAAGTTCATGCTCGAGAACCTGGAGGCCGCCGAGGTCGGCTCGACCGCCGAGGCCATCGAGACGCTCGGTCAGCGCGTCGCCGCCGGCCAGGGCAAGAACTACCAGCTCAAGCGCGCGAACTACGTCATCGACCGGTACCTCCTGCCGCACCTCCACGAGGAGGGCGTCGAGGACGAGGAGACCCGGATGAACAAGGCCGTCTACCTCTGCCGGATGGCCGAGGCGTGCTTCGAACTGGCGCTCGATCGCCGCGAGTCGGACGACAAGGACCACTACGCCAACAAGCGGCTGAAGGTCTCCGGCGATCTGATGAAGGACCTGTTCCGGACGGCGCTGAACAAGCTGGCCCGGGACGTGAAGTACCAACTCGAGCGGGCCAACATGCGGAACCGACAGCTCTCGGTGAGCACGGTCGTCCGCTCGGACGTGCTCACGGAGCGGCTCGAACACCCGATCGCGACGGGCAACTGGGTCGGCGGCCGATCCGGCGTCTCCCAGTTGGTCGATCGAACCGACTACATGGGCGTTCTGAGCCACCTGCGCCGCCTGCGCTCGCCGCTCAGCCGCTCGCAACCGCACTTCGAGGCGCGGGACCTCCACGCCACCCAGTGGGGGCGGATCTGTCCCTCCGAGACGCCGGAGGGCCCCAACTGCGGCCTCGTGAAGAACTTCGCACAGGCGATGGAACTGTCCCAGAACGTCGACGACGAGCGCGAACTGAAGCGCGAACTCGCCTCGATGGGCGTCGAGGGCATTCCGGGAATCGAGACGGTCGAAACACACACGGCGGACGACTAACATGAGCCAGGGAAGAGAAGCCAAAGTGTACGTCAACGGGAGCCTCATCGGCACCCATCCGGACCCGCACAGACTCGCGAACGACATCCGAGAATCCCGCCGTCGCGGCGAGATCGACGAGATGGTGAACGTCTCGGTTCGTGACCGAACCGACGAGGTGATCGTCAACGCCGACGCCGGCCGCGCCCGCCGGCCCCTCATCGTCGTCGAGGACGGCGAGCCGATCATGTCCGACGAGGAGCTCCAGGCCGTCACGGACGGCGACCTCGAGTTCGAATCGCTCGTCGAGCGCGGCTACGTCGAGTTCATCGACGCCGAGGAGGAGGAGGACATCCTCGTCGCCGTCGACGAGGACGACCTCACGGCGGATCACACCCACCTCGAGATCGACCCCCAGTTGATGTTCGGGATCGGCGCGGGGATGATCCCCTACCCCGAACACAACGCCTCACCGCGTATCACGATGGGCTCGGGGATGATCAAGCAGTCGCTCGGCCTGCCGAGCGCGAACTACCGGATCCGCCCCGACACCCGACAGCACCTGCTGCACTACCCCCAGCTGTCGATCGTCAAGACCCAGACGACCGAACAGATCGGCTACGACGACCGCCCCGCCGCCCAGAACTTCGTCGTCGCCGTGATGAGCTACGAGGGGTTCAACATCGAGGACGCCCTCGTCATGAACAAGGCGAGCGTCGAGCGCGCCCTCGCCCGGTCGCACTTCTTCCGGACCTACGAGGGCGAGGAGCGCCGGTACCCGGGCGGGCAGGAGGACCGCTTCGAGATCCCCGAGGACGACGTCCGCGGCGCGCGCGGCGAGGAGGCCTACACCCACCTCGACGAGGACGGCCTCGTCAACCCCGAGACCGACGTCGGCGAGAACGACGTGTTGCTCGGCAAGACGTCGCCGCCGCGCTTCCTGGAGGAACCCGACGACATGGGCGGACTCAGCCCCCAGAAGCGCCGCGAAACGTCGGTGACGATGCGTTCCGGGGAGTCCGGCGTCGTCGACACCGTCACGCTGATGGAGGGCGAGGACGGCTCGAAGCTCTCGAAGGTGAAGGTTCGGGACGAGCGCGTCCCCGAGTTGGGCGACAAGTTCGCCTCCCGGCACGGCCAGAAGGGCGTCGTCGGCCACCTCGCCCCCCAGGAGGACATGCCGTTCACCCAGGAGGGGCTGGTGCCCGACCTCGTGTTGAACCCCCACGCCCTGCCCTCCCGGATGACGGTCGGCCACATCCTCGAGATGCTCGGCGGCAAGGTCGGCTCCCTCGAGGGCAGACGCGTCGACGGGACGCCGTTCCTCGGCGAGAACGAGGACGAACTCCGCGACGCCTTGGTCGAGCGGGGGTACAAATCCAACGGCAAGGAGGTCATGTACTCCGGCGTCACCGGCGAGAAGATCGAGGCCGAGATCTTCGTCGGCGTCATCTTCTATCAGAAGCTCTACCACATGGTATCGAACAAACTGCACGCCCGCTCCCGCGGACCGGTGCAGGTGCTGACGCGACAGCCGACCGAGGGCCGGGCCCGCGAGGGCGGCCTCCGGATCGGCGAGATGGAGCGGGACGTCTTCATCGGTCACGGCGCGGCGATGACGCTCAAGGAGCGGCTCCTCGACGAGTCCGACCGCGAGGACATCTACGTCTGCGGGCAGTGCGGAATGAGCGCCGTCGAGAACGTCGAACAGCGTCGGGTGTACTGCCCGAACTGTGACGAGGAGACGGACGTCCACGAGGTCGAGATGAGCTACGCCTTCAAACTGCTGCTCGACGAGATGAAGGCGCTCGGTATCGCCCCGCGGATCGAACTGGAGGACGCAGTATAATGCAAGGACAAACACCCAAGGAGATCGGCTCGCTGAGCTTCGGGCTGATGGACCCCGAGGAGTACCGGAACATGTCGGCCACGAAGATAATCACGGCCGACACGTACGACGACGACGGCTTCCCGATCGACATGGGGCTGATGGACCCCCGGCTGGGCGTCATCGACCCCGGCCTGGAGTGTAAGACCTGCGGGAAACACTCGGGGTCGTGTAACGGCCACTTCGGCCACATCGAACTCGCCGCGCCCGTGGTCCACGTCGGCCACGCCAAGTTGATCCGGCGGCTGCTGCGGGGCACCTGCCGCGAGTGCGGCCGGCTGACCCTCGCGGACCCCTCCGACCGGGAGTACCGCCGCGAGTACTTCAAGGAGCGCGACGACACCCCGCCGCGGAACTGGTTCGTCTCCCCGGAGGACGCCCGAAAGGCCCAAGAGAAGGCCGAGCGGGCGGCCGAACGCAAGCGCGAGCAGTTCCTCGAACAGCTCGAGCGGACCCGCGACCTCGGGGAGGACCCCTCCGACGTGCTGAAGGCGGGCATCCGTCAGGCCCGCGACGCCGACTACTGTCCCTACTGCACGGAGGACGACGACTACCGCAAGGGCTACCCGACGGCCCAGTACGACATCACCCACGAGAAGCCCTCGACGTACCTCGAACAGGGGCCGGTCCCGGACGGCGACGTTCGCGACCTGCTCGCCGAGGCACTGGAGGGCGGCGAGGGCGGCACCGAGATCGAACTCGACGAACTCGTCGAGGCGGTCAACGACGTCGTCGCGAGGTGGGGCGGCGACGAGCGCATCACCGTCGCTGACATCAGCCGCCTGATGAGCGGGCAGGGACCGGGCGACAGCGAGCGGATCGGCCGCGAGCACGTCTCCCTGCTGCAGATCGCCGGCGAGGTGATGTCCTCCGACGGCGCCTTCGGCGGGCGCTTCGAGAGCGCGCCGGCCCCGGACTTCCTCGTCTCCTACAGCGGCGACAAGCTGATGCCGAGCAACATCCGGGACCGCTTCGAGGCGATCCCCGACGAGGACATCGAGACGCTCGGGATCAACTCGGATCGGTCCCGGCCCGAGTGGACGATCCTGACCGTGCTGCCGGTGCCGCCGGTGACCGCCCGCCCCTCGATCACCCTCGATAACGGCCAGCGATCCGAGGACGACCTCACACACAAGCTCGTCGACATCATCCGCATCAACCAGCGGTTCATGGAGAACCGCGAGGCGGGTGCGCCCCAACTCATCATCGAGGACCTCTGGGAGCTGTTGCAGTACCACGTCACGACGTTCATGGACAACGAGATCTCGGGGACGCCGCCGGCGCGACACCGCTCCGGGCGGCCCCTAAAGACGCTCAGCCAGCGTCTGAAGGGCAAGGAGGGCCGCTTCCGCGGCTCGCTGTCCGGCAAGCGCGTGAACTTCTCGGCCCGAACCGTCATCTCGCCCGATCCGACGCTCTCGCTGAACGAGGTCGGCGTCCCCGACCGGGTCGCAAGCGAGATGACCCAGACGATGAACGTCAACGAGCGGAACCTCCAGGACGCCCGTCGCTACGTCTCGAACGGTCCCGAGGTTCATCCGGGCGCGAACTACGTCAAACGGCCCGACGGCCGCCGCCTGAAGGTGACGGAAAAGAACTGCGAGGAGCTCGCCGAGAAGATACAGCCCGGCTGGGAGGTCGCGAGACACCTCATCGACGGCGACATCGTCATCTTCAACCGGCAGCCGTCGCTGCACCGGATGTCGATCATGGCCCACGAGGTCGTCGTGATGCCCTACAAGACGTTCCGGCTGAACACGACGGTCTGTCCGCCGTACAACGCCGACTTCGACGGCGACGAGATGAACATGCACGCGCTGCAAAACGAGGAGGCCCGCGCCGAGGCCCGCGTGCTCATGCGCGTCCAAGAGCAGATCCTCAGCCCGCGCTTCGGCGAGAACATCATCGGCGCGATCCAGGACCACATCTCGGGGCTGTACCTGCTGACCCACGAGAACCCGCAGTTCAACGAGACGCAGGCGCTCGACCTGCTGCGCGCGACGAGCATCGACGGGCTGCCCGATCCCGACGGCGTCGACGACGGCGTCGAGTACTGGACCGGCCGGAGCCTCTTCTCGGAGCTGCTCCCGGACGGGCTCGATCTCGAGTTCACCTCCTCCGCCGGCGATTCGGTGACGGTCGAGGACGGCCAACTGGCCGAGGGCACGATCGACGAGGACGCGGTCGGCGCCTTCGGCGGCGAGATCGTCGACACCATCTGCAAGGTGTACGGCAACACCCGCGCCCGCGTGTTCGTCAACGAGGTCGCGACGCTCGCGATGCGCTCGATCATGCACTTCGGCTTCTCGATCGGGATCGACGACGAGTCGATCGAACGGGAGGCCGAAGAGCAGATCGCCGAGGCGATCGACAACGCCAACGAGCGCGTCGAGACGCTCATCGAGACGTACCGCAACGGCGAACTCGAGTCGCTGCCCGGCCGGACGGTCGACGAGACCCTGGAGATGAAGATCATGCAGACGCTCGGGAAGGCCCGCGACTCCGCCGGCGACATCGCCGACGACCACTTCGGCGACGACAACCCGGCGGTCGTGATGGCCCAATCCGGCGCGCGTGGGTCGATGCTGAACCTGACCCAGATGGCCGGCTGCGTCGGCCAGCAGGCGGTCCGCGGCGAGCGGATCAACCGCGGCTACGAGGATCGGACGCTGAGTCACTTCAAGCCGAACGACCTCTCCTCGGAGGCCCACGGCTTCGTCGAGAACTCCTACCGGAACGGCCTGACGCCGCGGGAGTTCTTCTTCCACGCCATGGGCGGCCGCGAGGGGCTGGTCGACACGGCGGTCCGGACCTCCAAGTCCGGCTACCTCCAGCGGCGGCTGATCAACGCCCTCTCGGAACTCGAGGCCCAGTACGACGGCACCGTCCGGGACACTTCGGACACGGTCGTCCAGTTCGAGTTCGGCGAGGACGGCACCTCGCCCGTGCAGGTCTCCTCGAACGAGGACTTCGACATCGACATCGAGGCCATCGCGGACCGCGTCGTCGAGTCGGAGTTCGACTCGCCGGCCGAGCGCGAGGCGTTCCTCGGCATCGAGGAGCCGACGACGAACATCTCCGAACACGGCGAGTCGTGGCGCTCGGCCGGCGGCCAGGAGGTGGAGTCGGATGACTGAGATCACCGATTCGGTCGAGTCGATCGTCGAGGACAGCGATCTCCCCCGGCGACTCAAGGAGAACGTCTACGAGACGATCCAGATCCGGGAGAACCTGACCGACGAGCAGATCGAGGACATCGTCTACGGCGTCGAGTCGAAGTACCTCGAGAACCGTGTCGATCCCCTCGACCCGGTCGGGACCGTCTCCGCACAGAGTATCGGGGAACCCGGAACGCAGATGACGATGAACACGTTCCACTACGCGGGCGTCGCGGAGATCGACGTCACGCAGGGGCTGCCCCGGCTCATCGAGTTGGTCGACGCCCGGAAGACGCCCGACACGCCGATGATGACGGTCCACCTCGACGGCGTCTACGCGGAGGACCGCGAGCGCGCCCACGAGGTCGTCTGGCAGATCGAGGCGACGAAGATCCTCGCGTTGGGCGACGTCTCGACGAACGTCGCCGACATGCTGGTGCGGATCGACCTCAACGAGGAGACGCTCGCCGAGCGGTGGCCGACGATCGACGACATCGACGACATCGCGGGGCGGGTCGCGGGGACGATCGAGTCCGAGCTGGGCGTCGAGACGGATCGACCGGCGACGACCGTCATCCAGTTCGGCCCCGAAGAGCCCTCGTATCGACAGCTGCTGCAGCTCGTCGAGGACCTCCGCGAAATCGTGTTCAAGGGGATCGAGGAGATCAGCCGGGTCGTCATCCGCAAGGAGGAACTCGACGACAGCGAGGGACAGAGTCCCTCGGACAACCCGACGCAGTCCGGTGACGGCCGCGAGGAGTTCATCCTCTATACGGAGGGGTCGAACCTGAAGAAAGTCCTCGACATCGAGGGCGTCGACGCCTCGCGGACGACGTGTAACAACATCCACGAGATCCACAACAACCTCGGCATCGAGGCGGCCCGCGAGGCGATCATCGAGGAGACGATGAACACCCTCGAGGAACAGGGTCTCGACGACGTGAACATCCGACACCTGATGCTCGTCGCCGACATCATGACGAACACCGGGGACATCGAGTCGATCGGCCGCCACGGCATCTCCGGGAACAAGGACTCGGTGCTCGCGCGGGCGGCCTTCGAGGTGACGGTCAACCACCTGCTCGACGCGGCGATCCACGGCGAGGTCGACGACCTCGACGGCGTCACGGAGAACGTCATCGTCGGCAAGCCGATCAAACTCGGGACCGGCGACGTCGACCTCCGGATGGGTGCCCGACAGTCGGGAAGCCCCGCCGCGGACGACTGATCCCGAGTCGGAGCTTCACGCTCACGTTCACTCCAACATGCCCGTCACACTTTCGGACGAAGCCAGACGCTACATCGCGCTGTTCGACGACGAGACGGACGTCCCGGCGATCGACTGTCTCGTCGACGACGACCGCCTCGCGTTCGTCGTCCCCGCGGGGACGATGGGGCGGGCGATCGGCCCCGGCGGCGACCACGTCCGCCGCGTCGAATCCGCGCTCGGGCGCGACGTGACGGTCGTCGAGAACGCCGACAACGCGGCCGACTTCGTCGCGAACGCCCTCGCCCCCGCGGCGGTGTACAACGTCACGATAAGCGAGAACGACACGACGGTCGCCTACGCCGAGGTCGACACCGAGGACCGCGGCGTCGCGATCGGTGCCGACGGCCGCCGGATCGACCTCGCCCGGCGGCTGGCGAAGCGGCACTTCGACGTCGACGAGATCGAGTTGACGTAACGCCCCCGTTTCGGGTGGAACTGCCGCCGTACGGTCCGACGGCCGCCGAGTCGGGCGTGACCGAATCGGTTCCCGTCGTCGTTTCGGACGGTGAACCGGATGCGTATTTTATATCACAGACGCGAGTAGGCCGTCCCGCAGGGACAGGTGACTCCATTTCCACCACCGAGCGGCTCACCCCGTCCGCGCGGGAGCGACGGCGACGGTTCGTCCCTCACCGGCCGCCGTCACGCGGTTTTCCGGAAGCGTCCGACGTTCGTCGGGCGCTAGTATATAAATGTGGTGGCCGTTGTTCGGGCGATGAAAACGCGAGAGGGGAGTATATATGCGTGGTACGTACGGCGAAATATGTCGGAAATGGAGTCGCCGGCGGGAATCGGCGGGACGGACAGCGAGGATTCGATCACGGTGTCGCAGTTGCGGGCCGAACTGAACGGGACGGGCCAGACGGAGGCGCCGGGGACGGCGGTTTCGGAGGTCGTCGGCGAGGTAGAGACGTCGTTGTTCGGCGCGGAGGCGTTCAGTTTCGAGGAGA
>Ga0209945_1000239_pt1 | contig 19711 bp, 21 predicted proteins | sample SalPonR2_A_D2_MG_FD_185703 | JGI IMG/M metagenome (GOLD analysis project Ga0209945, IMG submission 185703) | Salt pond soil microbial communities from South San Francisco under conditions of wetland restoration - Salt Pond MetaG R2_A_D2_MG... ...
TGGACTGTCTCGGACGACCTGCGGGAACTCTGTGGTGAGTTAGCCGACGCAAGCGGCGACGACGTGTATCGGCGTATCCTCGGCGGCGACCGAACTATCGGTGGTTTTTAAGTCGCTCTTATTTTTCTGAGAGTTCCTTTCCGCCGATTTCGACCACGAAAAAGCAAGACCGTAGCCCGTTTCGATTCCTTCGAAGCCCACGACGGGAGCAGGCACGCACACGACCGATGTGGGATCGAACGATGCGCTGTTTGAAGGGATATATAAACGCCCCGACGTAGTATAGCGTATGCAGACGCACATCGTCCCGGTCGGGTTCGACTACGACCGGTTGATCGCGCCGTTGGTCCGGGACCAACTCGACGTCGATCGGGTCGTCCTGCTCGAGGGGGCGGTCGGCAGCGAGGCCAACGTCGAGTACTCGAAGAACCTCGCGAGCAAACTCGAGAAGGACTTCACGAACCTGCTCGGGGCCGAGACGGAGGAGTACGTCGTCGAGGACGTCTACGACTACGACGCGGCCTTCGAGCAGGCGTACGCGCTTATAAATGGCGAGTTGGACACCGGCAGCGAGGTGTGGGTCAACGTCTCGGCGATGCCGCGGACGGTCTCGTTTGCCTTCGCCACGGCCGCCCACTCGATCATGGTCGAACGCGAGGGCGACCGCGACCGGATCCACACCTACTACACCGTCCCGGAGAAGTACCTCGAAACCGAACTCGCCGAGGAACTCAGAAACCAGTGTGACCTCCTCGAGTCGGTCCTCGAGGGCGAGGTCGGCGACGAACGGGTCGCCGAGCGCCTGGAGATCGGCCGCGAACTCCTCGAGGAGTTCGACGAGCGCGGGACGACAATCGGCGCAAAGCGCTTCGGCGACGGCCACATCATCGAGCTCCCGGTCGCCTCCTTCTCGAACGTCAAGCCCTTCGAGGAGTTGATCCTCTTTACGCTCGGCGAGCACGAGGAGTTCGAGTCGGTCTCGGAGCTCGCGGGGACGCTCGCCCGCGAACTCGGGGAGGAGTACACCGACTCCTTCCGGTCGAAGGTCATCTACAACGTCGACCGGCTCGGCCCCGGCGGCAAGGGGTACATAGAGCGGGAGGAACACGGCAACTCCTATCGGACGCGGCTCTCGCGAATCGGGGAGTTGTGGGTCCGCTCGCACGCCGACCGCTCGGAGCTGTGAGCGCCCGCGGCCCGGTCACCGATCCGGCGTCACGTCCGCGGCCGACCCCTCGTCCGAGAGCGCCTCGTCCATCGCCCGGGGATCGATCCAGACGACGAACCCGGACTCGCGCTTGATGAGCCCCTTTATGTGATCGCCCTCGATCGGGGAGTCGTCGACCGACTCCGCGTCGAGGTCGGAGACCTCCTCGACGCTGTCGACGGCCCACCCGATCGAGCGCTCGTCCTCGAAGATGTCGGAGTCGAAGATGACGATCCGGTCGCCGATGTCGCCGTCGGTCCCGAGGCCGACCTTCGGGTCGACGATAGAGGTGGTGTTCCCCCGGAGGTCGATGACGCCCTCGACGTGCGGCGGGGAGTTCGGGATGGGCGTCAACTCGCCCATGTCGACGATCTCGGTCACGTAGTCGATGCTGACGCAGTAGGTCTCCTCGCCGAGGCGGAACTCGAGCACCTGTTCCGCGTCGAGGGATGGGGCCGTTTCGGTGGACATGGCGCGTTGTTTGCGCTTCGCCGTCGGTCCTACTTAATACTGCGAGCGTTTCACCGATGGATACGCCGGCGGGTCGGGCGGTGGCCGGGGCGACGGCTCCTGGGGCGCGTCGAGAGCGGAAACGCTTTGATGCCGGCTCCCGCAGCGCCACGTATGGAGTGGCCCCACGACCCCGACGGCGAGGAAGGCTCCGAAGGGATGCGAAAGTACGGTCAGGCGGTGCTCGCGAAGAAACTCGACGAGGAAGGGGACTTCCCGCTCTCGGCCGAGGCGTTCGTCGAGGCGCACGGCGACGAACCCGTCCGGCTGAACCACACCCGCGTCGTCAGCGTGGCCGACATCTTCGACGTCGTCGAGGAGGACGAGTTCGAGGACATCGTCGCCTTCCACCGCGCCGTCGGGCGGGCGATGCGCGACCACGACATGTGGGAAGTCGACGTCGACGCCCACGCCTGAGACGCGCCGGCGTCGGCTCCTTTTTGCCGCGCTCTTCGACGGTGCCGTCCGTTCCGTGCGCCGATTCGTGACCTCTCCGCGCCCTCCTGGACCCCGCGGTCCGTCCCGAGCGCCGGCCCCCCGGCTTCCGGCACCGGCGGCATCGTCGCCGATGGCAAGGCAAATATCGGCCGGCCGTGAATCTCGGGGCGTGACAAACGCCCAGGTAACGCTCGTCCAGATCGACAACTACGGGCCGTGGACGGTGACCCCCGAACCGCGCCGGGAGGTCGACCTCCAGACCCTCCAATCGCGGCTGTACGCCGACCTCTCGCAGCTCGTCGGGAACAGGGAGGGCTACGTCTTCTTCACCCGTTTCGACAACATGGTCGCCGTCACCAACGGCCTCGACGCCGCCGACCACGCCCTGATCCAGGAGTCGGTCGGCAACCGGTACCCGGTGACGGTGAGCCTGAGCATCGCCGTCGACCCCTCCCCGGCGGCGGCGCTCGGGACCGCGACCGACCACCTCCAGGACGCCGGCAGCGCCCAGGACGGCGACCGCCGGGAGATACTCCGCGGCGACCCCCTCGACGACGCGGCCCGAACCGACGGCGACGTCCGGATCGCCCACTTCGACGTCAACGACGCGACCGGCAAGTACACCGACCAGCTCAACGAGTTCGACTCCTTCATCAACATCGAACAGGGGTACGCCGAACTGATGCGCTACATGCGGAAAGCCCACGAGTCGCTGTCGTTTTTCGTCGGCGGCGACAACATCATCGCGGTGTGTAACGCCGTCGACGAGGCCGGCTACCGCGACGCCATCGGGCACGTCCGCGAGACGGTCGGCGTCGATCTGAAGGTCGGCGTCGGCACCGACCGGACGGCCCAGGCCGCCGGGATGGCCGCCAAGCACGCCCTCGAAACCTGTCGGGACGAGGGGACTGACGTCGAGTTCGCCTGAGCCCGGACGCTTATATGCCGCCGTTTCCCGGACGGACGCCACCAGGTCTGGTGCTGACGGGAGCGAGCGAACCGCTGACGGACGGAATCAAAAAATACAGGCCGGGACGGGCGTGTGGGTACATTTATATCTATCGGTACGCTAGCGGCCGATAGCATGGCACGAACCATTCAACGTCGTGACGTATTGAGAGGTGCGGGCGCGGCCGGGATCGCCGCGCTCGCCGGCTGCTCCACGCAGGAAGGTAACGGGAACGGCAACGGCGGCGGGAACGGAAACGGCGACGGCGGGAACGGCGGCAACGGCGGCTCCGAAACACCGGACGCGGTGATGGTCGTCGGGTTCCCCGAATCGGGCATCCAGCTGTTCCGGGACTTCTACTCAGAGTTCGCCGAGGACGTCCCGGACCTCGACATCGTGGTCCCGGACGGACTCATCGACGCCGACCTCCCGGGCGAGGTCGACAACGACATGGACAACGTCATCGGGACCGCCCCCGCCGCCGGCGGCCCCGGGGCGGCCTTCTTCGAGGAGGAGTACCAGGCCGCCTACGACACCGAACCCGGCGTCTTCACCGCCCAGGCCTACGACGCGATGGCGGTCAACGTCCTCGCGGCCACGGCCGCCGGGGAGAACGACGGGAGCGCGCTCCGGGACCGGGTCCGGACGGTCGCCAACCCCGACGGCGAGGAGTTCGGCCCCGAGACCCTCGTCGACGCCGTCGAGGCGGTCGCGGCGGGCGATCCGATCAACTACGTCGGAGCCTCCTCAAGCGTCGACTTCGACGTCAACGGCGACGTGGCGACCGCCGCCTACGACGTGATCGACTTCCAGGGCGGCGAGTTGGTCACCGAGGACAACCTCGAGTTCGGCGACGGGCTGACCGAGGCGGATCGGAACGCGACGGCGGCCGATCCCGTCGGCGTCGACAGCTTCGAGGCGATGGTCGGGGTGTTGATGCCCGAAACCGGCGACCTCGGCCCGCTCGGGGCACCCATCCGGGACGGCGCGTTGCTCGCGGCCCAACAGATCAACGACGCCGACGTCAACGTGACCGTCGACACGACCGTCGAGGACACCCAGACCGACCCCCAGGCCGGCATCTCCGGGGCGGAGGCGCTCGTCAACGCCGGCTACCCGGCGGTCGTCGGGCCGGCCTCCTCGAACGTCAACCTGCAGGTGGCCGAGCAGGTGCTCATCCCGAACGCCGTCGTCGGCATCTCGCCCTCCTCGACCGACCCCAACGTGAGCGACCTCGAGGACGACGGCTACGTCTTCCGGACGGCACCTTCGGACCTGCTGCAGGGTCCGGCCATGGCGGACCTCGCGCGGAGCGACCTCGTCGGCGCGGCGTCCTCCGGCACCATGTATCTCAACGACGCCTACGGGCAGTCCCTGGAGGAGCAGTACGTCGCCGCCTTCGAGGACCGCGACGGCGAGGTCCTCGAGCGCGTCTCCTTCGAACCCGGACAGCCCTCCTACAGCAGCCAGTGGGGTAACGTCCTCGGCCAGTAGACCGGCCGATACGCCGGCGGTCCCGTTTCCCGACGCTCGGAAAGAAGGCCCCGTCGATCAGCCGCCGAGGAAGTCCCGCCGGACGCTGTCGTCGCCGAGCAGAACGTCCCCGCGGTCGGTGTATCGGTTCTCGCCGTCGACGAGGACGTACCCCCGATCGCAGCGTCGCAGCGCCTCCTTGGCGTTCTGTTCGACCATCAGGATCGCCGTCCCCGAGTCGTTGATCCGGTCGATCCGATCGAACATGTCGGAGACGAGGTCGGGCGCGAGGCCGGCCGAGGGCTCGTCGAGCAACAGGAGGTCGGGGTCGAGCATGAGCGCCCGGCCCATCGCGACCATCTGGCGCTGGCCGCCCGAGAGCGTGCCCGCCTTCTGTCCCTCGCGTTCCCGCAGGATCGGGAACCGCTCGTAGACCGCCTCGATTCGGTCCTCCGGGACGCTATCGAGGATGTACGCGCCCATCTCGAGGTTCTCGCGGACGCTCAATCCCGCGAAGACGTTGTCGCTTTGGGGGACGAAGCCGACCCCCTTGCGGATGATGTCCTCGGGGGCGTCGCCGTGTATCGGCTCGCCCTCGAACTCGACGGTGCCGCCCATGTGCGTCGTGAGGCCGAACACCGTCTTCATCACCGTCGACTTGCCGGCCCCGTTCGGGCCGACGACGGTGACGTACTCGCCCGCCTCGACGTCTAGGTCGACGCCCGAGAGGATCTGTAAGTCGCCGTAGCCGGCGTCGAGGCCGCGGATCCGAAGGAGTGCGTCGCCGTCGACCGTGTGGTTCGCGCCGGCGTCGGCGTCCGCTGGGTCGTCGGCGTCGGACTCCGTGGCGGACTCGACACTGGCGTCGGGGGCGGGATCGGAGCCCGCCGCCGGCCCACCGGAGCTCATACGTCCTCCCCCAGATACGCCTCGATGACCCGCTCGTCGTTTCTGATCTCCGCGGCGGTCCCCTCGGCCAGCACGCGCCCCTGGTGCATGACGATGATGTGTTCGCAGTTGTTCATGATGACGTCCATGTCGTGTTCGACGAGGAGGAACGTGTAGCCCTCCCCGCGCAGCTCGTGGATCCGATCGAGGAGCTTCTCCTCTAAGGTCGGGTTGACCCCGGCCAGCGGCTCGTCGAGCAACACCACCTCGGGATCGGTCATGAGCGCCCGCGCCATCTCCAGGAGCTTGCGCTGGCCGCCCGAGAGGTTCGCCGCGTGCTCGGTCGCGAGGTGGTCGATCTCGAAGAACTCCAGGGTCTCCCAGGCGCGTTCGCGGATGTCCAGCTCCTCCTCGACGACCGCCCCCCGGAGCCCCGGCGTCACGGCCCGAATCGCCGACTCGCCGCGTTGGCCCTTCGGGGCCAACATCAGGTTCTCGAGGACGGTCATTTCGCCGAGTTCGCGGGCGATCTGGAACGTCCGGACGAGCCCCTTCCTCGCGATCCGGTGGGGCTCGAGCCCCGTTATCTCCTCGTCCTTGAAGTAGACGTGGCCCGCCGTCGGGTCGTGGACGCCGGTGATGCAGTCGAACGTCGTCGACTTGCCGGCCCCGTTCGGGCCGATGAGCCCCGTCAGCGACCCCTCCTCGACCTCGAAGCTGGCCCCGTCGACGGCGGTGACGCCGCCGAAGCGCTTGACCAGGCCGTCGACGCGGAGCGGGAGGCCGGGCGGGGTGCTCTGGGCGGCCTCCTCGATCGGCGAGTCGTCGGTCTCGGGGAGCTCCTCGGGGGGTTTCGCCTCCGGATTCGCCCCCGCGCCCGCGTCCGGGCTACTCATCGGAATCACCCCCGTCCGGGCGGGAGTCCGCCGAGAGGTCGACCGCGGCCGCGGTCTCGATGCGGTGGCCGAGCAGTCCCTCCGGGCGTCGGTGCATGATGAAGATCAACGCGAGTCCCAGGAAGACGAACTGCAACGGCGCGACGTTGTCGGTCGCGTAGGCCAGAAACGCGACCGGGTCGAGCGAGGCGACGGCGTCGGCGAAGGAGGGCGGCGTCGACGCGTCGATCGTGTCCCGAACGACCGCCCCGAGGCGACGGGGTCCCTCGAAGAGGACCGCCGCGAAGACGATCCCGCCGACGACCGATCCCGCGTTCGAGCCCGCGCCGCCGATGATGACGGCGACGAAGATGTAGAACGTCAAAAGCGGCATGAACTGCGGCGTCGGCGAGACGTTGCCCTGACTGCCGAACCAGAGGATGCCCGCCAGCCCCATCAGCGCACAGCCGATCGCGAACACCTTGATCTTGATCAGGTCGACGTTCTTGCCGAGCGAGTCCGCGACGAGTTCGTCCTCGCGGATCGCCTTGAGCGTCCGGCCGAACGGCGACCGCCCGAGGCGTTCGAGGAAGACGTAGAAGCCGAGCAGGAACGCGGCGAGGACGAGGACGTACCCCCAGCCGACGAGGATGTTGTTCGAGATCCCGACCCCGCCCTCGCCGAGCGTCCCGAAGACCGCGTCCCCGAGGGCGGTCGGGTTCCCGGCGCGGCCGTCGACGAGGAACAGCGCCCTGACGGGGTTGTCGGGCATCCCCATCCCCCGGCCGCCGCCGGTGCCGACGGCGAACGTCTCCCGGAGGAACGTATCGACCGTGCTCGACTGCAGCGTCAGGCGGATGATCTCCGAGAGCCCCAGCGTGACGATCGCCAGGTAGTCAGCCCGGAGGCGGAGCGCGGGCAGGGCCGCGAACAGCCCCACGAGCGCCGACAGCGCCATGCCGGCGACGATACCGACGGGCAGCGGGAGGCCGAGCCCGGGCGGGCCGAAGGCCGGATCGGGCGGCCTGACGACGACGCCCATCGTGTAGACGCCGATCGCCATGAACCCGGCGACGCCGATGTTGAACAGCCCCGTGTACCCCCAATGGAGGTTGAGCGCGAGCGCCGACAGCGCGTAGACCAACCCGAGAAACGTCAGCGTCTGCATCAGGCCGACGACGCTGTTGAGCCCGTCGGGGAACGTCACGAGCGCCGCGGCGACGTATATCACCCCGAGGGTGACGAGGACCACGCCGAGGTCGCTCCGCTGGATCGCGTCGAGGAGGACGCGTGCGGCGCTGTCGGGCGAGGCATCCGCCTCGGCGCTGTCCGGGGCGGCGTCCTCGCCGGCGCCGCTGCCCCCCGTCGCCGGCTCGTCGCTCATGCGGTCGAAACACCCCCGAAGATGCCCTGCGGGCGGAACAGCAACACGAGGATCATCACGGCGAAGGCGGCGGCCTCGTTGAAGTCGGAGGGGATCCAGATCGTCGAGGTGGTGAAGACGATCCCGATGACGAGCCCCCCGGCGATCGCGCCGTACACCGAGCCGATGCCGCCGAGGATGACCGCGGCGAAGATCAAAAGCAAGAGCAGCCACCCGAAGTCGAACTGGATCGTCCCGCGCAACATGACGTACAGATAGCCCGACGCCCCCGCGAGCCCGCCGCCGATGAGCCACGTGGCGGTGACGACGCGCTCGGCCGGGATGCCGGTGATCGACGCGAGGTCCTTGTTGTCCGCCATCGCCCGCATCGCGGTCCCGAGCTTCGTGTGCTGGAGCATGAAGTGCATCGCGAGCATCAGCGCGATCGCCGCGACCGACAGCGCCAGCTCGTGGGCGTCGACGGAGAGCCCGAGCGGCGCGAACGCGACGTTCGAGGCGTCGACGCTGGCGGTGACACCGCGGCGGCCGGAGCCGTAGACGAACTGGATGAGATACCGGACCACCAGGGCGACGCCGATCGAGGCGATGAGCAGCGAGATGCCGCTCCGGTCGCGCATCGGCCTGTAGAAGGCGCGATCCAGCGCCAGCGCCGCGAGCGCGGTGACGACGAACGCGACGACGAGGCCGACGAGCACCGCGGCCGGCGTCGTGAGGATGTGCGCGCCGATCTCGCCCGGCGTCGCGTCGCCGGCCGCACGGACCGTCAACAGCGCACGAAGCGGGATCCCGCTGCCCGCGGCGACGACGAAGGCGACGCCCCAGCCGGTGAACGCGCCGAGGCTCAGGAGGTCGCCGTGCGAGAAGTTCGCGAAGTTCAGGATGCTGTACGTCATCGAGAGCCCGATCCCGGCGAGGCCGATCACGAGGCCGATCACGACGCCGCTCCAGAGGTTCGAGCCGAGCCGGGCCGTCGAGAGGGAGCCGCCGATCGGCCCGGCCTCCACTCCGGCGAGTTTCGCGCCGAGGTCGACGGCGAGGACCACGCCGACGAGAACGGTGGCGAGAAGCCCCGGCCGATCCCGCAGCGAGCCGGCGATCGTTGAGTCAGTTGTGCCCATGTATGCGCGTCTCGTACCCGTGGTGGCGCGCCGAACGCTAAATAACTCTTTGTTCCGTCCGGAATCGCCTCCCGTTAGCGGTGACGAGCGCCGTACCGACCCGCCGGCACTCCGGGATCGACCCGCCGACAGCGGAGCCGGGGTGCGCCGGTGCCGGCGGGTCCCGGCGAGTCCGAACGGAAAGGACTTTGCTCGGGCCGTCGGGAGTTCCGGCCATGATACGGACGCTCGACGACCTCGACGCCGAGGGGGCCGCGCTCGGGGTTCGCGTTGACATCAACAGCCCGATGGACGGCGACGGGCTGGACGACGACGCCCGCCTCCGGGCGCACGTCGAGACGATCGCCGAGTTGTGCCGTCGGGACGCCCGCGTCGCGTTGCTCGCCCACCAGGGACGGCCCGGCGGCGAGGAGTTCACCGACCTCCGGGCCCACGCCGACCGGCTCGACGAACTCCTCGGGTTCCCGGTCGCCTACAGCGACTCGACGTTCACCGCCGACGCCCGCGAGCGGATCGCGGGTCTCGAGCCCGGATCGGCCGTCCTCCTCGAGAACACCCGGTTTTATTCGGAGGAGTACATGTCGTTCGACCCCGAGGCGGCGGCGGAGACGTACCTCGTCGAGCGGCTCGCCCCCGCCCTCGACGCCTACGTCAACGACGCCTTCGCCACCTCCCATCGCCGCCAGCCGTCGATCGTCGGCTTCCCGGAGCTCTTGGAGCCCTACGCCGGACGCGTGATGGAGCGGGAACTCGACGTCCTCGGCAACATCGCCGAGAGCCCCGAGCCGCGCGTGTACGTCCTCGGCGGCGCGAAGGTCGACGACTCCATCGAAGTCGCGCGATCCGTCCTCGAGCGGGGGCTCGCGGACTCGGTGTTGACCGCCGGCATCGTCGGCAACGCCTTCCTCCTGGCCGACGGCGTCTCGCTGGGGGCCGCCTCGGCGGGGGTCGTCAACGAGCGGAGCCACGACGCGGTCAAGAACGCCGGCGACCTGTTGGACGACTTCAGCCACCGGATATACATGCCCCGCGACGTCGCCGTCGAGCGCGACGACGACCGGCACGAACTCGACCTCGAGGAACTGCCGAGCGACAGCCCGGCGATGGACGTCGGCGCGCGGACCGTCGCCGCCTACGCGGAGATCCTCGACGACGCCGGGACCGCGATCCTCAACGGCCCCGCCGGCGTCTTCGAGGACGACCGCTTCGAGACGGGGACCCTCGAGCTGTACAAGTCGGCGACGCGGGCCGACACGAGCATCGTCGGCGGCGGCGATACCGCCTCCGCGCTCCGGAAACTCGGCCTCCTCGAGGGGTTCGATCACGTCTCGACGGGCGGCGGCGCGGCGCTACAAATGCTGACCGGCGACACGCTCGTCGGCGTCGAGGCGCTCGATCGGTAGCCGTGGTGGCCGACGCGCCGGACGAGCCCGACTCCGATCGCGATCCGACCCCGCCGGGAGACGTGACCATCTCGTCGGCCGGCACCGACGACGCGGATCGGCTGGCCGACCTCTGGGTCGACCTCGCCGCCGACCAGCGCCGGTACGGCTCCCACCTCGAGGGCGGGGCCAACCGGGAGGTGATCCACGAGACGATGCTCAGACACGCCGTCACCGATACGGTCCGCCTCGCGCGGCGGGACGGCATCGTCGTCGGGTTCGTCACCTTCGGGGTCGAGTCGGGCCGCTACGACCAGGACGTCGCTCGGGGAACGATCCACAACGTCTACGTCGACTCGTCCGACCGCGGCGAGGGGATCGGGGGCGCGCTCCTCGCGGCAGCCGAACGCGAACTCGACTCGCTGGGCGTCGGAGTCGTCGCGCTGGAGGCGATGGCGCGAAACGACGCCGCGCGGTCGTTCTACGCGCGACACGGCTACGCCCCCCACCGGATCGAACTCGAAAAGCCCATCAACGACGACCCCCTACCCGACGACGCCTGAGGCGTGCCAGGGGAGCTTGGGTGGTTCAAGCACCCGACTTGTAATCGGGAGTTCGTGCGTTCAAATCGCACCCCTGGCTTCCGTCGGCCACGCTCTCGACCGTTCTTCGTCCGATCCGTACTGTCTTCGGGAGAGAAACAACGCGTCAACCCCTCACCGGCGTCGCGGTGGTCCGAAACAGGGCCGTTTCCGGATCGGATTCCGGAAGCAAACGGACGACGGAGGGTGGATGGTGGGGTGGGATGTGTTGGGATGTGTTGGGGACATCCGATCATCGCAGTCCGTCGTCCAGATGTCGGTTCACGTGATTCCCCAATAAATCGAGTGGTATTCCTCTAGTAATCCCTGGGAACTCTGTGCGGAATATCCCGGTTCGCTTGCCGGACGGGGCGGACGACACGCCGACGCGCTCCGTTTGGTGGCCCGCAGTCTGTACGCCCCGGCGAGCGCTGCACTTCCGGACTCGATCGCGTTAGCTGCTTCCGGCCGTGGGACGCCCGACACAGGGAGGTGTCAGTACTTCGCTTCCGCGCCGGTCTCGGCGTAGATGTCGTCCATGATCCGGTCGCGCTCGCGCCGCCAGGCGGGGAAGCCCCCGGGCGAGTCGGGGTACGTCCCGTAGTGCTCGAGCAGCCGATCCGCGAGCCGCTTCGTCTCGTAGAGGTTCTTGAGCGTCCCCCAGTGGCCGAAGCTCCGAATGAGCACCCGGAGCTTGAGTCCCCAGCCCACGTTCGCCGACCCCGAGTACAGCGCGTCCGAGAGCTTCTCGGCCGGCAGCGACGCGAGCAACGCGAGCAGGTCGTCGAGGTCGTAGGCCGTCGACAGGATGTTGTAGGTGTCGAGGGCGGCGTAGCGGCCGCCGTAGTGCTCCATGACGCGCTCGTTGTAGCGCCACAGCGACGACTCGCTCACGTCGCCGCTCTCGATGGCTTCGACCGCCTGCTCGCCCGCGTACTGGCCGGCGTAGGCGGCCCCGGCGATCCCGCCGCCGCTGATCGGGTTGACGTGGGCGGCGGCGTCGCCGATGGCCATGTAGCCGGGCGCGACCGCCGAGTCGTAGGGTCGGCGGGTCGGCAGCGCCGCCCCGAGTTTGTCCGTGACGGTGGCGTTTTTCAGTTCCGGGCGGTTCCGGACGTCCTCCCGGAGGTCGGCGACCAACTGCATCGGCTCCTCGCTCATCTGGAAGCCCAGCCCGACGTTGATCTCGGTGGGCGTCCGCGGGAAGTACCACAGGTAGCCCGCCGAGCGCTTCGTCGGCTTGAACACCAGGGCGTCGGACCACTCGACCGGTTCGTCGACCTCGATGACCTCACGGTAGGCCGAGGAGAACTGCGAGTACCGGACGTTCGTATCGAAGGTCGCGGACTCGAAGTCGGCCTTGTCCTGCAGCAACGAGAGCGCGCCGGCGCCGTCGAGGACGACGTCGGCCTCGTAGCGCCGGTGCTCGCCCTGCTTCGTCGCCTCGAAGCCGTACACCCGGCCGTCGTCGTCCTGGAGGACGTCCTGGACGACGGTGTCGTAGTGGAACGTGGTACCGGCGCGTTCGGCCCCGTCTATGATCCGGCGGCCGTAGTCGTAGCGGTCGATGACCGCGAGTTCGCCCGGGACGGGGATGTCCAGCGCCGCGCCCTCCTGGGGAATCTCGAAGCGGCCGTGATCGACCTCGGTGTTGGTGAAGGAGTCCTCGATGTGGGACTTCGGGATCGATTCGGGGAACTTGTCGGCGCCCTTCAGCGCGTCGCCGCAGGCGATGTGCCCCGCTTCGGTCTCCGTTTTCCGCTCGACGATCACGACGTCGTAGCCGGCCCCGGCGACGGTCGCCGCGGCGTAACAGCCGGACGTTCCGGCCCCGACGATGGCGACGTCGTACTCGAACGTGGTCATGGACACTTGTGAGCGCCGCGGGCGCAAAACTCTTTACTAGTCCGTGGGCCGGCCGCCCCGCCCCGTGGGCCGGCAGTCGCCGGAACCGGGGTCTCCCAGCCAATTCGTAACGCGGTTCCGTAACGCTCATACAGCCGATACGCCTACGCACACCCAATGGATCTACGCGTCATCGAGAACCTGGAGACGGAACTGTCGATAGAGGTGCAGGGCGAGGACCACACGTTCATGAACGTGCTGAAGGGGGCGCTGCTGGAGGTCGACGGCGTCACCACCGCGACCTACGACATGAACCCCGAGCAGTCGGGCGGCCAGACCGACCCCGTCGTCACGCTCAAGACCGACGGTAGCATCGACCCCCTCGACGCCCTCGAGGCCGGCGCGGCCGGCGTCAAGACGAAGACGGACGCCTTCGCCGACGCGTTCGAGACCGCGGCCTGAGCCGGGCGGGTTCGCCGCCCGAGCGCGATGGGACCCGGAAGCGTCTTTTCAGCAGCTTATGTACCCGACGAAGACGGCCCCGTCCGGGGCGACGTGGACGTCGATCCCCTCGGCCCCGCGATCGGCGAGGACGGCCTCGCGTACCCCGTCGTTCGACAGCAGGCCGTCGGCGAGTGCCCCGGCGAGGGCGGCCTCGCCGTCGTAGGCCGACACGTCGACGTCGGGTTCGGCGATCCCGAACGCCGGCGAGGCCGAACACCGCGGCTCGAACGCACCGAAGTCGGGGACCGAGCCGTCGTAGTCGGGATCGTATCGCTCCGCGACCCGGTGGCGAGTGGCGTACTCGGCGTACGCGTCCAGCCCCTCGCCGCGGGCGCGCTCGGCGACGCCCGCCGCGGTCCGTTCGTCGTCGAAGCGCGCGTGTAGCTCGGTTTCGACGGCGGCCAGATCGAGCCCCCCGCTTCGGTCCGCGTCGCCGGGGGCCTCCGGCGGGGCGGGCGGCCCGGCGACGCCGGGGAGGGGAATCACGCCCGCGAGAACGAGCCCCACGACCGCGACGACGGCGAGGACGCCGACCAGGTACGGCTTGCCGACCGAGAGGTACCCGGGGCTGGTCACCTCCCCGCTCAGATCGACGTCGTCGGCCTCGCGCTTCTCGAGGCTGTGGTTCCCGCACCGCGAGCAGGGCGGCGAGTGTTTGACGTGTTCGCGCCCGCAGTTCGGGCAGACCCACACGAGCGAACCGCTCCCGAAGGGCGAGGTCGAGTCCTCCTCGATCCGCTCGAACTCCTCGTGGCCGCAGGTCTCACACGGCGGGTCCTCGGCGTCGTGCTCCCGGCCGCACCACGCACACTGCCACTTCACGGGCGCGCCCTCACCGTCATTGTGCTGTCCGTGGGAACGACTGCTGTGCGATAAAAGCTTCCGTTAGCCGAACGCGGGCGTCGGGCGGCCGCTCAGATCCGGATCGGGATCCCCTGCTCGGCGAGGTGGCGTTTGACCTCGTCGACGGAGTACTCCTCGAAGTGGAAGATCGAGGCCGCGAGGGCGGCGTCCGCGCCGGCCTCGGTGAACACCTCGGCCATGTGTTCGGGCGACCCACAGCCCGAGGAGGCGATGACGGGCGTCGAGACGCTGTCGCAGACCGCCTTCGTCAGCGGAATGTCGTAGCCCTCCTTCGTCCCGTCGGCGTCGATGGAGTTGACGAACAGCTCGCCGGCCCCCCGGCTCGCGGCCTCGTTCGCCCACTCGACGACGTCGAGGCCGGTCCCCTCGCGGCCGCCCTTGACGGTGCACTCGAACCAGCAGGACTCGCCGTCGACCTCGGCGTAGTGTTCGCCCGACTCGTCGAAGCGCCGCCGGGCGTCGACCGAGATGACGATACACTGGCTGCCGAACGCCTCGGCCCCCTCTTCGATCAGTTCGGGGCGCTCGATCGCGCCCGTGTTGATCGACACCTTGTCCGCGCCGGCCCTGAGCGTCTCCTTGATGTCGGGTTTCGTCCGGATGCCGCCGCCGACGGTCAGCGGGATGAAACACTCGTCGGCCACCGCCGAGACGGTGTCGAGCATCGTCTCTCTGCCCTCCGCGGAGGCGGTGATGTCGAGGAAGACGAACTCGTCGGCGCCGGCCTCGTTGTACTTCTTGGCGAGTTCGACCGGGTCGCCCGTGTACTCGAGGTCCTCGAAGTTGACCCCGGTGTAGACCGCCGCCTCCCCGTCGTCGTCGACGTCGACGTCGATGCAGGGGATGATCCGTTTAGTGAGCGTCATTTATCACCTCGACGTTGACCGGGGCTGGGTTTGACGGTTTCGGATGTGTGGGTGGCGGGTACCGACGGCCGGACGACTTCGGAGCTACGGCCGGCGGACGACAGCGCGGGGCGGACACCGACAGAGTCTTTTCGGCCTCACGGGGAGAACGACACATGCAGTATCTCTGGTACGCCCTCGTGGCGCTCGTCGCCTACGCCGCGGTCGCGCCGCTGACGAAGGTCGCCATGCGGGACCTCCCCGCCGACAGCGTCGCCTTGGTGACCAACGGGATGCTCGCGGTCGCCACGCTCGCGCTCGTCCTCGCGACCGACCGGCCCCTCCTCGCCGCGCTGACCCACGAGCGCGCCCCCTACATGTACGCCGCCGGTGCGTGTCTGACCGTCGGCATCCTCGCGTACTACCGGGCGCTCGCCGCCGGGCCGGTCAGCGTCGTCGTCCCCATCTTCGGGCTCTTCTTGGTCGCCAGTTCCGTCCTCGGGATCGTCTTCCTCGAGGAGACGCTGACGGTCCGGAAGGGGGCCGGCATCGTCCTCGCTGTCGTGGCGGTCTTTCTGACGACGTTCGAGGGGTAGCGTCGGGGGCGACGACGCCCCGCCGAACCCCGCCGTCCGCCGACGGAGGGATGACTTTTGTCCGTCGCCCGCCAACGGTCGGTATGGCACGCGAATCCGACGCCGAGGAGTTGGAGTACGGCGACCGAGCGCCGGCGTTCGAACTGGAAGGCACCGACGGCCGGACGTACGACCTCGAGTCCTTCGACGACCACGACGCCTTACTCGTCGTGTTCATGTGCAATCACTGCCCGTACGTGCAGGCGAAGTTCGAGGCGATGAACGCGATCGCCGACGACTACGCCGACGTCGCGGTCGTCGGGATCAACCCCAACGACGCCGAGGCGTACCCCGAGGACTCCCTCGAAAACATGATCGAGTACGTCGACCGCGGCGAGATCGACATCACGGCGTACCTGCGGGACGAGACGGCCGCCGTCGCGCGAGCCTACGGCGCGGTCTGTACGCCCGATCCCTTCCTGTTCGAAAACGACGACGACACCTTCCGGCTGGCGTATCACGGCCGCTTCGACGACGCGATGAACCCCGACGACGAGCCCTCCGGCGAACCGGGCGGCGACGTGCGCGACGCGATCGATTCCGTCCTGGCCGGCGAGACCCCCGAGGAGACGTTCGTTCCCTCGCGGGGCTGTTCGATCAAGTGGCCCTAAGGAACTCGCACGGATCCCCCGGATTTGTCCGGCAGCGCGAGCGCCTCGCAGAGACCCCCGTCGAACTCGATGTCCGGGGCGGCCGGCGAGCAAAAAACGAACTGTACGAGCGGATCCTCGCGCGGTCGAACGAACACCCGGACCGCGTCCCGTTCCCGGTCGGCCGCAGTCGGTGACCGTCGACGGGCGCTGTCGGGCCCGCACGGAGGTGTGTATAAATCCCTGCAGGACCCACGGTGGTCATGGGCGTGCCCGACGACATCGAGGCGTTCGCGGCGGCGATCGGCCCCGAACCGGACGCGGTGCTCGAAGCGATGGAGTGCCGCGCGGAGGCGACGGACTTCCCGACCGTCGGCCCCGCGGTCGGCGGGTGGCTCCGGGCGCTCGCCGGCCTCGTCGACGCCGAACGGGTCTTCGAGTTCGGGTCGGGGTTCGGCTACTCCGCGTACTGGTTTCTCGGCGGGATGGCCGAGGACGGCGAGATCGTCCTCACCGAGATCGACACCGACGAACTGGAGGCCGCACGGGAGTACCTCGAGCGGGGCGGCTACGCCGACCGAGCGCGTTTCGAGGCGGGCGACGCGGTCGAAATCGTCGAGGGCTACGAGGGACCCTTCGACGTCGCGTTGCTCGACAACGAGAAGCACCGGTACGTCGAGGCGTTCGAGGCGGTCCGCCCGAAGCTCCCCGTCGGCGGCCTCGTCGTCGCCGACAACGCGATCGAGGGCCCCTACGAGTTCGGGACGCTGCGCCGGCTGGTAGCCGCGGGTGGAGACGGGGATGGGAACAGAGGGAGTAACGGCGACGGAGAAGGGGACGGCGACGGCGACGGAGGGGGAGATAGGGGCGGCGACGGTGGACGACTCGACGACCCACACGCCGACGCGGCCCGCGGGATCGCGGCGTACCTCGAGCACGTCCGATCCGCCGCGGGGTTCGAGACCACGCTGCTCCCCGTCGGGGAGGGACTGGCGGTCACGCGACGGATCGAGTGAGGCGGCTCGGTTCGGCCGGCGGTCCGCGCCGACGGGGCGCGCTACCGCAGCAGTTTCATCGAAATCAGCGCGGTGGGGACGACGATCGGAATCGTCAGGATCGCCCCCGTGATCACCGCGAAGGGGGCGACCCCCTCGACGGGGTAGGCCAACAGCCCGATCGTCACCCAGTCGACGACGTGCAGCATCGACGTGTACGCGATCGCCGTGAGCGAGCCCACGACGGCGAAGACCCCGATAACGGTCCCGACGAGTCGGGCGGCGGAGTCGCCGGGGACCGCTTTCGCTTCGGTGCTCATTCGCGATAATGTACGGTATTGAAATATTTAAACAACGCTATGTCGCCCTGGGATCGATCGCCGGCGCTCCGGCGAGCGACCCCGCTCAGTTGACGTCGACGATCTCGATCTCGAACGTCAGCGTCTCGCCGGCGAGTCGGGGGTTGAAATCCACCCGGACGACCTCCTCGCCGCTGTGGACGACCTCGCCGTGTTGGCCGTTCTGCGCCTCGAGGTAGGCACCTTCCTCGGGCGTTTGCCCGCCGAGCATCTCCCGCAGCTCCTCGGTCTCGAACTCCTGGATGCGCTCCTCGCTGCGTTCGCCGTAGGCCTTCTCGGGCGGGATCGTGAGCGTCGTCGTCTCCCCGGCCTCCAGGCCGACGAGCCCCTCCTCCATCCCCTCGATGACCTGTTCGGCGCCGACGTCGACCGTCAGCGGCGCGTACTCGCGGTCGGGTTGGGCCTCCGCCAGCCCCGCCTCCTCCGCGACGGCCTCGCGGGAGGTGTCGAAGACGGTCTCGTCGTCCAATCGGCCGGTGTACTCGAGCGTCACGGAATCGCCAGTAGCTATCGTCACATCGTTTCGAGGTCCGCCACACGGAAAACCCGTTGCATTCCGTGCTCGATTGTGAGAGGCACGCGGTAGGAACGACACCGAAACCCACCTCGATCGCGCAAGAATGTGCCGTAATACCCCCGATCCAGGTGAAGACATAAATCCCACGCGGATCACACGTCCACCGTGCGACCAGCGGACGGCCTCCCCCGAATCACGGAGTTATCCGCTCTCGATGCGGAGGACTTCAAGCTCCGGAACACCAAGTTTCTCCGAGGAAACACCGAATACGAACAAACCGGGAACGAATCTTTCGAGCACCTTCGACACCAAATCTGGGCCACCCGAAACGGAGATCTCCGATGCGTCCTGTCTCGATTCCCGACGAAGTGGCCCCTCGAAGAGCAGTGTGCCGGCTGGATGCATGCGGTTGTCGGCAAACACTTCTTTCCCGATGCGAATCATCGGACGGCCGTTGCGCTACTGCGGCGACTCCTCGCTGAGAACAGTATCGAGTACACAGACTGGTCGCTGGATCGATTGCGGGACTCTCGAAAGGAGTCACACGTTGTCCGCCGAGAGATCGAGACGGTTCGGCTGAATACACTCTACCGAAAAGACGATCTTTACGACGTCTGGTGGCGGTTTTTTGACGACGAACTTCGAGTCGTCGACACGGGATGACAGAAACTATTCGTCGTCGGAGCCGTCGGCCAATACTTCATACAGGTCCGCGTGTTCCTCGACATCGCGGTCCATCTCGCGCTGTGCTTCCCAGTTCACAGGCATACTGAAACCTGCGTCATGGGCGAATATAGACCTTTCGAACCGATTAAAAACCACGTATAAAATTCGATTCCGTCACGATCGGATTGTGTCGTAAAACCGCAAGACCGGATTCGAACTGAAACCAGACGTGCTCGCTCCGCTGCGCGCGTCTGGTAGGACTCGAACCGCTCCTGCTCCCCCGTCGCTTCGCTCCGCAGTGCGCGGGACCGGATTCGAACCGGAGGGAGACGGTCGGCCTCGCTTCGCTCGGCCGCTGCGACTCCCTGGGCTCGAACCCGCCGACGATGCCACTCCGCACTGTTGTTCGGAGATGGCATGCGCGGGACCGGATTCGAACCGGCGGACCCCTACGGGATAGCGTCCTAAGCGCTACGCCTTTGGCCTGGCTCGGCAACCCGCGCGCAGTTCGTCGTACCGGAGTCACCCAAAAATAGCTGTCGCTCCCGAGCGGTTCGTCCGCAGGAGTCGGCGTTTGTATGAGGTGTATCTACCTACCTCGAACGACGGCGGACCCCTCGACCACCGTCCCTACGGCTCTCGCTGGACGATTCATTTATAAGTAGGATCGACACGGACGTTCCAAGAGCGTCTTCGTTCGCCTGTCGGGCGTCGCGGGATAGTCGATTGCCAGTCATTTATAAGAGGTCGGTCGGTTTTTACGTACTGTTCGGGTTCGGCCTGCTGTCTCGTTTGTATCGGTTGACCCCACATCGGCTGCGGCTAATCTAGACCTGCGAGTCGACCGCACCGCCCCACAGCCACTTCCGCAGTCCACACGCCTCCCCAACCGATTCACGGTGGCTCCCTGTGGTCGCCACCGTTCATCCCTCGCACGTGGATTCGCGCCGGCCCTCGGCGGGTCGGCTCGCGTCGCTCGCCGCCCGCCTCGGGCACGGCTCCGAGCGCGCGCCACCGCAGCGGTGGGGTTTATAAATGGTTGCGGGCGGACGATCGCCAACGGACAGGTAACAGGCGCACTGAGAG
>Ga0209945_1000250_pt1 | contig 19171 bp, 14 predicted proteins | sample SalPonR2_A_D2_MG_FD_185703 | JGI IMG/M metagenome (GOLD analysis project Ga0209945, IMG submission 185703) | Salt pond soil microbial communities from South San Francisco under conditions of wetland restoration - Salt Pond MetaG R2_A_D2_MG... ...
CACTCGTAGTGATGGCGGTTGTATTGCGTGACCTCCGGTGGCTGGGGATCTGGGGTTTCTTCTACGAGTCGGGGGCTGACGCCCGCCGACTCGTGAAACTCCTCCCCGCACTCAGGACAACAGTCACAGGTAACCTCCAGCTCTTGATCTGGGTCTCAGGTGCGTCTCTCCACTCAGGCTTATGTCCGGAATTTCGGCCGGGAGTTCCACCGTCAGTGCGTGGTTCGTCGTCTTCGTCTTCTCTCGACGAGGACGACTCATCGCTATCTGACTGTTCCTTGCTTGGTGGTGTATATGGGCCTTCGTACCACCGGAGCTTCGCTCACAATCGCCTGTTCTCTTCTTGAATCTCCTTGTATTCCTCCCGAAGATCCTCGTTTTCTTCCCGAAGCTTCTCATTTTCCTCTTGCACCGCGGCCATACGCTTAATTATCTCTTTGGGGGGCCTCTGAAGAAGTCATGTCCAGGCGAGGTAGGATGGTCTCCGCGGAGACCACCCCTCAGAAGCGCATTGACTCGCCCGATTCATCGGTTGCCAAGCTGATCAGGCCCTGACTACGAGAGACTGGCGAAATCAACTGGGGCTAAACGCATACGACGCAGCAACCCTCCGGGCGGAGGTCGCTGCGTGGTAGCACCGTCACAATGCAGTTGATCGGCCTATTGACTGGCATTTCACCACCGATGAAGCTCGTATCAAATTACATCAGATTTACCCAGTTGAGCCCGTGAACTAGTGAGACTGTATCTGAAGCTACACTAAGAAAGCAAGAAATCCCCACTGACTGTTTCTTCGGTATCTTCAGCATATCGGTACATTTGACGGGTTGTCCACCAAATAACGCCCACAATACTTCCGATAAGAGTGAGGAATAGCACAAATAGGGAGATTTGAGCTATCAGAAGACTGGTCGATCTGCTGTTATACTCAGATGATACAGAGTCAGCACGACTATCAGCACCTGCGGTTTCCAGAGAGGATATTGCTTCTGTGTACGATGCGTCAAATTCGTTGATTTGAGCGCGTACCGACCCAAATCTAATTGGGTTCAACAGAAGTGGTTGCCCGATGACAACAGTAAATTCATTCTGGTTCATTTCCGTCCATATGTCATCTCCATTCTGAACACTCTGTTCGGCCTCAGAAACAGTTTCAGTGTACTCATCAAAGGCTTCGTCTGATTCATCCTCTAAGCGGTTAGCTTCACCAGTGTTGCCAGCTAACCTCTCTAGTTGCGCCAACTGAGTTTTAATTGATGCTTCTTCAAGGAGAGTAGGATTAGTCTCAGTTAATTGAGTCTCATAGTATTGAGTTTGTTGAGATACTAGATCATCTACGTCTGCTTCTGCATTAGATAAGACCTGGCTAGTTCCAGGCGAATTGAGACTTTCGGCATGTATAACCATAGTATTATAACTGGAAGCTGCTCTGATGATATCATCTTGAGCCTCCTCGTGATCATCCTCTGCCAATAAACTCTCGGCGTTATTACTAGATTCTAAATATAGATCAGCAGAATCACCGAATGCAAGGGCAGAGGAAATTTCACCATCGGAGGCAGATCCCTCTCTTACCCTCTCATCAGTGTCATCAATTACGTCGATTGTCTGAGAAGCAATTTCACTATCATAGCCGCCTAAATCTTCTTTAATAGGCTCAAGATTTAACGGAATTGGCGTCGCACTAACAGTGAATCTTTCTGTCACGGGTGCGTTCTTATTATCGACTTCACCCTCGACTTCAAATACCCATTCATAGGTTTCTCCAATTTCGGCAGCGGTGTCAAACTCTACTGCGAATTCTGCTGATTCAGATCCTTGGGCTTCTAATGAGTCGAATGAACCTTGCTGTGAGATCCACTGGTTGGGACCTTCAACCTGAGATATTTGGATATTATCAAGGTTATTATATCCAAGAGTTTCTTCAATCTGTGTCGATCCAGTTCTAGATTCTCCAATTGGCACATCACCAATTGAAGCAGCACCAGCAGCAATTTCAGTCCCATGTCGGATGCTGAACGTATCATCAACACTATCATCGTCTCCCTCTGCAGAAACGCTACCTGAGATATCATAGTCGCCTTCTGAAAGATCTGTACTAGCAGAAATCCCCACAGATATTTCCTCATCCGAGGTCGCCCCAACTTCATCTGGCTGCTCGGTTATATCAGCAGAGATACCTGGATCGGACGTTGACACAGAAGAACTTGTTAAGTCGAGTGGTAAATCGCCACCGTTCTCAACATTTAGTTCAATAGTCTTATCGATTGTATCTGTATCCTCACGTGGTTCATCGAAAACTACGTTACCAGAGAAGTCGAGATTTTCGATATATCCCGGATAAATCACTCTGGCCTCTACATCAACTTCGTTTGTTCGCCCACTACTCTGATCTTCTAGTTCTACGGTCCACGATAGTTCCTCGTGCTGATCAACGCCATTATCTACGTCAACAGTCCAGTCAGCGGTACCTCCCGAGCCCGTTATACCACCCATGCCACTAAATGATAGATCACCATTTGGATCATCGCTTACAACCTCCCAGTTGACTCCATCCAAGTTATTGTTTCCACTAACATCTTCAACCTCAACTGTCCCCGTCTTTGATTCACCAACAAGAATATCGCCTGTATCTAGTGGCTGCTGATCAAAACCTGGTGTAGGGACTCTCACGGTAAGGTCAAAACTAAATCTTTCACCATCGACATCGCCAGATACCTGACCGCTATCGGCATCACTATCCGTAGAGATTTGTAATGTGGCATCTCCTCCAGAGTCGATAGAACTCGGATTTACTGTTACACCGGCTGGAGTACTATCTATATTGACACTTGCCTCAGACACATTATCACCAGAAACTTGAATATCATGATTTATTGAGTCACCTCCATCTACAGACACATCATCTACATCTACATCTGATATATCAGGCTGTGCATACGCTCCAGGAACCGATCCTAACACAGTCAATAAAACGACTGCAGTCATTACAATTGTGCGTTTAGACATTGTTACCTCCCATCTGAACTACTGAGTCCACGCGAGACTCAACAAAGGTATTCCTCCAAGCAAATATCCTATCAAATAGGATTGAACTTATCCCAGCAATTACCACACCATAAGTAAGCATAATTGCTGAAGAAACGATTAATAAGGACATCCAAATGTCACGTATTTCGCTACTAACAGACTCAATATTATTGCCACGATCCTCTAATCCATGAGTTGCTATGGCTTCTTGAGCAGCTTGTAAATTAGAAACTGCTTGTTGACTATTTTGGTACTCTGAAAAAATCGCAATTGGATTTACTATATTCGAAACTACTCCGGTAACGGTATTACACTCTTGGCAACTGTTTATGTACGTATTTGCTTCTTCCTCAGTTTGATCAATTCGTGTTTTAGCGGAGTTTAATTCGTTTTGAAGACTCTCAGCTTCTAATCTAAATTGCGCTGCCTGGTCAGTATTGTCTCCGCCTTTGTGTGCCTCGGCAGTTAGCAATAGCAGATCGATTTGTTCAGGAGAGTTGTCTACTTCTTCTGCTTCAGATCGGGTTGCTTGTGCAATATCCTCGTACAATCGATTTAACCCTAGCTCAGCCAATGAAGCTTGATCAGCGTTATATTGTCGAAGAGTTTCAATATTATCTGCTGCTTGATTGGCGGACTCAATGCTTTCTTCATAATTTCCGTTTTGATACTCACTATATGCTGAGTCAAATGCTTGCATCGTTTGTAGCAGAGAGTTCATTTCCTGCTGTTCCGTACCACTCAATGTGCCCACTTCTTGGATTCTGGTCGTAGCAAAGGTTTGAACTGCTCCATACTCTTCGTAATCTTGAAACGAAGCTGAGCCATCCAAGCTTCTGAATTCCTCAAAAAATTCGTTCGCGGTAGAGGGACTGTCAGCTTGGACGGTCATCGGCATTCCAATCAATAGCATTGTGCTAATTATGATCGTAACCACGGTAAGTCTAGTTCGTAAGCTTATTTTACTCATTTTAAAACACCGTTTTTGATAAGCGGTTTTTAATAGCACTGTGTTCAAATGCCTGTTCTACAGCTCTCAGTACTATCAAATTACCATAAGCCGATATACTTAAATCATTATTATTGTTCGTATTATTAATTAATTCTAAAGATCTTTTATGAACCTCAGAGATAGGTTCAATCTCTGTTAACTCTTTTTTGTATTGTTTTATTACCCCTTCTTCAATTTCTGTGTATCTTTCTTGAGCCTCCCTCCGGCTATCTGAAGAGTTCGATTCTAGTCTATCGATTGCCTCCGATATTTTTACTTCCCCGTTCCATCGAACATTTTGTTGTGGCATATCAGAACAGGCGGCGAAGAGATCAACATTCCGTTTCGTCGAGAGTGACTCCTCAAATATGTCAAGGATTCTGTCTGCAGTTGTTAGTAGCTGATCAGCAACCTCCTCTGGGTGAATGTTTGATTCAATAAATAATATTCCCTTATTCGGAATGGACTCAACAGCCAGCAAAAACTCCTCAATGACTGTTCCATAATAGCCATGAATGACAGTATCTTGACCTCGTTGTTGACTGAAATCATTAATTCGATCTCTGAGATCATTAATACGGTTACGATGGACAGAATCTAAATCCCACGTGAATCTAATATCGAGGTGGCACTGCTCAGTTCTTCCATGTTTGACCGTTACTGTCGTTGAGTCATTTTCGAAGTGGGGCTGTTTTATATTTGACTCAATCGTATAATCTCCAATTGCTATATCTGACAATACATTTCGTTCACCAGTTGATACTAAGCTATCTGAAGAGCGATTTACTGTATCAGATTCGGGGACAGGAGTCATTTGGATTGGGATTTTTGAAGAAGGCTCCTGATCTATTTTTGCTGTAATCTCGATATCCCCTCTTTTCGGTTCCAATTCAAACTGGTTCTTTCCACCGGTAGAGATGGTAACAGACTTGTTTTGATATTTCGGGTGAGATAGAGTACAATTTATCTGGTCATTGCGTGGTCGGGTAGATGCCGAAATGTTTCCAGTGGTGTCTGTTGATCCAGTAAGGAAATCACTCGAACTAATTTGTACGTCAGGGATTGGCTCCGTTTCAGGATTTACAACTGAAATTTGAGTTGGCACTTCAATTTCAACCGACGCTTCACGGTCTGAGTCGGTGATTTTAGCTCGTCCTGATTTGATCTTGCTTCCTCTTATTCCTTTTACATTAACATCATAGCTAACATCTTTCATTAAGCCTGTATATGTCTCAGTATTTTCATATTGTTTATTCTCTATTTTTTCAGCGAAGAAATCATTATTATTTGGTGTGAGCTCAATCTTAACCCCATCAGAATATGAATTCAATCCCTTCACCGTTACAGTAGCGTCGAAAGTATTACTTTGGGCAGTTTTGGTAGCTGCTTGCGTATTTTCACTTTTATTTCCGGAAAATCTCTTTTGAAGCAATATTGTCACAACAGGAGCGAGGAGTATTCCAAATATAGCCGCAATTTGTGAAATCAAGGGAGGAATTTCTACCTCTACCAATGTTATCTGAGTGAATTTGTCTAAGACGAAGAATATAGCAACTGAGAGAGACAATACGAAAAATAGATTAAGAACATAGTCGAATTTTTTTCCAGCCGAGTTGACCGTCTTCGGGTAAGCTACACCTGAGACACCGCCTATTAAGACTGGCGTTGATAGTAATCCAACAAATATAATCACGGTACCAACTATCCCAAGGAGACCACCGTTACTACCCGAATCTACTGATTCTATCTGTATTTCGAGTACACCGCTACTGGATTGAACTAGTATCGAATTATTTTGAGTCAGTTGAGCCTCAGTTGATATGGATTCACTTCTTCTGATGGTATTGGTTTCAAACGTTACTTCTTCTCCTGACTCTATGATGAAAGCTGATTTTTTGATTGGGTAATCTACGATAGCCCTATCAAACATCAAATTGCCATTACCTTCGATTCTACCGGCGGTTATTTTTGGATGACCCTGGAACTCAACACCATCTTGATTCGACCTGTTAAGAAGGGTTTCTCCACTTGAATCAGTGACTCTCAGTATACTTATTTCAGATTCTGTTGCACCACTCAGAGAGACTTTACCATGAGTTTCAGCTGTGGAGGTAATCTCATTAGCATCCTGTAACTGTATATCAAGTTCTGTCCCTTGTGATATCAGGGGATGCCAAAGAATACGATTGTTACCGTTATCACGAACTTGAGGATTAATTCGGATGGGATTTTCGGCTACCGATCCGATCCCGTTGGTAGCAAATGCGTTGATTTGTACACTGTCCATGTCCTCAAAACTGGCTTCTACATCGCTCCGAGAAACTTTGATTTGATTCTCTCTATTAATAACTTCTCCTTGCGTTCCAGTTAGATTAATTGAATCTCCATCACTGATACCTGCAGTTTCCCCTTTATCAAGAGGAAGTCGAATATTATCATTAGAATCTATCCATATTGGCGATTGTGGTGAAAACGTGATCGTATGAAGATCAATGCGCTCACGAGTTCTTTCGACCACCGATCTGTTTTCATAATCGTCATATTGTGTAATTTGAATGCTCTCATTAATCAATGATTTATCTCCTATTTGTGACCTATTGGGGGTTTTAAGTGTTACTTGTCCCCCATTTTGAACAGGTGCACGGTAACCAAATTCAGGGTTTTCTAATTCTACTTCTACAAATTCTGCAGATTGATTTAGTTCATTAATAACTAAGAGATCTCCATCTCTTTCTGCTGATTGGGCAGCTGCTGTATCTGCAGAAACAATACCACATACTGTGAGTAGTAAGACAACGAACATCAATATATATAACCGTCGCACGGGAAAGCTACTGGGAGTTACATTCATTTGTAAATCACCTTTAATTTGCATTTTGATCCACATACTCATTTAGGTTTCTAGTTATTCGATCAAATTCTTTTTCTGTCAATTCTTCCCCACCTCGATTGGCACCATTGCCGGTCAAATTATCTCCCCACGTTTCAAATTGATCCCAAGAATGATCGAGAAGTGGATTTAAATCAAATCCACCTAACAATAACATCACATCTACATCAGTGCCCCTGCCGCGCTTGGGTGTGAGGCTGGCTTGGCCTGCAGCATCGATACCATGACCGCTTGTCCACTCACGAAAGGCATTATATACTTCAGGCTCGCTGATTTCATTGTCCTCTATCATTCCTTCGGGAGCCCTTACAATTAGATAGGCAACACTAGTAGATTCGATATCCATAGGAACATATGCATTTTCGGCTGCTTTGTTCAACATAAACTCAAGTTCATAAACATCTCCATTCAAATCAGTAGCAACGGCTGGTGTAAAATGGTACGCGCCCATCTGAGAGGGAATAGTCACATAATCTTTGACATCAATAACACTTCTAGTCTCTCGACCAGCCCCGATCATCATATCGATAGCGTCTATTACTGATTGATTGATTTTACTGTACTGTTCTTGATGACCGCTATCATCATCCTCAATGTGAGAATTTGCAGCTAAAAGCACTAAATCAGCGTTTTGTTGTCCGTCTGAACTTCTAAGGAGCCGTGAAAGTCCGCAGACTGCATTGAAATGGCGTTGCGGTTGCTCATAGTAGTGAGGCCAGACACCAAACGTAGTGTGGATTGTACTATCCAACCACTCTGTAGACTCGATAGATTGATTCTCGATATCAGCAAAGTCAGATTGGATCTGTTCCACAATATAAGGAATCGATCCGTTTCCGGTTCCACCGCCAAGAGTAGCCAAATACATGAAAGCATCTGTAACACCAAACTGGGTTACATTATCAACAATCCGATCAATATCTTCCCTAGCACAGGCTTCACCGTTTGGAAAGAAATTACCTGCACCTTGTTGGGTGCCAAATGTAAGTGTATATCTCTGTCCGACTTCCTCATCATCGATTTGAGAAATATTGTCTTTGATCCTATTTATTGTATTCCTGAGGTCTGCTCGATTTGTATTCATAATCAGAACCCGATCATCGATACCAGGGTTCTCTGTTCGATCAAAAAACTGAGATGCGATACGACCACCTCCTTCTCCAGATGCGACAATACCCCACCGTGTGTATTGAGATGAACTAGCCATTACTATTTCACCTCGATTCCTCCGTTAATTGGTTCCAAATCGTGCTCACTGTGGAGATCCATAATTTCAGTTTTTATCACACTATCTGGAAGTGGGGCTGATAGGAAGTTTCTTCGGATCTGACCGTACTCCAATACTTCACCTGGCTCGGCATTGTATTGAAGAACATTTTCAAGTTGTGATCTAATGTTAGAGGCATCGTAGATCAGAATATCGTCGCCATCTCGACAAATAGAATTGCCGGTCTCTTTGCCCCACATAGCGAAGAGGCATGGTTGGTAACGATCTTGGATAGGAAGACTCATTTCGGTAGATAAATACCCATTTTCAGCAAAGAGATCATTTAGTTCACCCTGCATATCTGAGAGTACTGCTTCTAAATCCGCATCTATATTCTCACACAGTTGCTCTTCGAGTCCCCGTTCTGAGAAGGACAAATCAATTTCATTGTCATTATTAACCATCATGTTTCGCGTAATCGTACCAAATTCGTCATCACCGGGATCGGCTGAGAGTGTGATTTCGCCTTGTGGGACTTCTTCGAATGTAATAGAGCCTGCCACCCGAGTAGTAATCGATTTGCTTTTATTATATCCACCACCATCTAATACAATAGTTGCAGTTCTCTGTTCTTCACTACCTTTTTCATACGTAATTTGGATATTAATTTCATATGTTTCCACGTCGCCACGGCGAAGTACTGTTCCATCTTGGACTAATTCGACACCATCTTCATAGCGGTAGTAGAGACCCAAGAATTGATCCGCATTTTTCATCGGAAGGTCTTTTGCAGTTACTTTACCTGAGGAATTGAGCTTTTCTGTGATAGTATTTTCAACATCATCGTAGGCATCAACTACAGAATATTTCATTTGTGCAATATTGAGTTCATCTGTCAAATCTGTAATGCCGTTGATCCAAATTTGGGTGAATTGCTCAAGTGAATCGGTCTCCTCAAGCTGTGATAAATATCGTTCTTCGAGAGCATTTGGCTTAGAATAATATCCAGTAGGTAAATCAACTTGTTCCAATTTAGTAGCTTTTTTATCCAACTCATGTTCTATCGATGCTATCATATCTTCTGCAACCCGGCGAGCCCTTCTTTCGATCTGTGATAATTCACCCAGTTCGAGAGCAGAATCGACATTCGATACGGAATCTTCTATTGAACTCAATTCATCAACGGAATCCGGATCTACATATTTCTCAACATTGGATTGGTTGATTGCCTGTATGAGATTTTTAATGTCATCCATTTTTTCTTCGAATGAACCAGAGAACTGGTCTCGCAACTTATCTCGGGCTTCTAAAACGGAATTAAGACTAGAATCAAATTGATTTTGTTGGGCGAATGAATTCGCATTTTCAAGTTCACGGTCGATTGATTCAACATCATCTGCTCTGGTTTCCCCTCTACTCATATTTCGAACTGTCTCAATAGCGGTATCAATAGAATTGCGACACGTGTTGCGTGCATCATCTATAGTATTAGTCGCTTCAGTTAAGTTATTACCAGGGTTGGTCGGGATAGTCTCAGCAGATCTGATAAGATTAACTTCATTTAATTTCCTTAGAACATTATTCATTTCCGAGAGTTGTGAGGAAGCAAATTGAGTGAAATCCTCTTGCAAATTCTCTTCAAGCGAGGTGACTTCACCTGATAGACGTTCAAACTCTTGTATATCCGAATTCTTTACACTATCTGAAATTTCAAAGGAACCGGATTCCTTATCAAATTTCACCCCTTGATTATCAAAGTCACCAGCTATTGATTTTACTTGAGCATCCACCCCTGAATTCCAGTTGGGATACGTTGTTTTGAGATCGTTCAATTGTCTAAGCGTATCTTGGTAGTTTTGTGCAACGGCTCTAGCTCTTTTGCTGACAAATTGTTCTTCACTCGTTCCACTCTGTGCGATCACACCTTTCACATAAGCTCCCACTCCAATAACCACTATAAGCGGAGTGCCAACCATTGCGAAATATATCACACCTTGTGAACCCGATAAGAGGAAGATAGCCGTTGCAATCAAAGATGAGAGTAGTACCAATCCGCCTAGTAGTCCAGCCGTTTTTCTGTTAACGTTCATATTAGCACCTCAAAGAGGTTCTCCAATCCGAGTTGGGTTGTGATAATCGCTAATCCCACGATAATCAAAACGACACCGATGATACTTGGTATAATCGCTATTTTCTTATCAAATGATATATCGCTACTTAACCTCATTTTATTTTCCGCTTTTTTAGCAGCTACCACTGGAACTGCGGCTCCCAAAATTCCACCAAGCAACACTCCACCAGTCAAAGAGCCGAATAGTGTAGCCCGAAGAGTATTTTTTACACTAGTATATTCTGTCTCTATTGCTTGATTTCCGGCATTTACGATGGTCTCTATTTCGTTATATTCTTCGTTAGCTCCTTGTTGAATAGTATTTATCACACTGAATCCACCTTTGATTGAACCGTCTGCTGTAGCTTTCACAACCGCTTGTATTAATTTTTCTTCAAGTTCCATCATTTCTTGTTGATCAGTTTTTAATTGAGCCAAACTTTGGTTCACCTCGTTGAGGTTATCTTGATTCTCCTCAAAATTTTCCAAGTCGTTCTCGACAGCTGATTTTGAGTCCTGTACATCATCGACTTTGTCACAGTAATCTTCTTTGATATCGTTAAAATCCAGATCTTGATCTAGTTTAATTTGATTTTCTGCGTCACAAATCCCGTGTGATGAAGCACTCACTGAGCCGGTTACTATGCTAAGTACACCCACCAAAATTACTAACGAGAATATTATCGACTTTCTAATCATTGTATTTAGCTAAGTTTACTTTCGATCTTCGCTCTTTTGCGCCTATACAATAATGTTGAGCCTACAACAATACCAATCCCTGATCCAAGTGCCCCACCAGAAATCACAACAAGATAAATGTCAGACAACAAGTCTCTACCAATTAGAATCGTCTGTATCATTTCCATTAATTCAAGAACAGATTGAGAACTTTGACTTACTACAATTCCAGTAGCAGCAAATAGACCCACAATTAAACTAAAGGTATACAACGATCTGAGTTTTGTTGTATTTCTCTTGATTATCATTGTGAAACCACCTCTTGAGTCTCACGTTCATACTTTTCAGCAGCTTCAAAAATTTCGTCAATCCGGTCTATATTTTCACGTCGGAAGGTGAGAATCGTCGTCACAGAAGCCAAATTACGGTCACTAAGGGCTACACCGATATTAACCTCTCCTTGTTGAACCCCTCTTTCTAAGTATTCCTTGATTGTGCCAGATTTTATACTATTACTACCACTGCCTATGTTTGAACTGGGTGCTCTCACCAGAGAGATTGCCTTTTCAGCATCTGAAACTTCCATTCCATCTAGACTGAGCTTTGATGTAGATAATCTAAGTAATGTAGAACTATCTATCTTTTTATTTCCTATAAGAGGAAGCAGATATCCAGATAAATTCTTAGTCATCGTTACCGACCGTCCTATTGCTCCATAACCAGGCTCTGAATCTTCCCCAACCCCGAATGAAAGTGAGGTAACAATGTCTTGAACGTCGATATCAGGTGTATCTACACTATCAACCTCGCTTGCGTCAATACTATTTAATACCGGGCCAACTACGATATCGTGGAAGGCCGAAGCTATGAAATCATTGTAATCGCTAAATTCTCCACCTGCAGAATCTAAATAAGATATTCGCTGATTGTCTACCAGAATAACTCCATCTGAGACGTCATGTATTTTGTTTAGTCCAAATCTAGCGTTCCATGCTTGTCTACCAGCCGTTGCTCCTTTATCATCCCCCGTTCCCATGCCACCGCTTGTGTTTGGCAAGATAGGAACAGTGATTACACCAGTTTTACTATTAGTGAAATTTTTTATTTGTCTTGCCAGATGTGACGAGATGCCACATCCAGTACCTCCACCTAGTCCAAAGAATAGGAAAGCAAACTGAATTTCTTCTCCTTGTTGTCTTGCTGATGAGACAGTGTCATTTTGTTCATCATCCTGACCAGCATTATTTCGACCGGCCCTTCCACTGGAGAACCTTCGTTCGAACACATTCTCTAACTCTTCAAGATGGTTTTCTAATACGTCATAAGCATTGTTGGGCTTTCGGCCAAATCCACCAGTAACTTTCTCTTCAAATCCGGGTTCTGTAGCTGGAATCACACCATGCTGTTCTGCTATACCATACTGATTATCTGTTGGTATATTTGACAAGTTTTCCAAATCTCTTATTGTTGAATTGAACACCAAAGGAGTCGCCAACGTGGAGATATCTGTTGATTCAAAAAATCCTAATAACGAATCATTTGTATAATCAAATATCGAATCAACGATTGCGCTTCCTGCTTGTCCCGCCCCGACAAATAAGTATGTCATGAATTATTATTTGACTTGTTACAAACAGTTTTGTTATTTTGGCAGTACATTTGACACAGTATGAATAACATCTCTTATTAAATATTTCGTTTTATCTAAACCTATAGGCTAATAAAGAAATATACCAGTCGCGCGCCTAACTCATTCTGTACAAGCTCAGCCAGTATCTCGGCTACCCATCGCCGCGATTGATCGAACGGATGGCTAAAGGAATTGGCGGGATATCACTCAATGAGTTGGCCATGAGATTCTTTCTACAATACGCCCACACGGCAGGAGGAAGCGTGTTAGCTGACTCGATGTAAATTCTGTTATCATATGTGAGCGTGAATCAAAATATGGAGTTCAAGAGACCGATGCGGAATTGACGCATTAGAGCACGTTTAGCAGGCGAATGGTGCTACGGAGTACTACGAAATCCGGACACGGTACGGCATATGGCCACTGTTGCTCTGTAGATATTCCAAACATTCTTTCTTGACAGGCATAATCGTCTTATTATGACTATCTTTTGACCATCTTGTGACCGTTTATGAATAATAAATACTCATCAGACAGACCACCTCAATACATATTATGATACGCGAATTTGAAATAAGAATTTGTACATTTAAGAGTAAATTACCCACCGACTGATTTTTAACTCGGCGTATAAAATAAAATCGTAATATGAGTGAAGATGATGAGTATGGGTGGTTATCGGACGCAGCAGACTCTGATGGTAACAAAACTGAAGAGTCACAGGTTAGCGACAGGAATGTACCCTCAGAGACCAATGAGCCATTGGAAAAAAATTCCGCAGTATTAGCCGCAAAGAGCATTCAGAACAGTCGAAATATAGAATCTGATTCCGCAAAAGATCTTTGTAGAGTATTGAGTGATCCTCATTCGTCTCAGGAACAAATAAGAAGTCAGTTAGATAACTTAATTGATGAAGTGGAAGTAAGTTCTGAAGTAAGTTCAAAGGTAAGTGGTATCAATGGGAATACAAACACGCGTCAGTTGGAATCAGTAAGAGAAGAATTAATACATACAAATACAGATACCGGGAAAGCGATTACGGATCTTCTTGAAGTTATATTGGAACTAAAAGAGGAGGTTGATAACAAGGAAGGAGATATGATTGGATACAAAAATGCTGTGACAGAGGCTTCTGAGTCTTTGAATAAGAACTGCCAAAGAGTGTTCCGTGGAAAGGAGCCAATAGAGGTACTCACCGAGTTTACTGAGGCGATAAACAATGATGAGATCCTAGTGCTACAAGAAGAGAACTCAATAAAAAGTATCGTTGAGGGTATAGAGTACGAGATCGATTTGCAGACACGTGAAAGTGAGAATTTATTGGAAGGCCTAAAAAACCCTAACAACCATGATGCCCAGAGAAATATTAAATCAGCTTTAAACACCATTGACGAGCTGAGTAGTATAAAAAATACTGTCGATGAGATCACACGTGATGATGTGCTTCGGCGGCTCGATTCAATAAAGTCTGACCTAGGATTAAAGGATACACCAATTTACAGACATCTTGAAGATCGGGTTCGAGAATTGGAGGCAATGATAGATAACAGTAGAATAGATCCAGTTCAAAAGTATGCGATATATCAAGAGATCACGTTCTATGACAGGACATTGATCCCTAGGCTATCACGGACTATGAATCCAAATGATGTTGAGGATATTGATCAGGAAATCACTAAGGTAGAAAATAGAATCTCTAATTTAAAAGATAATTATGTCTCTGTTAGAGCAGATCACAACCACTCGATCCCCAATCACTTTATTACTCTTACCGAGGATCTTTGTGCACAATCAAGACAAATTAGCGATGATAACGCAGATCTCGCAGTTGGGATAATAACTTCCTCAGATAAGCTTTTAGATTATATTGAAGATTTATATGAAAAAAATGAATATAGTGTTATGCTCCGACGGCTACGTGGTTAATTCATTGATAAAATAAGAATTTCTAACATATAGCTTAATCCTAATCGAACTATTCGTATTCTTCTGTAGCTCTTTTTTGTAATTTGTCAACGCCCAACGCGCTATCCATATCATCTATAAATTCGATCGTAATGAATCCTGGAGGAGCATTTTCCTGAACATTTACATTGGATACGATATCTGTTTGCCTGGTGCAGAATGACTCGAACTCATCAAACACATTTGCTTTGCAGACTGTTTCAGGTAACTCCCCAGTCTGTGTTTCTAAGTAATTTTTATTTTTGCTTCCTTCAAGCTCTCTAAACAAGAATATCATTTCGTCGGCTATATCAGAATTATTAATAGAATTTTGGCTGCCAATAGTTCTTTTTTCCGTAGTTTCCTCCTCTTCACAAACTATTTCCAATGAATCCTTCTCAATAGAGATTTCTACATTCTTATTAGATGTGATAATATAAACTATATCTTGTAACATATCCGTACATATTTCATCGGGTATCGGTATCTCTCCTCCATTGTGATCTATGGTTCCCATAATTGCTTTAATAAACTCTATATTGACAATGATAACATCGGCACACCGTATATTTTTGTCTAATACCTTCAGCGCCTGATTAAATTCGCATCTATGTAATAAATTAACTGAATGTTCAACATCTCGTTTGATATCGATTAGTCCTTTTATAGACTCACGGCGACTCTCTATGTATATATTTTCTAAGATGTTTTCGATTTCAGGGTCAAATCTTTTTTCCATATTTTCGATATTAGTTATAGATCTTTTTACTTTTGTGTGCCGTTTTTCGAACTCCTTTTCTCTATTATTTAGGTTATTTTCTATGTTAGATACATGATTTTTTATTTCTGCCAAATTCCTAGTTGCAACCTCTAAAGATGCGTTATTAAGTAGAATTTTTATTTCTTCAGGTAGATTAGACACATAAATCTGCTTATTTTTGTATGGTATCTTTATCTCTCTATAATCTTTTGAAAGATTAACTATTTGGTATTCTTTTCCGAAAGAAGATACTTGCGTGGGATCAAGTGTGCCAGAAGAAATCTCTTTATTCAATAACTGACGAAAATCTCCAGACCGAAGGTCATGAACCGAGAGGGGCGTAAATCTCGATATAGGTTCCGATATTATTGTATCAAATAGATCTTCTGGGTTGTTATAGTTAGTCATTGTATGGTTACTTGGTTTCGAACCGATTGGGTTTAGATCTCGATTTATTACCTATTCAGCTTTTATTCCATATCATTTTTGCGAAGAGCATCGATACTCAATGATCACTCATATCAGGTAGGAGTAGCCTGTGCTTAGTAGAGATGTACAACCCAACCAAGCATACGACAAATAAGAATAGCACCTCATTAATTTGTCGTTGCCAGGTTTAACGATACGGTTCCTGACGTCGGTGAGGATATGAATGTAAAACAGTTGAGCTTCATCGGGCTCTCGTCAGCACTCTAGGCACGGACACGGCAACCGCGTCCCGTGCTGCCATCGGAACCAGTAACGTGCCACCTCAGCGGGAAATTCGCTCTATAACGAACCGGACACCTTAGACTCCGGCCGTCTCGGGATCTGAACACAGTAGGCCGGAGTCTGGCTACTACCTTCATTTCTGACCTGACCCATATCGCCCACCAAAAACTTTAGTATTGACCGATGAATTTTAATCTGAAATGTCAATACTACCTGTCGATGAAGATGTATTGGAAAATGTATGCCGAAATATAGCAAAAAATAATTATGGATTCATATACATTGGTGATGAGGGATCGGAAATTAAATCCGCATACGAAAGCGGTGATATTCGACTAACTAAAGCTAAGTCTATTTCACTCAGCGGAGTGAGAAAGGCTCTGACAGAAATGGCTAATGATGAATTTACGGGCATTGATAAGCTACGAGATGAAGTCTATTATGTTGATCCATTTGATGTGAAAGGTAATATGAGGATTCCCAATGAGCTTACTAATCTGTTCAGTCAACGAATTGTAGTAACAGCCGAGACGTTACGTTCAAGATTCTCACTGGCAATCGATGATTTAGAATATTTCGCAGATGAGTTGGTGGAAAGAGGATGGATCCAAAGAATATCCGCAGGTAGAAACGATTACTACACCATTGGAGAGGGTTTAAAAGAACACCGTAATGATGTAGGGCTTGGGTCTCAGCTGGTCAACGAAGCATCTAATGGAAAAATTTCGCATAGAGATCTAGAAGATGTTATTGACGTAGACGCTACATCAGATGTAATTAGATATCTTGATAGAGAAGATTACATCGTCGATCTAGATGGTGAATATCTCGTTGAGGAATCTATTGATGAGTATGGACAATATATTGCTAAACAGATTGAGGATACCATCGAGGCAGAATTTGGGAGTTCAGAACATGTATTGAAAACTACAGAGTTTGAGAAGGTAGTTGAGAATGCAATCGAGAATAGGTTCAATGTACTGTCTGAAGCAAGGGAGGCCCGCAGAGAGATCCTAAACGAAACCAGGAATAGTCTTACTGAAAGACTTGGTTTAGAAAATGATTCGGATATGGTCAAAATTGTAGAGAAATTTGATCAAGTAATAGAAGAGCATGCAAGACGAATTTTGGCTCAGATAGAAGGCGAATATGATAAATTCGCTTCACCATCTGATTTCATTGAAAGAGCAGAGAAGGATTTTAACGAGCTTCAACTTTCATCTGACGAGGAAGTGAATAAATATATTCAAAAAAGCGTCAAAAATGAATACAAAGACATAGTAAATGAAGAAAAATTCTGATTTGCTCCAAATTTTACGATGAGTAGTTACTCCCGCAGGGAATTCTTCTATTGTTGCTTGTGAGCGTGTGTCAATTCGTGATGAAGAGTACATAACCAAACAAATAGGTAAACTGCCTTGGGATCATCCCGAGGCTTTCGTTTGGGCTTCCGTTGTATGCCTGAGTAGTGGTAGGAGAGTTATACCCCCACTCACGTGCAACGTCCCGCGATCCAAGCGCACGTCTACGGGTAGCTATGAGTCCGCGATATACGGTGTTTCAGGTTGCGTTTTTCGCGTCCAGCAACGGTGCTGAAGCTTTTAAATAAAATTGGGTTTACTATCGGACATGGCCTCAAACAACACATCAGTTGAGTCTAATGACATGATAGAATCAGATAGGAACACAAGAATAATAATTCAGAATGTAAGTGGGGACATGGCAAAGGAAATCAAAAAGACGATATCAGATTCAGGTATACGTGAGGAAGTGATTGAATATAAAGACGACACGTAGTATTCAATAGTTTGAAATTCCAGTAATACCACCAGCGTCTGGTAGTTGGATAGCAGTTCAGACAATTCATAGCTGGCTCATTGGTGACGCACGTCGGCCGAGCTAAGAGTGTCTCTCGAAACAGGTGGATCGCCGGAATCAGATTCCGCGATTCAAGCTGCTATCAATCCAAGAGCCAAATTCAGATCGCATCAGATTATTCACGCTCAAATGTTCGACAGAGACGAAATGCCAATCGGGGCCGTTGCTAAAAGTGGCTATGAGGTGCTCTTAGAGGCGGCTGAACCTGACGAGGGCATTCCACGGGACGATGCACACGCCAAGCTTCTAGAAGCTGGCTTGCAGATGAGGACGCCGAATACGCCCTTGATCGACTGTTGAACCGCGGCTATCTCTATGCCGTTAATAATTCGCTGTTTGTCACCGAAGGCGACGATTACGAATAATGAGTGAATCCGTGGCCACAATGTATACAACCTTTCTGTCGGCGGACATCACATACCAACAGAATCAGTTGACTGATTCCGCCTGCAGTATGTTTGCTCCGTCCCGATCTACAGATCGCGTGGTTGAACGGTCTTTCGGTCGTTTGCTTCGGCACGCTCGGCAGCATCGCTGAGCACTTCAGCGACTTCCTCGTTGAGAGCCTCGTGAAAATCAGCTGAGACAGGGTGATCTGCCAGTGCATCCTTCACCGCGGATTTGACGATTAGGTCAGTCATTCCACCGAATAGTTCTCGTCGTCAGTACATAAGCGTTGAAATTCTCTGGCGGCCATTGTATGAATCCCCCCGCTCTTCACAGGTAGTACGAGGCGGATGCCACGGGGCTTGACCCCGAGGCAGTTTACACGCTATCGACCAGTCAACCCCCCACAGTGTGAATGGGCAGTATCGCCTTGTATCGAGATCGACCGAACGCAACCACGTGGTTTCTCCGGACATGTTGAGGTGTCTGTCGGCAGTCGCTCGTTCACAACCACACGTCCAGCATGGTTGCGTGGGCCGATGAATGTCAGGCGATAATGTCAGCTTGAGATCCGGTTGACTGCTGACTACCGTGAGTTAGTATTAACTGCTAACTTGCTCATCTCGAATCGTAAGCAGATCGCCTGCCAGCCGACTCTTCGTCCCATCATGGATCACCAATATCCCATCTCTACTGCGGACTGGGGCAGTATCTCCCTCTTCGAAGCCAGCCTCCCGACAACCAGGAAGTTGGATCTGATACCCGTTACCCGCGATTTCCACCGTCGCCTTCCCACCACGATGGATGCTCTCAGTATCACCAGCTGCCGTAGCGACGAGTTCTGCACGATGGCTCATAGCCACGTTCACACTATCAACCACGAGTACAAGCCCGTCAAATCCGTAGACATGGGCTTCCGCTCGGCGGGTTGCTGTACCATCACTGTCCTCGACAA
>Ga0209945_1000255_pt1 | contig 18955 bp, 19 predicted proteins | sample SalPonR2_A_D2_MG_FD_185703 | JGI IMG/M metagenome (GOLD analysis project Ga0209945, IMG submission 185703) | Salt pond soil microbial communities from South San Francisco under conditions of wetland restoration - Salt Pond MetaG R2_A_D2_MG... ...
AGTTCCGCTCTGGGGCCTCGTCGAGTGCGAGGGTCACGGCCTCTTGTATTGTGTCTGCCATTTTCACCTCCGTAGTACGCAGGTCGCTCCTACGGGTCAGTGAAACAGGCGAAGCCTGTCTCATCGGGAAATAGCCCATCGGACGCTTAAAACCGTCGAAGCCCAGACGCCCGTGTGAGACACCCACAGCGGAGATTTTCTGCGTGTTGCTGAAGCTACGCCGGCTCGCCGCTCGTTCGTCGACGTCGACGCCTCCCCTCTGTGTCTAGGCCCCACGTCTAGGCCGACACCTATGTCTGCTCGACTCCGACGCGCGAGATCCGACGGTGAACGACACAGCTGGCTAGTCGGGCACGTGCGCGAGTTGTGGGTCCATAGTGTGACTACCCACCACGATATTCGACGATCGTCTATCGGGTGTTCGTCGGAGAGGGGAATCCTTTTGCCGCCGCTCGCCGACCCCTCCGATAATGACGCAGGGTGGTCCGACGTGACGATGGAGGACCGGATCGAGGAGCTGCAGGACCGCCGTGAGCGAGCCGCAAAAGGCGGCGGCCAAGACCGGATCGACGCCCAACACGAGAAAGGGAAACTCACCGCTCGCGAGCGAATCGAGTACTTCGTCGACGACGGGACGTTCCATGAGTTCGACCAGTTCCGTACTCACCGGAACCACACTTTCGGGATGGAAGAACAGCAGCTTCCGGGCGACGGCGTCGTCACCGGATACGGCGAGGTGAACGGCCGAAAGACGTTCGTGTTCGCGCACGACTTCACTGTCTTCGGAGGCTCGCTCGGAGAGGTGTTCGCCGAAAAAGTGTGTAAGCTGATGGATACGGCCGTCGAGGTTGGGGCCCCGATCGTCGGGCTCAATGACTCCGCGGGCGCGCGGATCCAGGAAGGCGTCGCCTCACTCGCCGGCTTCGCAGAGATATTCCGGCGGAACACCGAGGCTTCTGGAGTGGTTCCACAGATATCGGCCATCATGGGGCCCTGTGCCGGTGGCGCTGTCTACTCGCCCGCCATCACCGACTTCACCTTCATGGTGAACGACACCTCACACATGTTCATCACCGGTCCCGACGTCATCGAGACGGTCACCGGTGAAGAGGTGAGCTTCGAAGAACTCGGCGGCGCAGTCACCCACACCGGTACCTCCGGGGTCGCACACGTCGCCGAGGAGTCCGAGGAGGCCGTCCTCGACAGCATTGCGCACCTGCTCTCGTACCTCCCGGCTAACAACGTCGAAGACCCGCCACGAGTCGATCCGTGGGATGACCCTGACCGGGCCGACGAGTCGCTGACGACGGTCGTCCCGGATGCGCCACGAAAGCCGTACGACATGCGCGAGGTAATCGACGGTGTCCTCGATGAGGGGTCGTTCTTTGAGGTCCACGCGAACTTCGCGCCGAACCTCCTCGTTGGGTTCGCCCGGCTCGATGGTCACTCCGTCGGTATCGTCGCAAACAACCCCCGCGTGAACGCTGGAACCCTCGACATTGAAGCCAGTCAGAAGGGCGCGCGATTCGTTCGGTTTTGTGACGCATTCAACATCCCGATACTCACCTTCGAGGACGTGCCCGGGTTCATGCCCGGCACCGACCAGGAGCACGGCGGGATCATCCGTCACGGCGCGAAACTACTGTACGCCTACGCCGAGGCGACTGTCCCCCTCCTGACCGTCATCACCCGCAAGGCGTACGGGGGTGCTTACTGCGTGATGGCGTCGAAACACCTCGGCGGCGACGTCAACTACGCCTGGCCCACCGCGGAGATCGCGGTGATGGGGCCACAGGGCGCGGTGAACGTGCTCTACCGTGAGGAGCTCGCGGCGGCCGAAGACACCGAAGCACACCGTCAGGAGCTCATCGAGGAGTATCGCGAAGAGTTCGCGAACCCCTACACCGCCGCCGACCGCGGATTCGTCGATGATGTGATTGAACCGACCGAAACCCGTGCCCGGCTGATCGACGACCTCGAGATGCTGCGGGGCAAACGCGCCGAGAACCCCGAAAAGAAACACGGTAACCTTCCGATCTGAGATGGCCGTCGACGACACCGAACACAGCGACGTCGACGAAGACGTTGACCGCGACAACGGCAACACCGCCCCCGGCGACGACACTGACCGCGACAACGACGTCAACCGCGACGACCAAACCCCCACGTCGACGCCAGCGGTGGGCGCGGTTACGCCGGACGACATCCGGTTTTCGCCGGCCCCAGCTCCGGACGAAGCCGCGGCTATCGCAGCCGCAATAGCTGCTCACCAGCACGATCGCGTTGCAGCCGCAGCAGCAGCTGCCGACGAGCACGGCGAGGAGTGGACCGACCGTCGCTGGAGCTTTGCGGGGCGGCTGTCGGCCGTCCGCGGTCGCCCGGCGCGGGTGCCGGAGACCGCGCCCTCGGACCCCTGGACGGCTGCCGGCCGGAGCGACCGGTTCTGATCGGGAGTTAGTGTGAGTCCTCGCCCTCCTCAACCACCGACACGGACCCCTCGCCCACCGCGGGCTCCTTACCCGGTTCGACCTCACCATCTGGCGCTCCGTCTGCTGTCGAGGACGAGTCGCCACGAATCGCACGTACGACCGCGTTGAGCCCGATCGGCGCGACGATCGCGAGCCCGAAGAGGGCGCCCACGCGGACCACGATCGAGAGGTCCGTCGCCACGGAGAGCCCGAGGTAGACGGCACCGCCGAGGAGCACCGCCGGCAACATGTACGGATTCTCTGCTGCAAGCATGGATAGACGGTCGCTGGGGCGGCGACGACTTAATCGCCGCGGACCGACAGAGTGAGGTTTCCCTTCTGAGAAGTTGGCGGTACGATGTTCGACACGGTACTGGTCGCGAATCGCGGCGAGATCGCCGTCCGCGTGATGCGGGCCTGCGCCGAACTCGGTGTCGAGACGGTCGCCGTCTACAGCGACGCGGATGCCGACGCCGGCCACGTGCGCGCTGCCGACCAAGCGTACAACGTCGGCCCGGCGCGCGCGGCCGACTCGTACCTCAACGGGGAAGCGATCGTCGAGGCTGCGCTGGCGGCCGGGGCCGACGCGATCCATCCCGGATACGGCTTCCTTGCGGAGAACGCCGCGTTCGCCGCCCGAGTGGAAGAAACTGATGGGCTCACGTGGGTCGGCCCGTCGAGCGACGCGATGACCAAACTTGGCGAGAAGACCGCCGCTCGCCGGGTGATGGCCGGCGCCGACGTGCCGATCGTCCCCGGGACGACGGAGCCGATCGACGATGTCGACGCCGTCCACACGTTCGGCGAGACCCACGGCTACCCAATCGCGATCAAAGCTGAGGGCGGCGGCGGCGGCCGCGGGATGAAGATCGTCACGGAGCCAGCGGAGGCTGAGACACAACTCGAGTCGGCGCGCCGTGAAGGCGAGGCATACTTTTCGAACGACGCCGTCTACCTCGAACGCTATCTCGAGACGCCGCGGCACGTGGAGGTTCAGGTGATCGCGGACACCGATGCCAGCGACGACGGCGAGCCACGGGTCGTCCACCTCGGTGAGCGCGACTGCTCGCTACAACGCCGCCACCAGAAGGTGATAGAGGAGGGGCCATCCCCGGCGCTTTCTGACGCGCTGCGTGATCGCATCGGGGCGGCGGCCCGCCGAGGAGTTGCCGCTGCCGATTACACGAATGCTGGGACCGTCGAGTTCCTCGTTGAAGAGGATCCCGACCGCGACCCCGACGAGCCGCTCGGCCCAGAAACCCCGTTTTACTTCCTCGAGGTCAATACCCGTATTCAGGTCGAACACACCGTCACCGAGGCGCTCACAGGGATCGATATCGTCAAAGAACAGCTCCGGGTCGCGGCCGGCGACGGGTTGACCGTCGACCAATCGACCGTTTCGATCGACGGCCACGCGATGGAGTTCCGGATCAACGCTGAGGACGCAGCTGCCGACTTCCAGCCGGCGAGTGAGGGTCGCCTCGACGTGTACGACCCGCCGGGTGGCATCGGCGTCCGCGTCGACGACGCGCTCCGACAGGGCGACGAGCTCGTCACTGACTACGACTCTATGATCGCGAAGCTGATCGTGTGGGGGGCCGACCGGGAGGAGTGTCTCGCCCGCTCGCGACGAGCGCTCGCGGAGTACACCATCGAGGGCGTCGTGACGATCGTCCCGTTCCACCGGCTGATGCTCGGCGACGACCGGTTCTGTGCGGGCACGCACACGACGAAATACCTAGACGAGTCTGTCGACGCCGACCGGATAGCCGAGGCTCAGACGCGGTGGGGAACGTCCACCGCTTCGACCGAGGCGTCAGACGATGCTCCCGCGACCGAGCGGTCGTACACCGTCGAGGTGAACGGGAAGCGGTTCGACGTTGAGCTGGCAGCTCACGACGCCCCGCCGATCGATCTCAGTGGGATGAGTGAGACGAACTCTACAACGTCACCTGTAAAGCCACCGCGCAAGACCGGCGCCGACGATGGTGCGTCGAGCTCCGAGGTCGGCGACGGCGGCGAGACGATCGACGCCGAGATGCAGGGGACGATCCTCTCGGTCGAGGTCGCCGAAGGCGACACGGTCGCCGCCGGCGACGTCGTCTGCGTGTTGGAGGCGATGAAGATGGAAAACGACGTTGTGGCCGACCGCGGTGGCACCGTCGCCGGCGTCCACGTCGCGGTGGGTGACAGCGTCGATATGGACGAGGTCCTCGTCGTTCTCGAGTGACCGACGGGATTTAACCGGCCGCCCGAGAACGGCGGGACATGGAGCCGGTCGACGACTGGCGGGCAGCGATCACGGAGGCCGGAGAGCTCACCGGCCCGATCGCAGCCGCGATCGTCGCCGACCACGGCGACCGCGGCCAGCGTGCCCTCGAGGCCGTCGCTGAGGGGCGCGTGAAACGATACCGCGATTTTACCGTCGTCGTCGGCCACGAGGACGAGTACGTCGTCGAGGACGGGGCGTGTGACTGTGCCGATGCGACGTACAACCTCGACCCCGACGACCCGATGGCCCGGTGCTGGCACGCCATCGCCGTCGACGTCGCCGAGGCAGTCGGGGCGGTCGACCACCACGACATGTGGTACTCCGAGGTCCGCGAGTTCCTCTAGTATCGGCTCTGAGACCCGAAAACGTTTACAACGGCGGCCGGTCTCCCTCCTGTATGGCGGACTGTCCACTCGCCGACGACTGCCCCAGCTTCGACGAACGAATTCAGGGGATGGGGTGTCAACACTACGGCAACAAAGGCGGTGCCGAGTGGTGTAACCACTATGATATGCCGATATACGAGCTCAAACAGCAGCCGGTCCAGCCCGGCGAGGAGGTCGTCGTCGAGGTCGACGACATCCACGAGAGCGGTGCCGGTGTCGGTCGCACCGAGGACGGGTTCATCGTGCTTGTCGATGGCCTGCTCCCGCCGGCCCGCGCAGTCGTGGCGATACACCGGGTCAAATCGAGCCACGCGACGGCAAAGGAGGTCGTCGAACGGCTTCCCGACGAACCGGCTGACGGCGACGACACAGAAGAACCCGCTGACGCGGAGGCCGACGAGACGGATGGCACAGACGATACGCAATCCAGCGGCCGAGAGCGGCTCGGCAGCCGCGAGAACTTCTGGGGCCGCTAGCCTCGTTCGGGGCGCGGCTCGCCTACGGACAGTCCATACGCCGCCGATTCGTGGCCCAGCCAAGCACCCTGGGGCCTCTCGATCCACCTGTCTTCTGATCGACTGATCGCTCCGATCCACCGTTTTTTCACCGATGCCGCCCTACGTCTGGTATGGTCGCAGACGATGCCTCGCCCGCCCCCGACGACGGCGAGACCGACAGCGCCGGTCGACCGGCGGAGCCCCCGGACCCCGAAGACGTCGACGCAGCGGCGTTGTTGGCCCACGCCGGGTTCGACGCCGACGCGGGTGTGCTCACCGAACGGCAGGCCGAGGTGCTCGCGCTCCGCGAGCAGGGGCTCAGACAGGCTGTCATCGCCGAGCGCCTCGGGACCTCCCGAGCGAACGTCTCAAGCGTCGAGGCGAGCGCGCGGGACAATGTCGAGCGGGCCCGAGAAACGGTGGCGTTCGCCGAGGCGCTTGCCGCGCCCGTCCACGTCGAAATCCCTCCGGGAACCGACCTCTATGACGCCCCAAAGCGCGTGTACGACGCCTGTGATGCGGCTGGCGTGAAAGTGAACAAGACGGCCCCCGACCTGATGAAGACGATCGGTGACCGCGCCGGCGACGCGGTGTACGGCCGCGAGGTCCGTGAACAACTGTACGTTACGGTCGGCGCCGACGGCCAGATACGAGTGCGGTGAGCCGTCAGTCGTCGATCCGCTCGGCGACGCCAACGAGCGTTGCGCCGGCTGTGACGGTCGCATCGCGGGCCACGGAGTAAACGATCCCGTCCCGGTCGGCGACTGGTCGCTGGAGCGTCTCAAACGTTGTCGGGTCGTACACCTCTCCAAGCGCGTCGCCCGCAGCCACCGAGTCCCCGATCGCGAGCCCGGCTGCCGGGCGGAACAACCCGGAGTCGACAGCGGTGACTCTGCCGAGGTGGTTGCGTGCGACGGTGCCGTCCCACGGCTCCGGCTCACCGTCGAGTGCGCCCACCGACTCGAGCACGCCGATGACTCCCTTGACACCCGTCTCGACGGCCGATTCGACGAGTTGTCGGCTGTGGGCGAGTTCTGGCGTAATCGTCGGTATTCCACGCCGGCTGGCGGCGACGCGTAGCTTCCCGTCGAAGTTTCGCTCGCTCCACTCCGTGTCGGCGTCGTCGCCTGCGGCCTCGGCTACCAACAGGTCGGTCCCGAACGCCTCGGCGAGCCGACGGCAGTCGGCGTCACCTCGGAGGTAGACCGTGTGGGTAAGCATCTCAGCGGACCCTGTGTGGAGGTCGACGACGGCGTCTGCGTCTCGCACGAACCGCCAGAGCCGGGCGGCCATCCGCTCATGGAGGGTTCCGTCTTCATCTCCGGGCCAACACCGATTCATGTTCGGCGACACCGAGTCGAGCACTTCGGGAGTCGTGTACGAGACGTGATCGAACGTCAGTGGGTCTGCGACGGGGACCGAGACGAGCGTTCCGGTGAGGGCTCCGTCGTCAGTTTCGTGGCCGTCGTCCGTGACGTGATCATCGACAAGCCGGTCGTGGAGTCGACGTAAGACTGCCGTCCCGTTCACCTCGCGCCCGTGTTGGGCCGCCTGCGCGTAGACGATGGGGCCGGCGTCGTCGGGGACGACGAGCGTGGGGCCGTCCTCGCCGTCGACGAGCGTTCCTTCGCCGTAGACGTGAACGGTCGTGCGAATTGGCACACCCGAAGGAAGTCGGGCGAGAACCAGCGCGCTGCTGTCGTGCATATCGCGGGGCTCGGGCGGTGGCGGGTTATACGTTGGGTGTCGGTACGCGACCGCCGACCACCGACGCTAAGTCCGTGTGGGATGGAGCGTGTGACGAGATGCGGGTCACGCTGCTCGGCACAGGAGACACGACGGGGACGCCGACCGTGGGGTGTGCGTGTGCTACCTGCGAGGCGGCCCGCGAGCGCGGGGTCTCTCGGTCGCGCTTTTCGGTCCACGTCGCCAACGAACGGACCGGCGAGTCGCTACTCGTCGATTTCAGCCCCGACTTCCGCCGGCAGTTTTTAGACCACGACGTGGCACTCCCGGACGCCGGGCTCGTCACGCACATCCACTTCGACCACCTCGACGGCCTCGGCAACGTCTATCGGCTCGTCGACGGCCTCCCAGTGCACGCCCCGAGCGAGACCGACCCTGCGACGAACGAGAGCGTCGCCGAGACGATACGCCGGAAGTACGACTACCTCGGCGACCGGATCAGCGTTCAAGCGCGCGAGCCGTTCGCGCCCTTCGAGACGTGCGGACTACAGGTGCAGTTTGTCCCTGTCGACCACCCGCCGCTCCGGTGTTTCGGGCTCGTCGTCGTCGACCCCGAGACGGGCGCGAAGCTCTCGCTCACCGGTGACACGAGCTACGACATTCCCGCTCGGTCGCGGACGGCCCTCGCCAACGCCGACCTCCTCTTAGCGGACGCGATCGTCCCGGCGTCAGCGTGTGCGAGCCACCCGATCGGGGGCCGTCACGAGACCGATGCCGGCGTCCCTCGTACGTTCGGCACGAAGCACATGACCCGAGAGGGCGCGCTCGAACTGGCCACAGAGCTCGAGGCCGACCAGACCCGGCTCGTCCACCTGGCGCACTACTACCCGCCCGACGAGGCCTTCGAGGAGCCGCTCGCGGTCGACGGCGAGACGTACGATCTGTGATCACTCACCCGCGTCGTACGCGCTCGCGACGACCTCACGGATTCGCCCGGCCGTCACCTCGCCCACGCCGTCGACCTCCTGCAGGCGCTCCTCGTCGGCAGCCATCACCGCCTCGACCGAGCCGAGGGCTTCGAGAAGCGATCGGGCAGTCACCGGACCGATGTCGGCGATAGCAGAAACGACGTACTCTTGTTGTTCCGTGCGGGTCTTCGTCGTCTTCTCGCCGTGGACGCTCACCTCGCGGTCCCGCGTCTCCTGCTCACGGCGAGCGATAGTTGCGAGCAGGGCGGTGGTGTCGGCCTCGCTCTCGGTCCGGAGCACGCTCACCCCGAAGTCGACTGCGAGCGACGCAAGCGCGCCGCGAATCGCGTTCGGCTCAACGTTGCGCTGGCCGTAGAGGTTCGATCCCTCGACGACGACCGTCGGTCTGGCGTACGCACGTGAGAGCTCGCCGACCTGCGTGAACAGCGACCGGTCCGCATCGAGTACGGAGTCGACGAAGTCGGCTGCCGACTTGCGTTCGACGGCGACGCGATCAGAGAGCACATAGTCGCCCACCGCCAGCGTCTCGAGCCGCGTGGTAAGCCCATCCCACGTCGAGAGGTCCTTCGCGATCGTGGAGTCGAGCTCGCGCTGATCGACGACGACCTCAACACCCGTCTCGCGGCCGGCGGTTGCGACGATGCCGTCGTCGCTATCGTCTACTGCGTCGACCGCGTCGCTGTCGTCTGCTCCGTCGCCTGCGCCGCCCCCGGCGTTTTCACGGCTTTCTGCGGTGAAGTCGGTGAGGCCGGCGTCGGTCGCCGCCGTGTCGCTCCCCTCGTCGTCGGTTGGGGGGTCCGTCGCCTGCTCGTCAGCGGCCTCAGCGAACGCGTCGAGACCGGCCTGGCCGTCGTCGACGGCGGCCTCAACGTCGTCGGTGGCGGCTTTGAGCTCGGCGAGCTGTTGGGTCATTTGTTTTTCACGCCGCTTCGAGATCCAAAAGAACGCCTCGTCGCGGGTGTCTTCTGCCATGAGGACGACGACCTGCCCTTCAGCCTGCCGCCCAGTCCGCCCTTTTCGCTGGATCGACCGGATGGCCGTTGGCACCGGCTCGTAAAAACAAACGAGGTCAACTTCGGGGACGTCGAGCCCTTCCTCGGCGACGCTCGTGGAAACGAGCACCTCGAACGCCCCGTCGCGGAAGTCATCGAGCGTCTCCTGTTGTTGGGTCTGGGTCATCCCGTCAGAGCCTTCTTTGTCACCTTGGCCGACGAATTTGTGGACGTCGAAGCTGGCGTCGAGAAACTCGACGAGCGCTTCCGCGGTGTCGCGCGACTCAGTGAACAGGATTGCTCGGTCGCCGCCCTGAATGCCCAGCGTCTCCGCGAGTAGGATCCGCGCCTTCGAGAACTTTGGATGGAGGCCGTCGAACGACTCGGCCTTTCGCATCGCGGCTCGGACCCGCGGGTCCGCGACCATCCGCTGGCTCGCCTTCGAGGCGCCAGACGAGCGCGCGGCCTCCCGCTGGCGCTCGAAGTAGCGTCTAACCGACTCTACGGACTGCGTCTCGACGAGCTCGACTGCCCGACGGAGCTTCATCACCTCCGCGTGCGTGGACATCCCGGTGTACCCGTCGGACTGGTCGTTGTCCATCATCTGTTTGAGCTGACCACGCATTCGGTTGAGGTCGCGCTGTGAGAGGTCCGGGCTCGTCTTGTTCGTCACACCGAGCTGTTTTAACGACTCCAGTCGGTCGGTTATCACCTCATTCAGCGCGTCGCGGATCTCGAGTACCGGCTCGGGGAGTGTCACCCGATCCCAGCGGACGTCCGTGTCGTGGGTGTACTCGTCGACATCGGCGTCCGCCTCAGTCATCACCTCGACGTTCTGGAGCCCGAGGTTTTCACAGACGGTCTCGATCTCGTCTGTGTCGCCGCCCGGTGAGGCCGACATACCGGTCACGAGCGGGTTGGCGGCGTCAGCGTGGTATCGCTCCGCGATGTAGACGTACGCGTAGTCGCCCGTGCCACGGTGACATTCATCAAACGTGAGGTGGGTAACATCTTGTACGCCAATCCGGTTGCCGACGAGGTCGTTTTCGACGACCTGTGGAGTCGCGATTACGACGCGGGCGTCGTCCCAGACCGCGGCGCGGTCATCGGGTGAGACCTCACCGGTGAACACGACGATCTCGTCGTCAGGGATCGAAAGCGCCTCCCGATAAAACTCGGCGTGCTGTTGTACCAACGGCTTCGTCGGCGCCAGCAACAGCGCGGTTCCGCCGGCCTCGTGAAGTCGTCGGGCCGTGACGAGCAGACTCACGGTCGTCTTACCGAGGCCGGTCGGCAGACACACCAGCGTGTGAGCTTCGCCCGCCGCATCAGCCAGCTGGAGCTGGTATCGGCGACGCTCGAGGAAGCCATCGACTACCAGCGGATGTGTCAACCCGTCAGCCTCGGTCGCCATCACCGAATCTTCGGCGTCCCCCGTCTAAAGGGTTCGTGAAGCAGGGTGGAAGTGATCTCGCGGGGTGACCGTGTCCGCTTGGAGGGTCACCGGTCGGCGGACTCGTCGGGTCGGCGGTCCTCGGGTACGGTTTCGTCGACCAGCGCCGCCCACTCCGCGAGCCGGTCTCCTGTCGGTGTACGCGCGCTCATCATCTGGTGGATCTCGAGGTCTCTTGGTAAACCTTTCGCCGATCCTTATTTTGCGGGTGACGCCGCTGTCCCGAGCCGCGCCGTTTTTACCCACCAACGGTCTCTCACGTGCATGAGCGACCTGGCTGCGTTCCTCGCTGGCGACCGCCTCGACGACGTGGTGTTGTATCTCAGTGACGTCTTCCTCGAGGAAGATTCCCGACTTCGTGACGTTGGCACCGAAACCGACGACGGTGTCCAACTCGTTCTCGACGGCGAAACCGGCCGCGACGCGTTTGCGGCGGGAACCGGGATGGACGCGATGTCGTTCGCGGGGGACGCGATGGGAACGTCCGGTACGATAACTCGATCGCTCGACGCCGGCGTCTGTCCAGATGCGAACGCGGACGCGGACGCGACACCCGACGAGGACGCCGCCGAAGAGACCGTCGCCGCAGTCGACGAGGATCACGCGGTCCGGTTCGTCCTCGCGTTCGCCGAGGAGCAGAACGAGGCGGTCGGCGGACGCTACGCCGACGGCGACGTGATCCACGCGTACGCACACTGCGCCTGTGGCGCACGCTACGCCGACCGGTGGGTCGTCGGCGAACGCAGTGATACTGCCTAAGCTCTCCGGATTCAACTGCCAGCGACCGGATCAGTCGCCCGTTGGTGCCTACCCTTTGAACAGACTGGCGTGTACTGGCGCATGGTCGCGGTCGTCGCCGTCGACCGCTTCACGCGCGGTCTGATCACCGTTGTGGTCCTCAACGGCCCGTCCGTCGACGCCTGCGTCGAGGAAGTCGCGCAGCGGGGGCCCGACGTGTTCCGGTTCGACGAGAAACGCGTCGTGGCCGTGATCGGAGTCGATCACGTGGTGGGCAACCGGTACCTCGCGGTCTCTGAACGCGGACGCGACCGCGGCAGACTGTTCGACAGTGAAGTGCCAGTCACCGGTGAAGCTCATCACGAGCGCCTCGCCTTCGAACGCAGCGAGCGCGTCTGCGTCGCTTCCGTATCCGGCCGCCAAGTCGTACTCGTCCATCGCGCGGGTGAGATAGAGGTAGCTGTTTGCGTCGAATCGGTCGCTGAACCCGTCAGCTTGGTAATCGAGGTACGACTCCACCTCGCGGTACGGGAAGAAGGCGGCCGCCGGGTCGACCTCGAGCCCGAGGTCACCGTCATCGCGGCTCAGCGAGTCGCGACCCGCCGATCGACGCCCGAACTTCTGGGCCATCGACGCCTTCGAGAGGTACATCACGTGGCCGATCTGCCGCGCCAGCGCGAGCCCGGTGTCGGGGTCAGGGCACTCCGTGTTATAGTAGTCGCCACCACACCAGTTCGGATCCGACCGGATTGCCCGTCGCGCCACCGCATCGAGCGCGATACACTGTGCGTCGAGCCGCGCGGCGGCGGCGATGGGGACGATCCGGTCGACGTCGTCGGGGTAGCGCTTTGCCCACTCGAGCGCGTTCATTCCGCCGGCGCTCCCGCCGACGACCGCCCGGAGTCGGCCGACGCCAAGGTGATCGAGGAGCCGACGCTGGGCCCGCGCCCAGTCCGCTATCTGGACCGGCGGGAACGCGGTTCCCCACCGGTCATGGCCGGGATCGCCGCCCGGGAGGTCGACGTCGGCAGGACGCACACTCGACGGGCCAGACGTGCCATAACACGAGCCAGGGACGTTTGCACACACCACGTAGTACTCGGTGGTATCGATGGCTTTCCCCGGGCCCACGACGTCGTCCCACCATGCACGAGCCTGGCCCGCCTGCCCAGCGTCGGCCCCGCGGTCGGGCGTGCGCGCCACGTTCTGGCTGCCGGTGAGCGCGTGACACACTAACACGACGTTGTCGCCGTCGAACTCACCGTACGTCTCGTAGGCGACGGTCAGCTCCGGGATCGACTGTCCACACGCGAAGGTGAATGACCCGAGCGAGGCGACGCCGGCATCGGTGGGTGTTGCAGCCACGGTCACGCCCCCCCGTCGTGTCGCGATTCACTTGCTGCTGTCGCCGCTGCCGTCTCAAGTGCGGCGTTGAGGTCGGCGATTACGTCATCGGCAGCCTCGATACCGACCGAGAGTCGAACCATATCGGGAGTGACCCCGGCGGCTCGCTGTGCCGGCTCCTCGAGTTGTGCGTGCGTCGTCGAGGCAGGGTGGATCACGAGCGTCTTGGCGTCGCCGACGTTGGCGAGAAAACTCGCGAGGTCGAGAGACTCACACAGCGTCTTTGCGGCCTCGTACCCGCCCGCGAGTCCGGCAGTGACCACCCCCCCGTAGCCGTCGAGGTACCGCGCCGCGTTCTCGTGTGTCGGGTGTGAGTCAAATCCCGGGTACGTCACCCAGTCGATGCGGTCGTCTGACCGCAGGAACTCGGCGACGGATCGAGCCGTCTCGCAGTGGCGGTTCATCCGAAGCGGGAGCGTCTCGATGCCCCGAAGCGTTTGCCAGGCGTCGAACGGCGACTGTTGGCCACCGGTCGGACGGACGCCTCGCTGGCGGGCGACGTTCGCGAAGGCCGCGTCGCCGAACCGGTCGACGAAGTCGACGGGAAACGCCGGTGACTCCCCGGAGAGCTCCGCGTAGTCCGCCTCGGGATGGTCCCACGGGAACGTACCGCCATCGATGAGGATACCCCCAACGGTGGTGCCGTTCCCGGAAATCCACTTCGTGGTCGACTCCCAGACGACGTCTGCGCCGTGTTCGACCGGCCGACAGAGTGCCGGGGTCGCGAAGGTGTTGTCGACAAAGAGCGGGACCGCATGATCGTGGGCGATGCCGGCAATGCGCTCAATATCCGGCGTCACGAGCGAAGGATTCGCAAGGGTCTCCACGTGAACAAAGGCGGTGGTCTCGTCTATCGCATCGGCGTACGCCGCGTAGTCGGTGGTCTCGACAAGACGCGTTTCGATGCCCCGTCGGTTCGCGATGGTCTCGAGGTACGTCGCCGTGCCACCGTACATTTCCGCGCTCGCGACGACGGAGTCGCCCGCCTGTGCGAGCACCGTGACGGCCGCGTCGAACGCCGCCATGCCGGACGCGGTGGCAACGGCCCCCGACCCACCTTCGAGCGCGGCGAGGCGATCTTCGAGCGCGCGGACCGTCGGATTCGAGACGCGGGAGTAGACGTCGCCGTCGTCTCTGAGGGCGTAGCGGTCCGCCGCCACGTCTGCGTCCTCGAACACGTACGACGTCGTCTGGTGGATCGGCGTCGCGTGCGCCCCCGTTGCCGGATCAGGTGCCGTGCCGGCGTGGAGGCTCCGTGTTCTAAACCCGCGTGTCATGTATGTAGTGCATATCTCTTTAGTCGGATATAACTGTCAGTTACGGCAATCACTGCCGGACTCCGGCCGCAGCGACCGGAGGCCGCAGATGTGGTTGTCGTGGTTGAGACGTGCGTTTATACCCGATGACGCCCCACCTCATTCGTGATGGCCGCCGCAGACTCTCCGATCCCCGACCTTCGTGGACGCGCCGACGCCTGTGCCGACCGCCTTCGCGCGGCCGACCGCGTCCTCCTCGTCTCGCACATCGACGCCGACGGCCTCACCAGCGCCGCGATTGCGTCGTCGGCGCTCGCACGCGCGTCCATCCCCCACGAAGTTGTCTTTGAGAAACAGCTCGACGACGACGCAATAGCGGGAGTCGCCGCTCGCGACCACGAGGTCGTATTATTCACCGACTTCGGGTCCGGCCAGCTCGACGCCATTGCCACCCACGAGACACGCGGCGACTTTGTTCCCGTGATCGCAGACCACCACCAGCCGGCCGATGCTGACACGCAGTACCACCTCAATCCGCTACTTGAAGGAATCGACGGTGCGAGTGAGCTCTCGGGAGCAGGCGCGAGTTATGTCCTTGCCCGCGCCCTCGAGGGGCCCTCTGTCGATAACCGCGACCTCGCGGCCTTGGCTGTCGTTGGCGCGGTCGGTGACATGCAGGATGGCGGCGGCGGGCTCGTCGGCGCGAACGAGGCCATCGTCGCCGACGGCGTCGACGCAGGCGTCCTAGAGAGCCGGACCGACATCGACCTCTACGGCCGCCAGACGCGTCCGCTTCCGAAACTCCTCGAGTACGCTTCCGACGTGCGTATCCCGGGTATCTCCGGGGACCAAGCCGGAGCGATCCAGTTCCTCCGCGACGTCGCCATCGACCCGACTGACGACGATGGCGACTGGCGGCGGTGGGTCGATCTCACCGACGCGGAGCGACAGACGCTCGCCTCCGCGCTGATCCGCCGGGCGGTTTCCTCCGGCGTGCCGGCCGATCGAGTTGACGCGCTCGTGGGGACGTCGTACACGCTCCTCGATGAGGCGGTTGGCACGGCCCTTCGCGACGTGAGTGAGTTTTCGACGCTGCTCAACGCCACGGCCCGCTACGACCGCGCCGACGTCGGCTTAGCGGTGTGTCTTGGCGATCGCGACGCCGCACTCGAGGAAGCGCATCGGCTGCTCCGGTCACACCGACGGAACCTCTCTGAGGGGCTCCAGTGGGTCAAGACGGAGGGTGTAACCGACGAGCCGAACCTCCAGTGGTTCGACGCCGGCTCGCGCATTCGAGAGACGATCGTTGGGATCGTCGCGGGTATGGCCGCTAGCTCGTCGGCGGTCGACCGCGGCAAACCTGTGGTCGCTTTCGCGGAGGCGAGCGCCACGGAGCTGAAGGTCTCCGCGCGTGGAACCGGTCTCCTCGTTCGGCGCGGACTCGACCTCTCGGCTGTGATGCGAGACGCGAGCCGTGCCGTTGGTGGTGACGGTGGCGGTCACGATGTCGCCGCTGGGGCGACGATCCCGAACGATGCGCGTGATGCGTTCGTTGAACAGGCGAACGCACTCATCGGCGATCAGCTCTCGTGACCGTGGTCGCCGTTGACTCCTGTCTCTTGCCGTTGACTCCTGTCTCTCGCCGTTGCTCTCATTCAGTGCTGTCGACCAATGCCAGGTCGTCGCCTCAGCGTCGACCGAGGTCGCGGAACATCGTCCGGTAGTCCGTGGGTGACAGCGACGCTGCGGCATCGTTGATGTCGGTATCGATGGCCTCGAGCCGGTCTACGAGCCGCGTGTACGCCGTGTTCTCTTCGAGTTGCTCGGGCGCCCGCTGTGCCTCGAGTACGGCACGTTTGCTCGCCAGCGCGGCTGCCTCACGGAGCAGGTCGTCGTACTGAGAGCGCGCAAGCAGCGTCTCGAGTGCGGTTTGGAGACTCTCACGGTTAACAGGCTTCGTGACGTAGAGATCGAATCCCATCTCGATGATGTCGAAGTCAGGTTCGACAGCCGTCACCATCGCCACCCGACAGTCGAATCCTGCAGACCGCACGTGCGTCAACACCTCACTGCCTTCGCCGTCGGGGAGCCGCCGGTCGAGCAATACGGCATCGACGGACACGTCCACCGTCTCGACGGCCGCTTCGACCGTTGACACAACGGTTACGTCGTACCGACCGTCGAGAAACTGCTTGTACAGCGCGGCAATCTCGGGTTCGTCCTCGACGACGAGGACCGACGCCTCACTCACGTCTGGGCCCCCCGCGACGCACCGCGATGCCCCCTCGTATCATACGTTATCCGTGGCGTACCGCCGAATAAGTGTATCGCCTGCGGGAGGGTCGGGCTGGTGTCGTCCGCATACCCGATCTGTCGCCTACTGGCTTCACCTGGCACCGACTGGGTCGAACCGGACCACATAGTATACGTAGCCTGCGTGAGTCGGTTACGTGATGACCGACCTCGTCTCGACGGGCATCGAGGGCCTTGACTCGATACTCTCCGGCGGCCTCACGGAGCGGTCGACTGTCCTCGTCTCCGGCAACCCAGGCACTGGCAAGAGCATCTTCGGCATTCAGTACCTCTACACGGGCGCGACCGACCACGACGAACGCGGGGTGTACGTCTCCTTCGAGGAGGACGAAGCCGACATCTGCGCCGCCGCGACCTCTGTCGGCTTCGAGGGGTTCGAAGACCTCGTCGACGACGGCGAGATTGTCGTGTTAGACAAACGCGAGATGCTCCGTGAGACCGACTTCTCGACCGCCGTTGACCGGCTGTTAGAGACCGTTGAGGGCGGCGAGTTCGATCGGCTGGTGCTCGACTCGCTGTCGATGTTCCAACTCTTTTTCGAGGACGAACACGAAAAACGGACGTACCTGCTGAAGTTCTCGGATATTCTCAAGGCGAATGGGCTTACCTCGCTTTTGATCGCCGAGCAAGGGGCAGTGTTTCCGGACACCGAAGTCGGCTTGGAGAACTTCCTTACGGACGGCAACGTCTATTTCATCCAAACGCCGACCGAGTCTGGCGTCACCCGGTACGTCTGGGTGGCGAAGATGCGGAAACAGGACATCGACACGGACATCTTCCCGATGGAGATCGGTCAGGGCGGTATCACCGTCCACGAGCGCGCGGGCGGGTTCTCGATGATGAGCCAGTCGGACGGTCCGTCGTTTTAACCGCCTTGGTGCGCGGGTGCACACATAGGGAGCAGTCTCACTGCGTTGCAGAGAGGTCCCGCCACACCTCGTCGAGGCGGTTTTTCACGACCGAGCGCTCTTCGAGTTCGACGGTGAGCTCCTCGCGGAAGTCGACTGCGACGCCGTCGACCGTCCGGCGGTACACCTTCACGCGGCGGTGCTCGGCCGATAACGGCCGGTCGTGGAGCTCGATGAGCTCTGCGTCCTCGAGCTCGTCGATGCGTCGGTAACACGTCGCGATGGGGACGTCGAGCTCGTCGCTGAGGTCCTGGGCGGACTTCGCCTCCGCGGTGGCCGTCAGAATGTCCGTGTTGTACTTGTTCCCGAGCACTTCGATTAGGTCGTCCCCGGACATACCAATATCACTCTTGAGTTTTAGAACAAAAAGATGTCGGTGGACCGGCGAGATGCCCGTGGCCGGTAATACCATCGTACCGGCCCCGAATTGAGACGATCCGAGCCGGGTTCGTGTCTTGGAGTGTACCGGACCAAGACGCACGCCGTTCTCGACGCTGATAGCTCCTGCAGTTGGTTGACGGTGTGGTGGAACCGGGTCACTGGCCACCTCGACGATTCGCCGCCGGGTTTGTCACCGATTGTGAGCAGGGTTCACAGCGTGGATAGGGACTTTATTTAGCAAATACGGGTGTAAAATAACACCAAAACCGCTAGCAGGCGCCGTTTTATCACGATGGATAATCGGCGGGGAGTGTTTATGTAGATCTTCTGGATTTGCGTTGATAACGCCCTCGGGACCGCCGCGGGCTCACAGCAAACCATGTTCGAACCGAACCGAGCGGAGGAGCGGGGTCAGGTGGGGATCGGGACGCTCATCGTGTTCATCGCGATGGTGCTGGTGGCGGCGATCGCTGCCGGCGTCCTGATCAACACCGCCGGGTTCCTCCAGACGCAGGCGGAGGCAACGGGCGAAGACAGCACACAGCAGGTGAGTGATCGCCTGCAGGTCGTCAGTCAGTCGGGGTACCTCAATGACCCCAGTGCTGGCGACGTCGACCACTTGACGTTCGTTCTGGCACGGTCGCCAGGAGCGGACAACATCGACCTCAACACCGTCTCAGTCGAGATGACGGGGACGGACGGCCAAGAGACGTTTGACCTAGACAGTAGCGCCGCGGAGGTCACGATCTTCACTGGTGGTGATAACAACGTCCTCACCGACGCGAGCGACCGTGCGGAGGTCTCGATTGCGCTTTCTGACAACAACGACATTGGCGTTGCTGCGGCCGACGACCTCGACTACACGCTCACAGAGGGCGACGCGCTGACGGTGACGTTCACCACGCAGAGCGGCGCGACGATGACGACGGAGATTCGGATTCCAAGCACCGTGGTCGACGAATCAGTGAGGCTATAATCATGTTCGAAACAATCACCGAACCCGAGGAGCGGGGTCAGGTGGGGATCGGGACGCTCATCGTGTTCATCGCGATGGTGCTGGTGGCGGCGATCGCTGCCGGCGTCCTGATCAACACCGCCGGGTTCCTCCAGACGCAAGCAGAGGCAACGGGCGAAGACAGTACGGCACTCGTCTCAGAGCGGATCAACGTGAACAGCGAGGTGGGTATCGTCGCGAGCGGCGCAGACACGCTC
>Ga0209945_1000258_pt1 | contig 18870 bp, 20 predicted proteins | sample SalPonR2_A_D2_MG_FD_185703 | JGI IMG/M metagenome (GOLD analysis project Ga0209945, IMG submission 185703) | Salt pond soil microbial communities from South San Francisco under conditions of wetland restoration - Salt Pond MetaG R2_A_D2_MG... ...
ATGGTCGTGGTGGGCGTATCGAGTGCGATCGGTACACCGGGTGGTATCGTGGATTCGTTGAGCGTCGTCGGTATCCTCGCGACCATGATCGCAGTAGCTATCCTGTACTATGCAGCCCCTGCAGGGCTCACCAACATGGCGCTCGAAGGGCGGATGGCAGCCGCGTTCGAGTTCAGCACGCTGAAAAAGCCGCTCCTCAGCCTGGAGTATTTCATAGCGTGGCTCCTCCCGTTCGTAATTGCGGTGTTGATCAACATCGCCTCGATTATCGTCGTCACGTTCACGTTGGGGCTCGGACTCGTCCTCGTCCCCTTCATCCAGTTCTATTTCCAGGTCAGTATCTTCTATATGTTCGGTCGGGCCTTCGGTAGCGTGGTCGAAGTCAATCGATCCCAGCGGGAGTCCGTGCCGTACTCGGTGTAGTGGACTTTTCGCTCGACTGTTTCGCAGCGAGTATGTGTTGTAGCACCGCTAACTCACAGCCGGGAGTTCTACGAACAGCACGTAGAGGTAGCCAACCGACGTGAGTATCATCATGAATGTGATGAGGCCGAACGCGTACACCGACAGACTGAGCCGGTTGAACAGCCGGCGCTCGGACTGCCGGACCGTATTGAACGCCGTCAGTTTCCCCCGATACTCCGGGACGAGACACTCGATCCGGGCAGCCCGATCCCAGAGGGCATCCCGCGAATCCTTGTAGGAATTGACCGCGATCACGAACACGAGCAGTATCAACGACCCAACCATCAGTACGAACGGTTTCAGAAATCCCGGGACGTTCACGAACACGGCACCCAAGAGCCCGATCACGCCGAGGGAAAAGTAGCTCGTCCGTAACAGCAGTTTGTCCCGAAACCGCGCTTCGGCCAGGATCTCCTGATACTCCGTCTGTAGCAGATCGAGATCGCTCCGGAGACGCCCCTCGGAGGTTTCGATCTCCGTGAGGTCCAACGATGGCGGGGTGTCGGTCGGCTCCCACCGTCCGGAACGCGCGTGGAGCTTCGGAACGAGTAGAACACCACCCACCAAGGAAACGAGGGCTGCGATCGTAACCGAGAGCCGGATCGGCCGAGCCTCGAACGGGAGAGCTAGAGTCTCTTGCGTCACGATCACGTATAGCGCTGGCCAGCCGTAGAGCAGCAGTGGTACGAACTGGGCGAACATCTCCGCGTTCGAGTGCTTGCGGTGTCGCTGGTCCGTCGGATATCCGAAGGGACTGGCTACGCGTTCCCGCTTGCGGTTGTGACGTGATGTCTTCGGGTTCGGATCGTCGGCTCCACTCATCACGGGTGTGACCTGCTCGCGGAGGCCCTTGATTTTGAAAGAGTTGAACGGATCTTTGCTGTTGAACGTTGTTGGCGTCATCAAGTGTCGGCTTCCTCAACGGGTCACCCCGCGGCATCCGCCTCGATCCGCCTGTGAAGAATGGATCGAGTCGTCACAGCCTACGGGTAGGCAGATTCGTCGTTGGCCACGAGCGTGCGCAGGATACGACCCCTCGTCGGATGACCGATCGCCGGCTGCTAGCGGGACCTTCGGTCCCGCCCAGCTGACGCGATTCCGGGTCGAGCTCGGGCATCTGGAAGGCCCGCTGCAGCTGTGCGCCCGCTGTAGTCCGGGTGGCCCCGCGACGGGACGCGTGACCTCAAGTGCATCTCGTCGCGACGCCGGCGGAGTGATCGCGTCCACAGTCCTTCGGGACCGAAGCTATCCCCACCACGTACCAAACATGCCAAACATCTATGTCCCAACAGTGCCAACATCCGCCCATGTCGAGCGGGACCATCGATATCGACGAATTTGAGAACGCCGATCCCGACGACTTCGCGGAGCGGAACGACACCGAGCGGATCGTGCGGTTTCTCGATGCGCACGACGACCGGGCGTGGAAGGCGGCGATGATCGCCGAGCGGCTCGACCTCGAGACGGACGCTGTCAGTGCGATCCTCTCGCGCCTGAAGGACCGCGGACTCGTGCGACACAAGCGCCCGTACTGGGCGATCACGGACGACACGGAACGGCTCCGATCCGCCTACCGGCTCCACCGACACCACGAGAGGGCGGATGACCAGTACGGTGCGGAGCGTCTCGAGGACCTCCGGACCGATGAGATGGATCGCGTACAGTGACGGCCTTCGAGGACCTGGACCGCGGCGACATCGTCTGGGCGAGCGATCCGCTCTCAGAGAAGGGACGCCCGATGCTCGTGCTTGGGACCCCGCAGCTCCCGAACCACGGTCCCCAACTCAATTACAGTCTTGATCTCAACGAAGACCTACCACGAGCAGTCGATCACCAAATCAAGCGTGGCCGAGTCCCGCGACCGGATGGCAGACTCCCGCCGCTACGGCTGATTTCGATTAACCAACAGACCACTCTGTTCATCCCCCACGTTGGTTAAGCAGACGGCCTCACGGGCATCACGGGAGCTCTTCTGTCACGTCGACGAGTTCCTCCTCGGTCTGCCAGCGATACAGCCGTCCTTCCTGCTCGAACAGCTCGAAGACGCCGTCCTGCATCCAGCCGAAGGGGTGTTCTTCGTCCTCGTACACCCGCTTGAGGACGTGGCTTTTCGCGAAGAATTCCGTCGTGCCGACGAGGAGACCCTGCTCGACGAGGAAGTCACTCGGTTCCTTCTCAGCGACGCCAACAAGGTCGGTCACGACGTCGGCAATCAGGCAGAACTTCTGGATGCTGTTGTCCCATTCCCCGCGGACGTCGACCATCCGGAAGGCGTAGGCGTCCTGCCGGCGGTTGATCCGGTCGACCACCAGGTTCAGCCGCCGAATCGGCTCCCGGTCGTAGTTGCCCAGCACGAAGTACGAGCGCTCATTTTCGTAGACAGGGGTCAGTTCGCTCAGGGCGTGGAGGATCTCTTCGTTGTCCGCCAGCGAGATCGCTTCGTCGTCGAGTTGGTCCTTTGCACTGGTGAGGACTTCGTCAGGGACGGGCGGCTCCTCGTCGGACATATATGACCCCTCTCAGCGTCGTGCGATATGATTTATGGAGTAATTTACTAGCTTAGTTAGATACGATTTACTCTAGGGTGATTTACTCTAGGGTAAACTACTTGTTGCTAGGACGTATATCGCGTTGTATGAGCACAGAATTGGGGGCTGCTGAAGGGATGGAATCCCGGGAACTCATCCACTTTGTTACCCAACAGACGCGGTTCACGCTGATCAACAACATCCTCCAGCATCCTGACCAGCTCCCCTCGATGTACGAGCTCGAGGAGCTCAACCCCAGCGTGAGCGACGCCACCGTCTACAAACACATCCAGAAGTTGATCGATGAGGGCATCGTGAAGGAGGTCAGCCTGGACGACGACCAGCGCCGGCAGGGCTACCCTAGAAAGTTCTATGGGCTCACGGAGGAAGGCCGGGAGTTCCTCGACGACCACAACCTCCTCGCAGCAGAGGACACGCTCCAGCAGATCTACGACACCATTACTGACAAGCCCGAGAAGATGGTCAAGTACGAGAACGCTCCCCGTCCGGAGGAAGCGTAACTTCCGAAAAACCGGCCCAAATTAGCACTTGGTCAGGATTCGATTTTGTAGTCAGTCGCCAGCTCCTGAAACTCGTCCCACTCCGGGAACCGGTCGTCGTTGACCTCTCCCTCCGTCTCGAGATAGCGGAGCAAGGCGTCGATTTCGGCTTCGAGGTCATACGTCGCCGCCTGCTCTCGGAGGTCCGCCTCGTCGACGCCGACGTGGCTGAGTAGAAGTAGACAGTACGAGCGGTGGCGGCTGCCGTCGTCGATCAGCAGCGTGTGACAGCAGAGCTCCGCCGGCGAGACTGCATCGAGGTCCTCGGAGTAGACGTAGTAGCGGTTGCCGGTGAGCAGGAACTGGAGGTCGAAGGCCGTGAATCGAGTGAGGCCGGTTTCGTGGAACGCCTCCGCATCGATCTCCGTTTCGGTCTGGGCGAGGAATTCGTCGTAGTCCTCCCAGAGAATCGTGCCCTTCGAGGCGACGGCTTCGAGGCGTTGGCGATGGAGATGGTGTGTGAGTTCACGGGCGAACTCGTGGAGGCGGTCGAAGTCGGCGTTGAACTCGTAGTGGCCGTCGACGGTCCCGACGGTCCCGACGAGCCCACGGTCGCGAAACCGCTTGAGGACACGGTTGACCGTGTTGCGGTAGTTGTCGCTCCGGTCGGCGATCTCGGAGACGGTTCGCGGCTGGTCGAGGTAGTACAGCACCTCGAGTGCCTTGCCGATCAGCAGCTCGAGGAAGTCAATGTGGGAGTGCTGGCGGACGAGGTCCTGATAGCGTTCGACGGCGCGAGCATCCGACGGGACGACCCGTTTTCGCCGGCCGTCGCGTTCCGTGTAGACGAGCCCCTTTTCGACGAGGTCGGCGACGGCACGAGAGAGGTAGCTCTCGCTGTTGTTCACTTCCAGGCGAGTCCCCGTAGATCGGACGACGGAACGAGTGGACTCGACGGGAGGTCGCCACCCGGGTCGGGATCGTTGTACGCCTTCGGCGCGACGTCGTTCGGGGCCGTCGGATAGAACAGCGACGCGATCGCGTGGAGGTGTTGGCGGCCGACGTCGAGTTCGAACTGTCCGCCGCCGAACATCCCGATCCCGTGTTCGCGGCAGTACTCGATCGTCTCGAAGAGCGATCGCACCGATCCGAACCGGGACGGTTTGACGTTGAGCCACTCCGGTTCCCAGGGCAGGGCTTCGACCGTCTCGACGCTACGGATCGGGTAGTCCCACGTCACACGCCCTTCGTGGCCCTCGAACAGCGGTCGCGTCTCCTCGGTCAGTTCCGGATCCTCGATCAACGCCTCGGGGAACCCCTCGACGATCCGTTCGTAGAGGTCCGGATCGGCGGGCTGATCCACCGAGGTACCGTGATACTGGCCCTTGAGATCGAGCGTTCGCACCGCATCGGTCGCTGCGAGGCGCTCGACGACGTCGTCGGTCCACTCGGAGGTCGGGTCCAGTTTGAACTCCAACGCCGGGTTCCGGTCGAGCCACTCGAGCACCCGGTCGCCGGTCGGGGGGTCCTCGAGACGCGTGCTCACGACGAATCGAACCGGCTCGTACGCACGATCGAGCTGCTCGGCGAGGTTCGTGTCGGCCTGTCTTAGCGCGAGATCGAGCGCGGCGCTCTCGACGGCCCACCGTCGGTAGTTGCGGAAAACGGCCTGTCCCGGCTCCTCGCCCGGGAAGAAGTCGATGTCCCCCACGTGTGCCGAGAACTCGTCGAGCGTGTACGCCCCCGTCAGATCGAACGCTTTCGGGGAGTCGTCCAGCGCGTCGTGGGCGTCGGTGTCGTACGTGACGTCCTCGCCCCGACCGACGTCGCCGTCGCCGTACAGCGAGAAGACGGTCGTCGCTCTCGTGAATCCACTCGATGTATCGCGCTCTCGCCGGTCGAGACTGTAGCTGTCGATGCTGACCTCGAGGTCGGCGACGGCATCGTAGAGCATGTACGCTAGCGTATGGCGACGTACGTCTTAAACCCGGGAAACGAGGAGGGCCCGACAGTGAGCATTTTGTACCGCGCTGGCACAGACGAATCGTCGGACCCGGCGGTCGAGGTCGACCGCGACGACGGCTCGCCACTCGAGAGGGTATCATCTTGACGATCGCAGTACATACAGGGCATACAGCGCCGATTGGTGAGTGATCGTCCGATTCGGACCGGCCCGTGCACAAATGTTATCAGACAGTGTAGTGACATCCCGGGTGATGACACCGACAGTGGATTTCCTCGTCCCGTTACAGGGGGGTGGCGGCAGTACCGTCGAACTGATCCTCACGTTGGCCCTCACCGTCGTGGTCTTCGCCGGCTTCTGGAAGGTCTTCGAGAAGGCGGGCGAACCGGGCTGGGCTGCAATCATCCCGATATACAACCTCTACGTTTTGATCAGGGTAAGCGGGAACGCGTGGTGGTGGCTGATCCTGCTTTTTATTCCGGTAATCAATCTTCTCGCTACGATCAAAATCAGCATCGATGTCGCTGGAAAGTTCGGAAAGGGGATTCTGTTCGGCCTCGGCCTCACGTTTCTGTCGTTCGTCTTCTATCCGCTCCTCGGGTTCGGCAACTACCGGTATCAGGACACCACACAACTCGCGTGACATCCTCCCCGCGGTGAACGGACCGGGATCGAAGCTCCCTCTCCGTCTACCGCGCGGAGGATGTCACTAACCGTGTAGCAGAGGGATGCTCATCGAGTGGTGTGTAGTTTACTTGAACAGGTCCTTGCGTTCGGACTCCGAGAGCTGGACGTCCGGGTGAGCGTGTGCCGAACACTCTTCGCACTCGTAGGAGCCGCCGTGAGCTTCGAATTGGTAGATCGGATAACCAAAAACGAAAAATGCGTCCTCTCGGTGGCGTTCGACGATCGCGTCCGCGGTCACGCCACAGTTCGGACAGTAGTCCTCGTCCGTTGCCGGGACCTGGTAGGTGATCTTTTTCCGACCGACGAATGCCTCCCTGTAGGCCGCACTCTGTGAGGTTTTGATCAGATCCTCCACGGGGAACTCGTCCGTTCGCACGGTATTGTCGTGGCCGGTTTCAGTGGCGACGGTAACGTCAGTGTAGGCACTCACCTCGACGGTATTGTTCGAGCCGATGACGTGGAGTCGGAGGCTGCCGTGGCCATCAACCCGGACGCTGTTGTTCCAGCCGGTCAGATAGAGGTCGAACTCCGACGTGCTATTCTTTATTCGGGCCGAGTTCCGACCGCCGGTAACCGATACCCCAGTGTTGGGATCGGTGACGCTCAACTCGCGGTCCCACCCAGTCACGCCGTCGTCGTACTGCTCTCGAGGCAGTGGGGCAGTGTCGCTCTCGTCATGAAACCGCTGTTCGTCGCCGATTATCTGGAGCTCGCCATCGACCGCGTCGTGTTCGATGAAGACGTCCTCGGCGTCGACGACGAGTACATCACCGGAGACCCCACCCGATTCGACGTATCCATCCTCGATCGTCCCGCTGATCTCGGTCTCTATGGAGCCGACATCGGCCGTTTCGCCCGCCGCCGTATTGGTGTAGACGTATTCCGCGTTCAGCAGCTTCAGATCACCGTCAACGGCGCCTGATTTGACGTAGACATTCTCAGGTGCGACGAGTTTGACGGGAGGCTGTTCGTCACCGTTGAGCGTAACGTCGCCGGAGTAGGTTGTCGAATGGGAGGTCATCGTTGTCGACCTGTTGTGGATTGTCTCTGTGATCGCGAGTGGTGTATCTTTGTGTGTCAGATTTCGCTTCGTTTGATCAAGGCGTACAGGAACAGCCCCGCGAGGATCACGTTCATGTAGACGAGGAACGCGGAGACGAACCTGGCACCGGGGCCGATCGGCCCGATGTTACCGTAGCCGACCGTGAGGAACGTGATATATGAGAAGTACAGGTTCAACCCGAGCGTCCGGAGCCCGTCGGACGTGGCGAGTTCGGAAGCTGCGAGTTGTCCGGCCCCGGTTTCGAAGGGCGAGCCGCCGAGTGCAAACAGGAGGCCAGCGAACAGCGGAAACAGGGCAAACACCGTCGTGATTCGATAGAGCCGTAACCCGTAGCCACACGAAATCCCGAGAAACAGGTTTTCGATGCCGCGAAACGCGTTCTGCCCCCGCGTTAGCAGTGGTTCGCTCGAATCGGCGGCGATCTCGAAGAACTTTCGACGGGCGTGCTGTTGTCGCTTGACGCGGAACTCGCCGGCAGCCTTCACGTTACTTTGAGCGGACGCGCTATTTTTCGCCCTGAGATACGTCTTTTCGACGACATCGGGTGTCATCTCGACGGCGAACTCGTACGGGCACGTCCCATCGTCGAAGCTGTGGAGATTCCAGTCGTTGCGGTCCAGATAGTCGGTGTGGTGAGAAAACGTGAATCCCTCGAAGGTCGTATCACAGAATCGCGCGTAGTCGAGAAGTTCCCGCTCGTCGGTCGGGTTCTCCGCGCTCAACTCGACGTCGCCGACCGTCGACCGTGTCAAGTCGAACCGAACCCAGCCGTTTTTGGGTTGGACAATGCGCCCCTCGGAGATAGTCGCCTCGGTGAAGTTGAGATAGGTGTCGTCACCGAACGACATGGCTTTTAATCGAAGCGAGTCGGTGAACTCCGCGTCGGTAAAGTCCGCGCTCTGTTTGAATGCAACCTCAGTGAACTCCGCTGAGGTACAGGTGACGTCACTGAAGTCGACGGCACCGACGAACGTCGCCTCTCGGAACACCGCATCGTCCTCTATGTGATTCGTTCCGCCGTTGAAAATCGCTCCGCGAAAGGTTGCAGTCCCCGCGAAGACGGCGTTCGTGAACGTGGAGTCACCGTCGAACAGCACTTCGTCGAAATCGGCTTCCCCGTTGAAGCGGACGTCGTCGAACAGTACGTCGTCGGTGAACTCACTTCGCTTGAACACCGCATCGTCGACGAATTCGGCATCAGTGAAATTCGAATAGCCGAACCGCCCCCGCTTAAAAGTCACGTGGTCGCTGAAGACGGCACCGGCGAACGATGCGTCGTCTACGAGTAGTGCCGTGCCGCCGCGACACTCGACGCCGCGGAAACTCGCCTTCTGATCGAAGTGCGTGTCGTCGAATAGTACGTCGCCATCGAACGTGACCTCATCGAAGTCCGCAACACCAGCGAACGTACTGCCGGTGAACACGACCGTGCCTGAAGCGGTAACCTTCTCGAAATTGGCGTCACCGTCGAACGAGACGTCTTTAAACTCGATGTATTCGAAGGTGGCGTATAGGAACGAAACGTCGCCGTCGAATATTGCCCCGGAGAACGTCGTGTTATCGCCGGTCTCGTTGGACCGACCGTAGAACTGGGTGCCCTCGAAACTCGCCTCGGCGTTGAATACTGCGTCGGTAAAACTCACGTCGTTGGCGAATTCCACCTCATCGAAGATTGCCTGTCGGGTGAAGACGGCCTCGGTGAACTCAGTATCGTCGCCCGTAACGGTCGCCTCGAAACAATCGACGGTGTCTGTAAAACGGGTACCTGTACAGAGTACTCCGTTTTCGAAAGTACAGTTGTCGGCCACCAGCCCACCGACGGTGCTGTGACGGAGGTCAAGTTGTTCTTCGAACCGCCCATGGAGGACAGATATCCCGCCAGGAATAGTCGTATGGCGGAGGTCGACCGGATGTTGGTCGTCGCTTTCTATATCAATGTAGTCAAGATCCAACCGTGGGAGGTGGGCTCCGATGAACGCCCGCGTCGACTCGGTGTTATCTTTGAGCTTTCCGATAAGCGACTCGGTGAGGTTGGCCGTCGAGATATCGGCGGCGGCACGCTCGTCGGGGGGCATATGGAACGGGCAGTAGTCGCTCGTTGGGTGCTGCTCGTGTGGACACGACCAGCGGCGTTCGACCGATGTCGCCTCGTGCGCCTCGGGATCAAACTCGTAGCGACAGGTCATGGGTATCTCGAGTGTGGAGCATTTTTCACAGACATGATCGTATGTCGTTATTTGATTTTCGTACTTGGAGTCCCACACTCCGGCGTGTCGTCCGCAGTATTAACCGTAAGATCGGTGAACTCGTGTTCCGAATACAGCGCCAGGTCGTACTCCGGGTACGTGTGATACGTCTCGTACGTCGTGGGCGACCGACAGTCGATCGTCGTATACGCCCCCGGTTCGAACTGGTAGGCGATGTCGAACTGTCCGGGGCCCGGAAACGCTGACATCGGCTCGCGCCTGATCGTAGTGGTTACTCCGACCGAGCCGACCCGGTAGCAGCCACTGTGTATCTCCCGGCCGTCACCGTCGGCTGGGGCACCGATCGAGCAGCGACTCTCGGTTGGGTGGCGGTCGTGTGGCGGTCCGGACCCGGCCGCCAGCGCCACTGTCGCCACGCGCCCCTGCCGGATCGGTTTACACGAAAACAGTTCGTGGAAACCGAGGTCCGGAGCGCGAACGTAGTGAGAGTCCCCGATCACGAAAAAGACGAACGTGGACCCCAAGAACTGTCTCTGTACCCGCCGTTTGACGTCGTACTCCGCGAGCGGGGGCTGCTCGGTTCTGTATGCGAGGTAGAGCCGCTCCGGTGCAGTCATTGGTTTTCTTTTTTGATTCTTGTCTCGACGATGAGATCGTAGTTCGGATCGAAGACGCTGTTCGTCTCGACGCCGGCGTACCGCGGTGTCTCGCTCCAGTCTACCGACCGGTACTGTTCGCCGTGGGTCCGGACGTAATCAGTACCGTTCGCTGGGGTGATGGTTGACTGGGGCTCATGTGGGGCAAATATGAAGAACCGTTCGCCGAGTTGGTCAGTACCATCGGCGTCGGGATCGTTGTACGCGTAGTACCCCGCTCGGTGGTCGAACCCGGCCTCGCGAACCGTGTTCATGTACGCCTTGTGATGTGGGCCGTACGTGTAGCCCGAATACCCCCAGGTCGCGACGGTCCCGCCGTCCGCCAATCGATCGGCGAGCATGCTGTAGAATTCGACCGAGTACAAATGCAGTAGGTCGTCACTCTTCGCTCCCGGGAGATCCAGCAGAATGAGATCGTACTCGCGGTCGTTTTGCTGAAGATACGTGTAGATATCCCGTTCATAGACGGTCAAGTTGTCGTACTCGTAGGCATCGTCGTGGTACCGCTCGAGAAACTCGCTGCGTTTGGCCCGGTTCATGAATTCCCCGTCGACGTCGACTTGATCGATACGAACGTCGTGATCCCGCAGGTAGTTCGCGGCGATCCAGTCGCCTCCGCCCACTAGCAACACTTCTGTCTGGGTCGAGTTCTCGTACATCGTCATCGGGACGTCGACGAGCCCGTGGTGGTAGGAGTCGGCCCAGCTGTCACACAACTGTATCGCCGAATCCAGCCGCAGGCAGGTGTCCGACTCACCAGCGAACAGCTGGTTTTCCGACTCGCCGTTCCACGATCGCTCGTAGCGAACGACCTGTTGGTTTCGAGTCGTGTACTGGCCGGTAATCGACGCCGAAACGGTATCCTGGGGGTGTTCGTCTTCGATCAGCGATTCCATGTAGTAGCCGGTCAGTTCGTCGTCGACCGTTTGATGTTGAATCACGACACCTGCATAGACAGCGGTCAGGAGCAGACAGGCTACCAACACCACCTGATGTCCGGGGGAACTGATCGAAAGATCGTAGTTACCGGTGCTCCGCCAACTGTCGCTGAACTGCGCCACGAACAGTACGGCTGCGAGACAGTTCGACAGCGCCAACACGAACACTGACGGGATCAACCCGAGTCGGGGATAGAGGACGAACACGTATGCGAGCGCCCCGAGAAGCCCGCCCAAGTAATCCATCGCCAACACGGTCGAGTAGGTGTCGTACTCCGTACTCTCCCGGTCGGTCTGGAATACCGCTGAGAGCACCCGGTAGGTTCCGTTCTCGAAGGCCCGCCCGATTCGCTTGACCCAGCCGGGGGGCGACGACTGGCCAGTCTCGGACTGGACCATCGACAACAACAGCGGCAACTCGAACCCCGAGAGCACGCCGACGACGACGACTGGCAGGCGGGCCGCGACCTGTATGACCTCATCCGGGAGAGACTGTGGGAGGACGGCGGTGTTCAGCCAGAGAACGAACAGGAACCCGACCGGGGCGCTGAGCGCCAAGTAGACCTCCGTCCGGAAAAAATTCGAATGTTGGGCGTCGTCGAACTGGCGAACGAGAAACGAGCCGACACCGAGCGACGAAAAGAACAGCCCGATAGTGAGCCCATACTGCGTGACGGTCCCACCATAGATGACTGTCAGCAGTTCCGAGTAGACAAGCTCGTAGCCGAAGCTACAGAGGGCAACGATACACGCGATCCCGTGTAACGTTGTACGCTCAGAGAGCCCCGACAGCGTAGTGTCCGACATACTATGTGGGACCGACAGCCCTGCGACCGTCAAAGGCCAGATCCGGACTCGGGTATAGGCTCATGTGTATGATTCTGTCAGATCCGGGGAGACACCTTCCATCGTTCGGTGATCTCCTTGCCGTCGGCGGTCACTTCAATCCGGAGGTCAAGACACTCCCAGCCGAGGTCCGTGCCCGCATCAGGGCCCTCAGCTAGGGTGATGTTGGCGCCAACCCGATACCAGCCGGGTTGCAGATCTTGGATCGAGGTTTCGATTCCCTCATCGGTCGGGGCGTTGTAGGTATCGTCCCAGTTGACCGGTCCAGGGCCGGGATCTTGCTCTTCGAAGCGGGCGTCCGAACCGAGGTATGCGACCCCGAGCGTGTCGATATCGACCGGATACTGGGTCACCTCGTCGTCGTGGTCGTTGTACCAACCACTTGCATACGAGCCACCCCAAAACCATGCCCGCCCGTTTGCAGTCCGCGGGGCCGAGCTATACCCGCCACTCCCGCGGCCAGTCGCTCCACGCCCCTTTGCGGCCCGGGCCGTGCCGACCGGCGATAGGACAGCAAGTGCCGAGGGGATCGCTACCGACTCAGCAGCGTCTCTCTGATCACCGGATCCGGACACCGCGTTGACAGCGAGATCTCGCCGGGACTGCACCCAGCACTCCGACTCGCCGTATGGGTCAATCCGGAGTGTCGACCCATCGGCTGCGAGTTCGACTCCGTCAATCACGTTTGACTTCCGAGGCGGCGGTTCCGTACTGTTCCCGGTACAGCCTGCAAGGGCCGCCAGCCCACCAGTAGCGACGATGCCACTCGTCGTGAGCAGCGTGCGTCGTTCGATTGATTGCCTATGGCTCATGTGTGTACGTCCGCACCGTTGAGCGCGAATCGATCGGCAACTGGCATGTTCATCTACGAGTGCAGATTTGACTATTACACTTTTTGTATAAATCGCTTGTTTTAGCTGAAACGGTATTTTGAGTATCCGTTCGTCCTACTTGGAGCTTTGCTCAGCGTTAATAACGATACAGTCGATGCTTCCCATTTCGTCTTTCTACCTCTTTTTCAGCACAGACTCCCATCGGTAGAGTGGAGGGATGAGTCCACACACGCTCCATCCCCTCCCCGCAGCAGCATCGTTCGGGAATACCCTCGGTATCAGTCTGCTGCGTGGCTGACAAAGATTTAGTGTCGCAGGACCAATTCGTTTCATCAAGAGCAACATCTAGTGGTTCATGAGTGATCCGGACGCTACCATCGGTACGTGCCCTAACTGTGAGCGTGCCCTACGTCGAACGCACGTGCTCATCGATTACGAGACAGCCGCCGGTGAGCGAGGCGTCTGGGCCGACTGTCCGGAGTGTGGCGAGGTCGTTGATCCGACCCGGTGAGCTTGCCGGTTCCGGTTCGCTCACGAAGAAACCTTGGCGCACCGTGCTGCCGACGGCTCATCCCTGACGAGTGGACAGCATCGAACAGTACAACTCGTGTTTGAGCCTGCGCTGGGCTTTTTCGCACCGCACCCGGACGTGAGATATGGCTCTGATACGACAGGATCCGGTCGCGTTGCAGGCCGCTGAGTTCGGAGTTGAGTTGGGGCTTCAATTGGCCATACTCGGCCTCATCGTCGCCGGGATGTGGATGACGTTCAAGAAGGCAGGTGAGCCGGGATGGGCTGCGATCATCCCGATATACAACACCTATCTCTTGGTCAAGATCGGCGGCAATGCGTGGTGGTGGGTGCTCCTGTTTTTCGTTCCGGTGATCAACATCATCGCCGCCGCGAAGGTCAGCATCGACGTAGCTGGCAGGTTCGGTAAAAGCATCCTCTTCGGCCTCGGGCTGGCGTTACTGCCGTTCGTCTGCTACCCGATTCTCGGGTTTGACAGCTCCCAGTACCAAGGCGCTATTTAAAATCAATTATCAACTAGGGCTCTTATCGAAGACGGTCAAACAGCGGTATCAGTCTCGGAATTGGGTAATCAAGCTGTGCAAGATACAGAGGATCTATGCAGCACCAGCATCCGCGCGAGCGAAGCGAGCGCGGTTCCTGGACGGCGAGGCCGAAGGCCGAGCCGTCCGCCTTTTTCATCGACGTTTTTGCGCCGAGTGGTTCGCCGGAGGCGAACCCGAGGCGGAAAAAGGTCGCGCCGTGCATTCAGCAGCGTCTGAACGTTCTATCCAGCGGCTGTCACAATCTGAGTGCTGAATACAGAGAGTCAACTCAGCAGTAGCGGGCCGTCGAAAATAGATGCAATTCGACATTTTGCGCAGTTTCAATCGGTAATAGTATAACGGTCTGATACCATCCCTCATACGTGGTAGCGCTTATATACGGATTCTTGATTATCGGACTCTTTGCTGGGGGCTGGCTGTGTTGGTTTAGTTATTCAGTACTGCGGATGGATCCACAGCTCGGTCGTCTCGCGCTGGCAACGGCTGTCGGCATCTTGGGCGTTGGAAGCGTTCTCACCGCAGCAGTCGGTATTATACCGGGGCTTCCGAATCCGGAGGCGAATAATCAGGTGTGGTGGCTCCTGCCACTTGTGACCTGGAACCTGATGACCGCACCGTGGTTTGTGTTTACGCTCCAGTACACCGGAACGGGTCCGGCGATCAGCCGTCGGTGGATAGCGGCACTGACAGTACCGGTGCTGCTAGTCCCACTCCGTGTTGGCCTCCAAGCAAGTCGGGTCGAGTTACCGCCAGCGATTACAGGCTTTACTGCTACAGTCGTTTTTGCGTATGTACTCTCGCTGGTTGCTTCCGGCTGCTACTTGTTATTTCGACAAAATAAAAACGACGCTCGTTTCTCGTTACAGCAGGGTCTGTCACTCGCGGCCATCCCTATCGGGTCGTTCTTGCTATGGAACCTCTCAACCTTAGAGATAACAGCGACTGCGATGGTGGTTGCATTCGATACCGGGACGATTACCGTCTGTGCAGGCTTGGCTGCTGCTCGCTACCGGTATGGTCTCTTCAATTCGATTCCGGCAGTCGGAACGCTCGGTGAAGAGGCGCTGATCGAACAGACAGACGATCTAATGTTTGTCGTTGATGCGGACGAGCAAGTCATACAGAGCAACCGTATCGCTGTCGAGAAGCTCGATACTACGCGGAACGAACTTCTAAAGAGCGAAATTGGTGACATCGTAGGGAATGAGATTGACGAAATCGCGGCTAGCGAGACTGTCACTCTCGAAACGTCTGCTGGAGTTCGACAGTACGATTCGCAGCTATCAGCCGTTACTGATCCGCACGGCAACAGGCTTGGAAGTGTGCTCAGTTTCCGTGACGTGAGCGACCGTGAGGTCAGACAACAACGACTGTCTGTTTTGAACCGAGTGCTTAGACATAATCTTCGAAACCAGATGGACATTGTGAAGAGCCACGCTGAGGCCCTTCCAGATACCGTGGATGAACACCGTTCGTCGATCATTGCGGCTGCTGATGACGTTACTGCTTACGGTCGGCAAGCACAGCAGATCGATCAGTTTGTTTCGGCCCAAGAATCTAGCAGTCAAGTCGATCTCACGCAAGTAGTAGAGGCAGTATTAGACCGCCTTTCGACCACGGACGTGACCGTTACTACCGATATGCCGGACACGGCTATGATAACCACGAATCGACAGGCTGCCACGAGCGCGATCGAAAGTCCATTAGAAAATGCGGTTACTTACGCAACTTCGTCGGCGGCAGTAACGATCACAACCACAGGCGAAGGCTACTGCGTGATCATCAGCGACGACGGTCCAGGGATTCCTGTAGCGGAGCTCAACGCTCTGGACAGAGGTACAGAAGACCCACTGAAACACACGACTGGACTAGGATTGTGGCAACTCAAGTTGGCAGTGATGGTACTCAACGGAGACGTTTCGTTTGAAATAGATAACGGAACGACTGTAAGAATCGATATTCCCGACAACGCAGCATCTGAGATAGAGTAACTGGCTGATTACAAGATGTGAGGTCACGTTTCTTCAGTTACCACCGTACGAGATACGCGCTGTGCATTTTGCACGCTAACCAGTGGCAATGTCGCTAATCTGATCGTTGTTTCGCTCAGTTAGCCGAGAGCCAAAAATGAAGATGAGACCCGTTCGCTCGAACGCCACGGTCGATACGGCGGACTGCGCCGACGTGAGAGCACAGGTAGCGGACGACGGCTCACTGCAGGTATGGACGTCTGGGTGCTAACCCGTTTCAATAACCGAAGACGATGTCGGAGTCGTCATCGTTCTCGACTTCCGTCTCCTCGGCGGAGCCGGTGGCCTCCTCGGCGGCTGTGTCGTCGGTCTCAGTCCCGGGTTCGGCCTTCGCCTCGATTTCACCACGATGTGCGACCCGAAACAGATCCGCCGCCTGTTGGTCAGTCACGGCGATCACCTCGACGGGTAGGCGCTCGAGCCCGGCGATTTCAGCCGCCGCGACCCGTTTGTGGCCGTTGAGAATCGTCCCGTTCTCCCGGACCACGGGAAAGCCACCCGGAAACTGAGTCCGATAGCACTGCTCGATGACGTCCTCGTCGGGTGTGAAGTCGGTGTCGTACTCGGGATACGGCGAGAGGTCCTCGAGGGCCACGAACTCGATCCGTCTTTTCGGCTTCAGGACTTCGACGACCTCGCAGGCACGGATGAACACGCTCCCGAGCGATTCCTCCGTCGTCGTATTCGTCGCATCGTGTAGAACCACACTCCCCCGGTCGTGGTGGACGCGGTCGGCCCATCCCTCGAATGTCCCGGCCTCCGTATGGACGCGGACGTACTTTCCTCGCAGTGCCCGATCGAGCGTATCATCGAATGGATCGTTACTCATGGAGTAGCACCTCGTAGCCTCACAACAGCCAGCATCGTGCTGTGGGCCTGAGTAGGTACCAGATCCGCTGTTGTCTTGATACTGTTCGTACTTCGATCCGTCGACCTTCCGAGTTCGAGACCGAATCGACCAGCAACCGCAGTGTTCATCCGACATAGTATCAAAATTGGCACCGGAAACATCGAATAATGAGTGCCGTTGGCTCACTACCGACGCTGGTGGTCGAGGCTCTGGCATCCGTCTGTTTGTCATGGACGGCCTGGAAGGCGTACCGATCTAGGGGACAGCCGAGTGCGGACCCATTTCTTCTGCTCTCGGCCACACTGGCCGCCTGGGCAGTCTCCTCGATTGGGGCCACAGTCGTCAACGTGGCAACCGTGGGCGTTCTCGAGCTGTTCTTTGATGTCGCGCAATTCGGTGCGCTGCTGTTTCTCCCCGTCGCTTGGATTGTCTATGCGCTCAGCTACACTGGCCGCGGAATCATGGCGACACGGAAGCGGATCGTGTTGCTGTCCGGCATCGTGTTGCCGGTGGTGGTCGGCGCGGTCGCCCTCGCCAGTAACGCCTCCGAAACGGTCGTCGGATCGGTGATCGGGCTCGCGCTTGGATGGACGGGTCTGTACGGGTTCTTGTTGTTCCTGTATATGTTGTATGCGACGTATCTGTTGGTCGATCTCAGTTTGGGTCATCCCCGCGTTTCGAGCACACAGATAACGCTGCTGACGGCCAGTGTTGGGGCTCCGATCCTTCTTACCGTTGCGGATGACAGTGTTCCGCTGGTCGGCGGCACGACGCTCGGTCTGCTCCTGTCGGGCGCTTTCTTGACCGCTTCGATACGGCGGTATCCAGTGCTGACCGGGTTCCCGAAAGCCGATTACGTCGCCCGGACACGCGTCGTCGAAACCCTACAGGAAGCGCTCGTCGTCCTCGATTGGCACGACCACATCCTCGATATCAACGAGACGGCGGCGAAGTTGTTTGACGGGCTCACAGAGGAAACGATCGGCAAGCCGGTTCGATCCGTCATCGACGGACTTGAAGGGACCGAACTCCCCACAGATGCAACGGGAACGGTCGCACTTCGAACAGCGGAGGGGCGTCGGCAGTTTCGGTTCAGCGTCTCTGCGGTCGAGGCAGCCACGACCAACGACGCGGGGACCCCGGTCGCCAGAACCGTACTCTTCCGTGACATCACCGATCGGGAAACCAGAGAGCAGCGACTGACGGTTCTCAACCGCATTCTCCGTCACAACGTGCGGAACGAATTGGACGTCGTGCTCGCATACGCCGATCACGTCGACGACGAGGAACTACGAACCGGTATCCGAGAGAGCACCACCAACCTCCTCGAATTGAGTCGAAAAGTCAGAGACGCGGAGGCCGTCATGGCCGAGCGCACCGATTCACCGGAGTCACTCGACCTGTGTGACGTAGCGGCCACCGTCGTCGATCAGTTTCGTTCCGAGGACGATCCCCTCGATATCTCGCTCGTCTGTCCCGACGAGCTGAGTATTTCCTCTCACCGGGCTGTGCTTCGACAGGTGCTCTCCGAACTGGTCGAAAATGCAGTCGAACACGCGACGGGGGACTCGTCGCACGTCGAACTCAGTGTTCGAGAGGTGTCGGATGATACGGTCGAGATCTCCGTTGCGGACGATGGACCGGGGCTCCCCGAACGGGAACGGGAGATCCTCGCTGCCGGAGCCGAGACACAACTCGAACACGGCCAGGGTATCGGACTCTGGTTCGTCAGCTGGGCGGTTACCCAACTGGGAGGTGAGCTTCAGTTTCGGGAGAACGACCCCCAAGGCAGCATCGTCACGGTTCGTCTCTACGATCCGTCGGACTAACTCCACATGTGATTTTGCCGACTACATCCGTATCCCGTTCACTCATATCGGCTCCCCCCACCGTTTCCGAGTCCAATCCGTCGCATCGGTACATGGAAATTCTGTTGTGTCAGCGGCACTGATGGCTCGTTTGAATACCCCCGATGGCCCTTCAACGCCCGACGAACCGAAGATGGCTCGCTACGGCCCTTATCCTCGTGTCGAATGCGGTCCCGGTAGCGGGAGTCGCCATTCTTGGATGGCGTGCGTCCGAGATCCTGGTCTTATATTGGATAGAGGTTGTCGTGATGGTGGCTGCCTACAGCGTTGCAGCACTGTTCGCGAAACAGCCGATTGTACTGGAAGACCGCGAGTTCTACATCGTCGGATACGGTAGATACGAAGAGATTAACGAGGATC
>Ga0209945_1000259_pt1 | contig 18703 bp, 18 predicted proteins | sample SalPonR2_A_D2_MG_FD_185703 | JGI IMG/M metagenome (GOLD analysis project Ga0209945, IMG submission 185703) | Salt pond soil microbial communities from South San Francisco under conditions of wetland restoration - Salt Pond MetaG R2_A_D2_MG... ...
ATCACACTCTCGATGACGCTGCGGTAGCGCTGCTTGAGTCGCTCCCGGCGCGGCGAGGCGTACGCAGGGTCGCTGAAGTACGTATCGACGAGCCGAGCACAGTCCGTGTGCGTGATCACGCCGCGCTGACGGGAGCGCTCATCGTACGCCGCGGCGTACTGGTCGAGTAACTCGCCGACGGTCTCGGCGAGCGCCACCCAGTCCTCGCGAAGCGCCTCGTCGGCCTCGACGAGCGCCGTCGCCTCCGCGTCGGATACCGTCGCCCGGATCGCCGCCGCCGTCGACTCGTCTCGATACGCCGAGACGGCCTCCAACACGTCCTCGAGCGACGAGACAGACCCGCCACGGTAATTAGCCGTAATAGCTGTTTTGAGCTGGTCCGTGAACGCCGCTGGCGTGAGCGCCCGCCGGCGAGCAATCGTGAACGCCTCACGCAGCACCGTCGAAACGGACGAAGCCGCCGGAGCATCCTCATACGCCTCCCGAACACGGTCGATGCGTCGCGCGCCGGCCTCGTCCGCACGAACCGCGTCAAACGCGTCCTGATGGAGTTGCTCGACGAGCGCCTCGTTACCCACGGTCGGCATCCCGTCAAACCCCATCTCGGTCACGATGTCCGCACAGACCCCTCGCAAGACGCTATCAACAGTCCCGATCCGCGGGGCCTCCCGCACCTGCGTGAGCAACCGGTCGACATCCCCGCGGTCAAGCGCCGCCGGCGCATCACCACGCTCAAACAGCGCGTTAATCCACGCAACGATGTCCGGCACGAGATCAGCAGCATCAGCCCTCGAAAACGACGCGATCAACACCCGCTCGTGCGGACAGCGATCGCCAGCAGCGGCCCGGTCAAGCAGGTCGACGGCAGCAGCTTTCGAGACTACCGTCGATTTGCCTGCGCCGGGGACGCTCGCGAGCACAGCCAATCCCTGCTGCATGCCTCGATACGCCTCAACGACCCGGCGTTGGTCGTCGTCAAGGTCCGGAACCCCGTCAGTCATCGCTCACCTCCACGGGCAGGTGCGCGGCAAGCGGACCGGGCAGAGCCGTCGGCGTTTCGACGAGCGCGTGCGGTGCGTCGAGCTGTGTCGCCTCAAGCGCATCGAGGAAGCGAGACGGGCGTTTGTCCACCCCGTCGGCGTCCGTGCGATGACGGGTCACGACAAGCGCCGCCGTCGCCGCCGTCACCGCGCTCGCAAACTGGTCGTGACCACGAGCCGTCGTCCACGCCTGATGCGGTCGGATCCCCGCCACGTTACCGTCGTTGATCAACGCCCGCGCGGCTGACGGGACGGGAGACTCCGGCGTCTCGGGCCACTCCGCATCAACCAAGCCGACAGCAACCACGTACGGAACGGACACCCCCCACAAGTCGTTCGCCGCCATCACGTCGACCGCCGCCGCCGTCGGTAACTCACGCCGACCAGGGACCGTCGACCCGAACGCGTCGAACAGCTCCTGGACGGTCTCCCACTGCTTGCTGACCCGGTCGGACGCGAGTAAGCGAGCGTACCGTTTGCGGGTCGTCCCAACAAGCTCCATCGTCCGGTCGAACGCTCGAAGCCGCGCTGCAAGCTCACTCACCGACGCATCGCCCGGTCGCTCAGGCAAGACCACGTCGTCATACCGCGTCAACACCGGCTTCAGCGTCGCAGCGATATCCGTCGAAGCCGGGGCCTGCGGCTGTGCACTCACCCAATTGCAGTACGCCATCCAGTACTGTTTCACGTCCCGATCGACAGCCGCCTCCACGATGATCCTCTTCCACTCATCAAGCGTGTGTACAGCGCCCGTGTGACCGCGCACGACGTCGGTCACCGCTCCCGACGTGAGCGGGCCCCGCTCACCGCGTCCAGGCACCCAGCCAAGCCTGAGCGGTGCCGCAAGCGTATCGGGACCGACCCGTCCCCGCGCACGCGCCGCCAGCACCGCCAGCAGCGACTCGACAAGCCGGTACGGGACGTGTCGTTTGAGCGGGAGCGGTGTCCAAGTCGCCGTCGTTACGCCGTACCGCGCCGCTGCTCGATCAAGCTCGGCCTCGTACCGATCGGGGTCCGCCGTCGTGATCACGACATCGCTCGGCGAGACACCATGCTCGAGCAAGTTCCTGACACTCGCGACCGCAAGCCGGGCTTCGTCCTGCCGCGTGCGACCAACGAGTTCAACCGCCGGCGGCGCGTCCGCCCCCCGGACCGCCGTCTCAACACCCCTCGTCTCCGACGCGTCCCCCGATGTCCGACCGTTGTCCGTACTCATCGCCACGAAAACACCTCCTGCAGGCCGGGGGACTCAATCGGAGCCATCGGCGTGAGCTGAGAGGCGAGCACCGGCCCGCTCGCTGCCCGCAAGTGCAGGTGCACGTCAACGTCAGTCCGCGTCGCGACGACGCGTAGAAAATCCTCCAACGGAGCCGTGAGCATGCTCATCCCGGCGACGACGACCCGGTCGATCGTCGCGAACGCCTCCGACCACGCCTCCGGTGTGGCCGCAAGCCGGCGCGTCGCATGCGCAAGCAGCGCCGTCTCCGACGCGACACGCAGCGTCGGCGCTGTGGAGCCACCGCCGGCGTCCGCCGTGAGACACGCACGAAGCTCCTCGTGGAGGTGCGACACGCCAGCGAGGAGATCCAGCGTCTCAGTAGCCGCTGGCTGCCCCGCCATCTCGGCATCCGACCGGACCGCCTCCGCGAGCCGCTGCATCCGTTGGGGATGATACCCGGTAACGAGCTCGAGCTCACCGCGCGCTCGCTCCACGGCATCGGCATGCTCGGCCAGTGGCTCACCGATGACGGCCCCGAGGTGGTCATAAACACGTTTATCCGACTCAGCGAGGATACGGGCCACATATAGGAGCCGATCGACGCGGTCAGCGGCAGTCACCGACTCCCCGACCGCATCCAAGAGAGCTTCCGCGATCCCACGAAGCCCGCTAAACAGGAGACTACTCATCGGGGCCGCGCGCTCCCGGAGCTGCGTCTCGATATTGCGCTGGTGCAGCTGCACCGGCGTGACAACGAGCGTCGTCGGCTGCTGTGCACGGCAGGTCTCTAACGAGAACTCGTCAGCACCGGTGATATGGAGTGTAAACGGGAGCGAGGACGGGTTGATGTCTCCTTGAGCTGTTCCGTCAGGCAATTGCTCCGTCCCACTCTGGTCGATGTCGGCAATCGCTCCATCGAGGGTTTGCTGTCTATACCTCTGATACTCGGCGGTCTCTTGTTGGCTGTGTCCTGTTGTCATAGAGTCGATCTCGCCGCAGTCTGGTAATCGTCACATCACTTCCGCAGGCCCGCTGGAGCGGACCTGTTCACCGTGAGGTCTCAAAGTCTCTTGAAGATTGTATAGTGGTAGTGAGTGATTATAGTTACTCATACGTATTATTCTTTTTGGCAGGGCTTTTTATTACTCACAGCTAACATCCTCGGGTATGTGGAGATTTAGTGCGGACTGGATGGTTATCTGGGACGACCGGGTCTTGGAGATTTTATTAGCAGAGGGAACCGCCACGCCGACAGACATTGCGCAAAAAGAAGGAATCCTTGTAGGCCGGTCACACATTACGAAACGACTGAGGAAACTGGCAGATAACGGGCTTTGTGAAGATCTGGGAAACGGTGTTTACTGTTTAGACATTGAGGGCGTCGGATATCTACTTGGCCAGTATCACGTCCAAGATACCGAATGGATCGGGCTCTCTGATTCAAGAGCCACGTTTTCTCCATCCTCACAGTCAGCCGCTGACTGGGATTTCATCCCCGAGTACGCGGACATATACAGAGCAGATTTTGAAACAATCAGAGAGAAAGTGTCCGATCGCTCAACGTGACGTCATCACAGACGAGTTGGTCATCCGTACAACTCCGAGGCACTCGGCCTGTTCTGCTTGTAGTGTTGTCTCCTCACCTAGTCGGGTCAACGACCTCACCGCACTCCGGACAGTCGGCCCAGACGCCCGGTTCGCCGTCCTCGGTCTCGTAGTCGATGAGGACATGCGTTCGACGAAGGTCACGCTCACAGTTGGGGCACGTACCGATGGTAGCGTCCGGGTCAGTCATGAACCACTAGATGCAGCGCTTGGAGAACCTATTGCCCGTATGATACTAAATCTTTGTCAGCCACCCGTCAGACGAATATACGACGTATACTCAAACAGTACTACAGCGGGAGGGGAGGAAGCGTGTGAGGACTCATCCCTCCACATCAATCGATGAGAGTCTACGACAAATAGGTACGGATTCTGTTTGCGTATAGTGATTTCTGGAGTGATATGGCAGTCGCTGGATTTATATTTCTAATATGTATTTTGCGCGGTATGTACGATCTGACAGGCTTTCAGCGCGACTTGCTATACGTCACTGCCGGACTGGATGAGCCGCACGGACTCGCGCTCAAAACGGAACTCGAGGACTACTACGAGAAAGAAATCCACCACGGACGGCTCTACCCTAACTTGGACACATTGGTCGAGAAAGGCCTTGTCGAGAAAGGCGAAAAAGACAGACGGACGAACATGTACACGGTGACGCGGCGCGGCCAGCGTGAAATCGATGCCCGTCGTGAGTGGGAACAGGAGTACCTCACAGAGATGGACTCCGAGTAGCAACGCTGTTTGGAAGGGACTTCTCAGCACTTTCGTGCCCTTGGCAGGTGGCAGGTCAATTGAATTGCCCAATAGTTTCCGTACAGAGATTCTATGTGTACGGGTCGAGAGAAACTCTTTCGTCGCTACTGTATATCGGTATACTGAGCGGTCCTTCCCCAACGCAGTGAAACAGCGTGAGAGTCAGGGCATCGCACCGAACAAACACGGAATGTGAACAACCAAACCCCATTCGGGAGAATGCTTCATCACCTTCTCAGCTTTGTACGTTAGCGTCAGCGGTTGGTTGAACGAAGGGGTGGTCGATCTTAGTCATCAAGTCATCAACACCACGATCATCGTTATCTCGAACCCATCAAAAAGGTTGTAGACGGCTCGTTCAGAGAGTGTTCGAGGTTCGCTCGAAGCCACAGTACCTCCGATCTTGTGCGGATTATCGTATTTGGACTACCCCTGCATTTGTGTTCCCGTATTGAAGCTGGTGAGATCGTCAATACGTTTCTCAAGAGCTTCGATCTCCTGTCGGAGCTCGTCGGATTCCGGCTCACTACTGGCCGCAAGCCGGTCTTTCAACCCCTGGAGCCGTGACTCTTTGACTTCCGCATCAACTTCCGCCTTCCGGACGTATTCGCTCTCATCTATTTCATAAACGTCGGCTTCCGAGAGTTCCGTCACTTCCAGTGCCTCGTTCACCTTCTTGGAATCAACGCTCATAACGCGCTCACGGTCGATTCCTACATCTTCCAGCGTGGCCAGTACCTCTTCCTCGTCCTTCAGCGATCGATTGCGACGCGACGTTCGCTGGACCGAGCCATACTGTCCGTGTACTGGTTGATCGTGGTGGAGTCTATCGAGTAATACGTCGGCAATATCCTGCCGGAACTCGTTCGCGTTCCGCTGGACGTCCGAACAAAGCGTATAAAGGTTCACCAGCGCATCCGTCTCCAACGCTGTGAGATCGGAAACAGCCTGACGTTCCAACGCGTCGATAAGAAGGAGCGCATCGGAGTACACGTCGAGTCCATCGGGTTCAACACGGTCGCCCTCAGCAGACGATTCGTCACTTAGGAGTTGCGTCTCGGTTGGCGCTTCTTTTTCCATGATGACGCCCTCTTTTTCGTCGACCTCGAAGCGAGGATGCAGGCTCAGCACTGTCGGGTACGGGTCGGCATCGGGCGGGAGTCTGTCGAGATCGAACTCGCCGCCAGAGTCCTGGATTCGACGGTAGAGGGTCTCGAACTGGTCGCGCTGGAGTGGCCGACGCTCACCCGTATCGTCAAGCGTGATGACGACGCGGTGTTCCTGAACGTCCATAACGCGGAACTTGTCGTGTGAGAGCGGTGTGATGAGTTCGGCACCGTCAGTCAATTCGTCAAGTTCCTCAACCAGCGTGTGCCAACTGACGCTGAACGGCATAGATGCGCGTACGGCTGCTTGAGTGAAAACGTTCGGGAAGGACAGAGGTCACCGCGGACAAGAGTCGGAGCCGTATCCATATATGCAGTCACGCAGTATTGATAGAGTAGTGAACGAGTTCGTCGAATGGGTACAGAACCGCGAGTACTACCGCGATCAGATTCGGTTCCAGCGGAAGACACCCGCGCGCAGTCCCAACACTCGATCCTGTGAGATGGACCCCCTGATGGCGGACCACCTTGCAGACCGCGGCATCGGCGAACTCTACGCACACCAGACCGACGGCATCAAAGGGGTTCGCAACGGTCGGAACGTCGTGCTTGCGACGCCGACAGCAAGCGGTAAAAGTCTCGCGTACACGATCCCCGCGATCGAACGCGCATACAACCACGGCGGGCGGACGCTGTATATCGGTCCGCAGGTCGCGCTGATCAACGATCAGGAATCAGCGCTGTCCGATTTCGCCACACCGTTCGACGACCTCTCTGTGACACAGTATACAGGTGCGCTCTCTTCGGACAAGCGCCAGCAGGCCCGTGACAAGGATCCATCCATCGTCTTGACGACCCCGGATATGCTCCACTGTGGCCTGCTCAGCCATGCGAGCGACCTCTGGCGAGCATTCTTCGAGTCTCTGGAGCTCGTCGTCGTCGACGAGGTTCACGAGTACCGTGGTGTCTTCGGGAGTCACGTCGGCCTCGTCTGCCGTCGGTTGGCGCGAATCTGTGACCGTCTCGGTGCCGACCCCCAGTTCGTGTGCTGTTCAGCGACGATCGGAAACCCTCGGGAGCACGCGGCGACGATCACTGGCCAATCGATTGACTCGTTTGCACTCGTTAACGAGGACACCAGTGAAACCGGCCCTACTCACTGGCTGTTCTGGCAACCACCGGAATACGACGAGGGTGATGCACCGGTCGGTGCAGGGCAGCGCCGCTCTCATCACGGCGAAACCATGCGGCTGTTCGTCGATCTCGTGATGCGAGGCTATCAGACAGTGGCGTTTACCCGTGCCCGGCAGACGGCTGAGCGATACGCCACCATCAGCAGCGATACGCTCAGAGAACGTGGGAAAGCCGATCTCGGCGAAACCGTCACGGCCTATCATGCCGGACTGCGAGACGATCGCCGGGCGACGATTGAGGCTGCACTGCACTCCGGCAACTGTACTGGCGTTTGGAGCACAAGCGCACTGGAACTCGGTATCGACATCGGGAGCCTCGACGCCGTCCTGTTAGACGGGTACCCCGGCACACAGATGGCAACGTTCCAGCGCGCGGGCCGCGCTGGCCGTGGGACCGACCCGAGTCTCGTCGCGCTCGTCGCCAGTGAGGATCAACTCGATCAGTACGTCATCAAGCACCCTCGCGAGCTGTTCGAGCAGACCCCCGAACGTGCCGTCGCCAATCCCTCGAACTCGCATCTCCTGAAACTGCACACGCACGCCGCAGCCATAGAAGGACCCCTTCGAACTGCGGACGAGGCGTATTTTGGTCCGTCGCTCCCCGACGTCGTCAGTACACTCACGGACGACGGCGAACTGACCCGGCGGGGGACAGATCAGGGACTCGAATGGCGACGAACCGCCAGTGGGCAAACGGTGAACCCGTACGAACAAGGGCTCCGAACTATCACTGAACGCACGGTCACCCTCCGGGGCCAAGCCGGAGCGACCAACGAACTCGGGGAGTTACCGCTCGACGCTGCACTGCGGGACGTACATCCGGGCGCTATCTACCATCATCAAGGGCAGAACTACGAAGTCCAGTCACTCGACCTAGACCGCGACGTGGCGTGGCTTGCCGAAACAGACAGCGACCACCAGACCCGTGTGCAGTACGAGGAGTCGATGACTATCGAGAGAGACATCGCCACCAAGCCGCTGGCGACCCGCGACGACGTGACTGTTCACTTCGCGGACGTGACGCGACGGAAGCAGGTCACCGGCTTCCAGCGTCGGGACCATCGAACAGGTGAGATCATGACCGAAGAGCCACTCGCCCTGCCCGAAACGACGCTCTCGACCCGTGCACTGTACGTGACGCTCCCACCGGGACTCGAGCGACTGACCCAAACGATGTCCGGATCCTTCGAAGGAGGACTCCACGCCGTGCAGCACGCCCTCGTCGCCACGTTCCCGCTCGTCATTCTCTGTGACCGGCGTGATGTCGGGAGTGTCTCAACGGCTGAGCACCCACAGACCGAGACGAGCGCGCTGTTCATCTACGACAGCTACCGCGGTGGTGTCGGACTGGCCCGCAACGGATACGATCACATCGAGAAACTCTTCCAGCACACCTGGGAACTGCTCGCCGATTGTGGCTGTTCGGACGGCTGTCCAGCGTGTATTCAGTCACCGCACTGCGGTCGAGCGAACGAACCGCTCGACAAACGCCTTGCGGCGACGCTTACGATGGCGCTGGCCGATCCGAGTCGACAGGCAGCCGATTCGACACCGGAATCGAATTCTACGCCTGTGTCGAAAGACGGCACATGAACGTCGATCGGGAAACGATCGAGAACAGGAGCACCGATGCAGTGTTCGAGCGCGGACAGAACTACCGTCAAAAGGGCCGGATTCAGCAACTCGACCGATTCGGTGACCTCGTGACCGCGACCGTCCGCAGATCGAAGTTGTACGACTTGACCTCCTCTCCGCCCTAACGGGCGAAGATTCCTCCGTGGGTCATCCCTGCTGGATTACTGCCCTGATTCGAGTGATTACTGGGACTGGAGAACCTGTGTCCTGAGTTCCACGCGGACGGTTTCGACTGGGATCCCGCGGTTCAGGACCGACTGGAGTCCGTTGTCGTCGATTGTGGTCTCGCCAGACAGTTACCTGGCGACTGGGGGTTCACCGAGATCGTCCTGTAAAGGTTTGTGTATATCGCCGAATATCTCTTCGGTATGAACAATAACCCTGACAAGTACGAGACCGGTTCTGAGGACCTGCCAGAAGGTCTCGACATCGATCCTGCCGAGCTCGAAGCGGTCTCCGAGGAGGTAGCCGTAATCGACGACGCGATCGAATCAGTTTCCACCGAACAGATGGCGGCGATCGAGGAAGTTCTGGAAACGCTAGACGGCAAGGCGGTCGTTCCCGAACGGGACGCGCTCTTCGCGGACCTCGATACGTCGCCCGAAGAAGCCCAGGAAGCCTTCGATGTCCTCCTTACGGAACTGAAGGAGTCCGACATCGACCTCGGTGCGGGACCGGGTGACGACGACCATCCGGCGGTGCTGGACACTGAACAGGCCGAGCGCTTCCTCGAACTGTACGGTCGGCTCCTCGTCTACGTCAACGATCGGTTCGACGCCGTCGCCGGAATCGATACCTACGAGGAGTTCAGCGAGGCGTTTCTGGACGAGATCTATCCGATCCGCGAACGGCTCTACGAGGAAGGTGCCGAGTCCCTCATCGCGGACTTCGTCGCCGAGAACCCGGCGGGGCTGTCCGAGTCCGACCTGGAAGTGATCAGAGGATGGCGTGACTACGAGTTCTGCGAGTTCGCCGCTGTCGTCGAGCACCGCGAGGACGACACCGTCTTCGTCGAACCCGAAACTCCTCGCGCGTTCGCCGCGACCGCGATTCACGAACCGTTCGAGCATCAGTTCCCGGAGTCGGTACTGCCAGCGATATTGAACGACCTCGTGCTGCTCCCGTTCGAAGGCGAAATCGTCCTCGACGGGTGGTTGCTGTCCGAACCACTCGGTCCAATAATGCTCGATCTCCTCGACGTGGACATCGAAACGGCGTACGGAGAGGCCAGACACAGCCAGGGAATCGTCGAGTTGCTTCCCCCCGACGGAGGCTCGGGGACGAGCGACGCCGAGCGCCTCCGCTTCTACACGAAAAACAAGGAGAACCGCGAACGCTTCGCCGACGAGATCGAACAACTCAGAAACCGAAGCGACAAACTGGAGCGAATCTACCACGAACAGATCGGAAAAGCCAACGCGAGACGACTCGGACGCGAATTCCGCGATCTTGACCTGCGGGAAGCCTACGTTGCCATCTACGACGGTCAGGTCGTCGCGACCGCGCCCACCGAGGACGCACTCGATGAGACGGTGTCTTCCATCATGCCAGAGGACGCCGGTGACCACCCCTACATTTATCACTACGAGCCCTGACATCGTCGAACTCTCAGCATCGGAAAGCCTTGGTACCGACCAGACATACTGTCTCGTAATGAGCGACATCGACCGCTACAAGACGTATCGGGAGCTCGGGACGCAATTGAACAGCGACATCCTCGAAGCATACTCCGACCGCGAGCTGATCGTCGAAACCGCATCGGAACTGGACATCGGATTCGACGGGCCGAACCTGGCCTACGAGTTCGAGTCACAGATGCCGGCCCACTTCGAGTTCGCGCTGTACGAATACCGCCGGGACGGGACCACCGCCGCGGAACGCTACCTCGAAGCGGAGCGCTGGGAGAACAAAACCGAACGGGACATCCTCGAATCCACCGTCGGTACCGACCCCTCGCTGTTCGAGGTTGAATCCGTCAGTGAGTCAGGGCCCCGTCTAACGGTAACCGACTTGCTGAACGATCGAGAAGAACGCACGCTGTTAGATGTCAATCTCAGCCGAACCGCAGAACCGGGACTCGTGCTGTTTTTTAGACCCGTTCGCTATGACGGGGTCACGACAACCTCGGGCGTCTCGTTTCCGTTTCCTGTCGATGAAAAAGAGCAGCTTCTCAACGAGCACGATCGCCAAGTAGAGCCAGACGAACCGCGGGCAGTCTCCCGGCAACGGTTCGTCACGTTCCACGATCTGTATCGTGATCGGGGCATCCGCATCCAGTACCGGTGATTCACGATGAGCGAGCCAACAGACCGATTCGCCATCGAAATCGGAACCGGAACGGTCGCGCACATCATCGACATGAACGCCGACCAAGCGGAGACGAACTCGCGCTTCTCGCTCGGCCTCAGTAGCTCCGGAGAGAAGATGTGTAGTCGAGGGAACCGTCATCCAGGAGACAAGCGAGTCCCGTTTGCAGAGTTTGTCTCTACCCACGACCTCGACAAAGCAGGCTTCGAGGGCGATGCGCCTGACCAACTCTGCTCGTATTGCTGGTCGAACACACGTGAAGCAGTGGAGACAGAGCAGGACTCTGACGACCTAGCGGAGAAGATTGGCACTCTCGGGTATCGGCTCCGGTGGAAGCAGAAAGGGCGTGCACGCCAGGAGTGGTACGATATCGTCGTCAGACCGGAGACGACGATAGCAGAACTGGACAGACTCGTATGCCGGTTCAGTACGCTCGACGACTTTCACCTCCGGATGTACGGCCTCGAAGACGAGTACCTAAATTCCAGTCTCAACGTTCTGCCCGACCACCAATACGAGGAGGCAGGCGACCGGACGTACACGAGAGCGAGTGAGATGACGATCGCGGACGTCGCCGAACAGGCCCAACTCAGAGAAGGCGACCGACTCAGCCTAGTCTACGACTTCGGGACTCCCTCGCACTACTACTGTATCGTCAAGGACGTCTACAAACCAGACAGACTTGATGAGGTGCTTGACACCGACGTGATCACGTCGAACGACGCGGCTGCGATCGTCAAGCAAAAGCGACCATGACACGGGAGACAGACGATCAGCGAAACAAAGCGACCATGACACGGGAGACAGACGATCAGCGAAACAAACGCATTCGAAGGGGGAGGGGATACTGATCGACGCCTACATTGCGAGTGAGCGGGCGATCAGCTGGTGCCATCACTTCGAACACGGGATGGCGTTTCCGTTTCAGGCGCGGTGTGTCGGAGAGTGAACGATCTCACCACTGCGAGAGAGCAAAGAGGTGCCTGCCATCGGAATGACAGACGAAGTCGTCAGCAGCAGGGAGATGTCCGCCCTCGTGGTGGGGATAGACCGGGAGTCGACGACCTCGTCGCCGGCGTCGACGACGCCCAGGTCAGCGGAGAGTTCCAAGAGTGGCTCGACATCCAGAGTCGCTTTCACGACTACTCCTACCGGAACACGCTCCTCATCAAGCGGCGGTGTCCCGAGGCAACCCGCGTGGCGGGCTACCGGACGTGGCAGGAGGAGTTCGACCGCCACGTCACGGAGGGCGAGTCGGCCATCTGGATCTGGGCACCGATCATCACCAAGCAGTGCCGGAATGCCAGAACTCGCCGCGCTACCACGGGGACAACGACTGTGCGTACGACGAGACACCGCCCGAGGAGTGGTCCGAGGCCTGGTCGGGTTCAAACCCGCGCCGGTATTCGATGTCTCCCAGACTGAGGGCGATCCGCTTCCCGACCTGGACACGGAAGCGACCGGGGACGCCGGCGACCTCGTCGAACAGTTGACTACCGCCGCCGACGACCTCGGCGTGACGGTTCGGATCGTTCCAGCCGAGGAGTGGACGCACGGCGAGGCGAGGGGTATCTGTGAGCAGCTGAGCCTCGTCGACGTTCAGCCGCTCGTCGAGGTGCGTGATCGGGAGAACGAGGCCGACCTCGCGCGGACGCTAATTCACGAGTACGCCCACGCACTCCTTCACTTCGACGTCGACGACGATACCGAGCGGGCGAAACGCGAAGTCGAGGCCGAAGCCGTCGCGTACGTCGTCGGGCGGTACTGTGGGCTGGACACCAGTGGGTCAGCGTTCTATCTTGCCACGTGGCAGGACGACGATGCGGAGAGCATTCAGGAGCGTCTCGGCCGGATCAGTTCGACCGCTCAGGAGATCATCGACACAGTTGTAGAGGGCTGAACATCCCCTTCCCGGCTGTTAACCAACGCTGGAGGGTACTCTGTCGACATTGTTGGTTAATTCGTTCGGCGTCCGATCCTGCGTGTTTCGATCGGTCCCAAGACATACCCACCGGCAGTCGATGTTATCGTTCAGAATCGATTCGGCGCTGCTGGTCACGAAGGAACTTGACGACGGTATCGATATCCTGTTCGGGAACCGTTTGCTGTTCGAAGACCCCTTTGAACGCGTCCGCAAAATCCTCCGACGTGAGTCGGTCGAGAACAGTCTCGATGCGACCAGCGAGCTTCTTGGACTCCCCGCGATGAAGATGAGTCGCAATCCGGTCGAAATCCGCGCCAGCAGCCAGCACCACCAGATCCCGAGAGTCTGCCTTGCGTCCACTGTGAAGTTTCACCGCGAACAGCAGTTCCCGTTCCGGAATCCTGGCTGTTACCGGGCGCCCAGTTCGCAGTTCCTCCGTGACGGAGTGTTGCGCCAGATAACGATACGACCACTCGGCCTCCGTCTGGCGACAGCCCAGCGCGTCGACCATCGCGTCGAACCGAACTGGATCCCCGATGTCCTTCTCAAACCGGATTGTACGGCCCTCATAGAGGTCGTTTCGCTCGACATCGGCCGTTTTCTCATAGCTGCGGTCGGTGAGAAGGTCGGTATAGTCGTCGACCGCTTGGGTCGGAATGACGACGTCGACGTCCGTCGTGAAGCGTTGGTTGAACGCCGCGATCGCCCACCCACCGACGAGCACGTACGGCAGGTCAGCGTCAATAACGGCCTCCAGCGTATCCAGCAATTCGTCTTCGCGTTCACCGAGGCTCATACATTGAGACGTGGATCCTCGTGAGATGCGTCGATATCGCGGTCGTACTCGTCGGCGATCATCTCTAATGCCGGCTCGTAGTTGACCCGGTACTCCAACATGTGCTCGATCGTCTCGTCCAACGGAATGACCGGATTGCCGTCGACCCACTCGCGAGTGATCTCCCCACTCGTCGGGAACAACACGTACGAGACTGTCGCGTCGTAGTCGGTCGCATCCGGCCGCTCTTCGATCCGGCTCGGAATCCCGAATTCATCGAAGAACGCCGTCCACCGTTCGACGTCCTGGTCGGCGACTTTGATGAAGATCGGGTAGTCGTCGTGGCCGCGGGCGATCTGATAGCCGCCGTGGGTCCAGACGTAGACGCCGTCGATTTTCGTGTACGCAAAGGGCATCCCGGCGAAGTGGGGAATGACGTAACCATCGTCGATCGAGGGGGGAACAGCGCGGGAAATGGTCGCGACGAGATCGTAGTAACGATCCCTGACAGCGTAATTCTCGATGTAGACGCTGTCCTCACGTCGGATGAAGCCTGCGTCCTCCAACCGCTCGATCCAGTCGTAGACCCACGAGTAGGAGCCGTCGATCTTCTGGGCGATCCGACGGATCGAGTCGCCCGGCCGGGCCGCGACTATGATCTTCGCCGCGGTCTCGTCGACGTACTCCATCATCGCTAGTTATCGGTATCGCATCTAACTGTATTAGTCTTGTCCCCCGTATTACCTATAGAGTTATCTCTATACAGATATACTATTCTTGGCTCCGGTAGTCCGATCCGGCTCAGCATTTGAGCAGAGAGGGGTTAACCAACAGAGGATACGATTGATCGGTATTTGTTGGTTAAGTTTTTCAGCGCCCGCCGAGGGGCGGAGGCGCAGTCCCGTCTCCACCGACCTATGACCGACCAATATCTAACGACCGTTCTCGACGAGGCAGAGCGAGTCGCAGAGCACCACGAGCAGGTCGCCCAATCTTCGGACCATCCGGAACACGAGTATCTTCGGTACGCCGTCCTTCGACTGCTCGAAGGCAAGGCTGACGAGACATCGGTGGGAGCACCGCAGATTGACGGCGTGACTGTCGGCTACGGAGAGGATAAGGCGATGTACGAGAGCTGGGACGACGACGTCGAGTGGTGGGAGATAATTCCGCCGCAAGCGGAATGTACTCGCTTCCGGATATTCTACCCCGACGAGCACGAGGGTGTCCCGCGAGTCATCGTCGACGTGATGGCAGCACTCGGGGCGTGGTGTGTCTGGACTGGGAGCGCTGCCGCCTGTGGCTCCTACGATCATCGTGAGCGGCGGGAAGTCCACTATCTGTGGCCGGAGAGTCATCCGATTGAAGACCTGCTGCAGGATCAGCTCCAGACTCCTCCCGGCGCCGTGGCGTCGGACGGTGGACGAACTGGCGATGTTCGCGACCGGATGGTCGTCACGAAGCACTCGAACCAGTGTGCAGACCTCGAACCGCGAACTCGACGGGCCGTCGACGAAACAATGGCAGTCTCGCTGCTCAAAAAGGGTGGCCGGTACGAGGTGCAGTCAGCCTCGGGGAGGTGGTACGAGGTCGACGTAATTAGCGAATCCTGCACCTGTCCGGACTGGCAGCAACGAGAGCCCGAGGGCGGCTGCAAACACATCCGCCGGGTAGACCACGAAATCAAGCAAAGACGGGTTCCTCGCCCGGACGGTCGACTCCCGACTGAATCGAACCAGGCGTAATTAACCAACAGAGCTATGAATTGATGGCTTCTGTTGGTTAACGCGAGGCGACAGCCAATGCCCTACGAGCCACCGACTCCACCGGCAGAACTCCCGACAGACATCGTCAATTCCCTCAACGGGTACGCTCCAGATCAGCTCCAGCAGGTCGCACGCTACGCCGAGGAGCTAGCAGAGCACAAAGCTCGCGAGGCCCGCCTCGAGGAGCAATCAGATGACGACGAAGTCGAGGATAGGCCGAATGACCTCCCGGACGACGTCCCGTCGAAAGCCACAATCACGATCAAGGAGATCAACGACAACCGGTACTACTACTGGCAGTGGCGGGAGGGAGAAAAAATCAAGTCAAAATATAAATCGCCAGTCAATCCCGACGAATAAGACGAACTCTGCCGACATCTCGTAGTAGATCGGTCACTCTGTGGATTCGCGGGTTCGAGAACCTGCTGACAAACTGCGTTGATGATGAGTGACTGCCCCGTTCCTAACGGGCTGTAGAAGCATATTTAATGGACGATCCCTTTGGAGTGTAGGCCGTAGGTAGGTAATGGATTCTCGAGCGAGGTCCTGCCTCGAGAGGTGGGTGACACCCCCACCCCTTTTTCGAGTTGTAACAGAACAAGGGTGGGGTGGGGAGAGAAAGCTGAAGAAGGCTCAAACAACTCGGATAACCGGTTTTTAGAGGTATCACGCCTCCTTACCACGAAATTCTACATAGAACTATAAAATAGAAACATTTATTTCCTATAGTAGCAAACAATATCCGCACTAGGTGGTTCTCACGAACGATACGTAAGGAAGCTTACGTATCTGTGAGTAGTAGGATCAACATGGGTTTGTTCGAGGAACACCGTGAGAATCGCTGTTTGAAGCTCTCTACCGCAGTTTCGTGGTGTTTTGATCTCGTCTAACAGCTCATCTGTCCCTCCCGCTGTTGTGCGTTACAACTCGAAAAAGGGGTGGGGGTGTGAGGACTCTCCCGTGGAGTAGTGGTCAAGCTGGTCTTCGAGGATGGTTCGTGACTTCTCTTGGGTGGGTTCTCGACGGGTGGGCTGAACTACTTCCGACCAATACTATTGATATGACACGACCGGGCGTCAAGAATATCTCGAAACCGTGTTAGAGGCTTCCAATCCGTTACAACTCGAAAAAGGGGTGTGTGGCTAGATTCGATTTAATCTTTGACACGACTATACAACTCGAAATAGGGGTGCGTCTCTGTATCGAAATCGGTTCGACACTTAGAATGAGTAGACTGCCGACTCAGTAACTCCACCGGGTGAATCTTCGAGATTACAAATCGAAATAGGCTGCCTTTACTTATTTATAGTAGGCCCACAGAGGATTGGGGTATGGGTGATGAATCGCCGGTTACAGATAACCAGACGGAACAGTCTGAATCTATAACGGAGGTTCCCGGAGAGCACGGAGAGAGTAACTCCGAGGAGTCTACCAGCAGTCAAACTACGCTCGACGATTCTGGTAGCGGGATCTCGATTATGGACGAGCTCCAATCTGAATCTGTTGAGACTGTCTTCGAAAACAAGGATTTGGTTCGTCCGGATACGATAATCGACGAAGATCGGATCGTTGGTCGCGATGAGCAGTTGAAGACCGTCATCACAAATCTCAAACCCGCTCTCCAGAACCACGGCATTCCGGAGATGTTGCTGACTGGGCCGTCTGGAACGGGGAAATCCCTGATTATCCATGCTGTCTGTAAGAAAATCGTCGAGCTGAGTGAGGCTCAGGGAATGCGGTTCGGTGTGTTTTCAATAAACTGCGAGGGCCCAGGTACGACCAGTCGTGCAGTCTATCGTCTCATTCAAGAAGCGACGGCAAATATCGATGAAGAACCGGGTGTTCCCGAGAGTGGGGTCTCGACAGACCAGAAACTCGAGCGCCTGTGGGAAATTATGCGCGAACACTATGACGGCGTAATTTTCGTCTTAGACGAGGTCGACATGCTCGACGGCCCATACTCGGAACCAGAATATAATTCACTCCTTTACCAACTCTCGCGGGCTCGAGACCTCGGCCGGTTTGATGGCCCCGTTTCCGTCACTGCGATAACCAACTACGTCGATTTCATGTCTGATCTCAATAGCCGCGCGAATAGCTCATTCAATCCAGACGAGATCTTCTTCGAGGATTACGACGCAACGCAGCTTCGACATATCCTCCGCAATCGTGAAGACGCCTTCAAGCCTGAGGCTCTCGCGGATGACGTCGTCCCACTCGTCGCCGCGTTCGGCTCTCAGACACACGGTGATGCACGGAAGGCTATCGATCTGCTTCGGTGGTCCGGGGAATTAGCCGATAAACAAGGAGACGAGCGTGTCAAAGAATCACACGTCCGGACTGCCCAGGACCGATATGACTCCGATCGGAAATTACGGCATATCGGTGGACTCTCGACGCAAAAGAAGCTCTGTATCTTCGCCGTTGCTGCGACAGACCACTACTCAAATGCCAGTGTGGACTGGATTCCCGCCGGACCCTCCTACAGCCTCTACCAGTTCGTCTGTGACACTCTCGGAGCTGATTCCTATGGCCGAGAAACCTTCGTGAACCATGTTACTGAACAGGCGACCTATGGCATCCTTGAGTTCGACCGTCGTGGTCGAGGACGGGGAAAAGGCATCCACATGCACTTCGACCTCGCTGAAGACCCTGAGTCGATTATGGAACGAATCCTGGAGGACGATCGTTTTGCTAACCTGGAACAAGAAGAAGAGATGATGCGCTCTATCGCGAAATCGAAAATGAACGGGTTCCTGAACTAGAGTCCCGACTGAGGCTTCCGATTTGACCCCCCTTTCGTTTACAACTCGAAATAGGGGTGTGTCTCGGATATCGATCTTCGATACGGGAGCGGCCGTTCGCGTTACAACTCGAAATAGGGGGGTGTGTTTTTGCGATGTACTCACAAGTGGATGCTCATCGCGATCCGCAGCTGCCTTCATTTCGAGTAGGCAACTGTGGACATCGTCCCTGAAGCTGGAATACCGGATAGATGGGCTGTAGAGGGCGTAGGCGGCATATTTACATCTCGAAATAGGGGTGTCTTACAACACGAAATAGGGGTGTCCACCGCACCCCTATCCCATTTACAACTCGAAAAACGGGGGGTGGTCAGGTTCAGTCCGTGATACCACGTACCTGAGTGTAACTTCAGACTTAGACTCGCTAGCTTAAGCTCTTTGAGCACGTATCTACGGGAATGGGACGAAAACAGCACGTTGTCGATCTTTCTGATGAGGAGCGAAGGACGCTTGAGTGGTTCATCTCAACAGGTGAGCGCAAAGCCGAAGACATCACACGGGCTCGCATTCTGTTGAAAGCTGACGAGGGGCTCACAGATGCGAAGATCTGTGAGCACCTCGACTGTTCAATCG
>Ga0209945_1000261_pt1 | contig 18688 bp, 20 predicted proteins | sample SalPonR2_A_D2_MG_FD_185703 | JGI IMG/M metagenome (GOLD analysis project Ga0209945, IMG submission 185703) | Salt pond soil microbial communities from South San Francisco under conditions of wetland restoration - Salt Pond MetaG R2_A_D2_MG... ...
CGCTTCGCGTGCACGCGCCGGCTGACGAGACGGCGATCTGTACACACTGTCTCCGAACGAGTTCGGCAGCGGCCGCCGACGCGACGGCCGTCGACGTCGAGACGGCCGACTTCGAGTCGGTCGACCGCGCGTTTCCCGCGGGTGAGCCCGGGGCCACGCTCGCGCTCTGTTGTGGCCTCCTCGAGTCGCTTGCACACAACCGAGCCGCGATCGAGACGCTCGTCGAACACGCCGAACGCGGTGGCGTCGACGTCTTCAGCTTCCTCGAGCGACTCGACGCCGAGGCGGCGCCGTTCGACCGCACTCGGCGCCGGGCCGCACTCGCCGACCTGGTGTGAGATCTTGTCGGCGGCTCACAGGTCGACGCCGGGCGGGTCGTTCCACTCGTCGTCGTCCGAATCGTCGTCGGCCGCACTCTCGGCTGTGACCTTGCTGTCGTCCGTCTCATCACCGTCGCCTCGGTCGTCGCCACGCCTGTTGTTCGCACTCGGTCCGAGCGCCGGCTCGCCGCGTCTCGAGTCGTGCACCTCGAAGACCGCACCGCGGGTGAAGTCGTCGTCGGCAGGGTCGGCGTGTTTTTCCGATCGTTCAAAGAGGTACGCAAAGAAGCCGAAAAGCGGTACGGCGAACGCGATCACCGCCCACTTTCGCGGATTCATGCCGTGGGTCGGTGCGTCGAGGTAGGCGTACGCCGCGAACGCGACGAGCCACGCGAGCGGGAGACCGATCAGGATGACGACGACGAGCGGCTCCATACTGCTTCTTCGAGCGGACGAGTATAATGCTCTGGGTCGCGCCTGGAGTGGGTCCGTCGGCCGTCGATTCCGGTGAACGCACCCCTCCCGCAGAGTGATATACTCCGCGCGTGTGAGGTGCGATATGACAATGCTACCGGCTGCGACCGTGGGTGCGGCGTACACCGACTCGACCGCCTGGGAGCTCCTCGCCGAGCTCTCGGACCTCGGCGACCGGATGCCGGGCCACGACGGTGAGACGGCGGCGGCGGCGCTGGTCGCCGACGCGCTCGAGACGGCGGGCTGTGCGTCGGTCACGGAGACGTCGTTTCCGATCCCCGGCTGGTGGCGTGAGTCGGCAGCGCTGACCGTCGAGCACGCCGGACGCCAGACGACGTTCGACGGGAGCCACGAACTCGTCGCACTCCCGGGAACGCCCTCCGGTGAGGTGACCGGCGAGATCGTCGACGTGGGGTACGGCCTCCCGGAAGACTTCGAAGGGCTCGACCTGTCTGGGTGTATCGCGATGGCGTCGAGTCTCACGCCCGACGACTACGGCCGCTGGGTCCACCGCAGCGAGAAGTACGACTACGCCGCCGAGTCGGGGGCGGCGGGCTTCCTGTTTTATAACCACATCGAGGGGGCGCTCCCACCGACCGGCGACGTCGGGCAGACGAACGCCCCGGGATCGATCCCGGCGGTTGGACTGAGCAAAGAGCTCGGTGCGCGGCTCACCCGCCACTGTGAGGCGAGTGACGACGGCGGCATCGACGCGACGCTCTCGGTGTCGGCCCGCAACGAACCGGCGACGTCGACGACCGTCGAGGCAGTGCTCGGCCCAGACACCGACGAGGAGGTGTTGTACACCGCTCACCTCGACGCACACGACGTCGGCACAGGAGCCAACGACAACGGGTTCGGGGCTGCACTCGTCGTCGGCGTCGCCCGCGTGCTCGCGTCGATCGAAGCAGATCTTGAGACGCGGGTGCGGCTCGTCGTCTTCGGCGCCGAAGAGACGGGGCTGTACGGGTCGTACTACTGGTCACACACCCACGACCTCGAGTCGGTGAAGTGCGTGCTCAACGTCGACGGGGCAGGGTACTCACGGAACTTGGAGGTGTATCCACACGGCGCCGACGGCATGGGCGAGGCGTTCGAGGAGGTGAGCGACGCGTTCGACGTGCCGATCCGGGTCGAAGACGGGCTCCGCCCGCACAGCGACCACTGGCCGTTCGTCCAGCGTGGCGTCGCCGCCGGCCAGGGCCGCTCGACCGCCGACGGGAGCGGTCGCGGGTGGGGACACACCCACGGCGACACGTTCGACAAACTCGACGTGCGGGACCTCCGCGAGCTAACCGTGTTGTGTGCAGCAGGCGTGGCGAAGCTCGCCGAGGCCGACCGCACGGTCGCCGGCCGCGATCCCGAGTCGGTCAGAGACGAGGCGATAGCGGGCGGATACGACGTCGGAATGCGAGCGACCGGTACGTGGCCGTGGGGCGATGATCGCCCCTGGCCGTGGGCGGACGAGTTGGATTGAGGCGACTACTTGCCTGCGTCGCGTGCCGCCGGCACCGAAGCCGTTCGACCCCCTGGGTTGATGTCGTCGGGGCTCGATCTCACGCGCATCATGCATCCTCGCTACCGACCTCGAAGCCGACTCGACGACCGGACGGTGACGCGATGACGGCCGACGACGCGCTGGCCGTCGGCACGGCTGTCGCCGAGCCAGGCGAGCGGGCGACCGGATCACGTCACGTCGCCGAGCTACCAGTTGGCGGCGACGTCAGCCTCCCGGTGACCGTGGTGAACGGCGCGGCGACCGGCCCAACGGTGTGGGTTACGGCAGGTATTCACGGCGACGAACCGACGGGGACGGTCGTCGCTCACGACGTCGCAGATCGGATCGACGTCGACACGCTCGCAGGGCGGGTGGTGTGTCTTCCGGTGTTGAACCCCGACGGCTTTCGACAAAACCGTCGGACCGCCTCGTACCACGACGACGATCCTAACCGGTACTTCGGTCGCGAGCCGTCGCCGACCGGGGATCCCCCACGCGTCCAACAACAGATCTGCGAGCGAATATACGAAGATATTCGCGAGACGGCCGACGCGCTCGTCGCGCTGCACACCTCCTGGGTCGCGACACATCCGTACACGATCCGGCCGCGGGTCCCGTACGGGACGAACCGGGACACCTCCGCGGCGATCGCGCTTCGCGACGACATCGCGGCGCTGACAGACGCGTTCGGGCTGCCGGTTATCACCCAGTTCGACGCCGCGACGACCGAGGCACGCGAACTCGAGTACGCACTGACCGGTGCGGCGGTCACAGACGGCATCCCGGCGTTCACGCCCGAGCTCGGCGGGCGGCTCGTCGTCGAGCGCGACGTCGCCGCGGCGGCCGTCGACGGGCTGTGGAACGTGTTCGCCGCCCTCGAGATGGTCGCCGAGCCGGTGACGCCCGCCGCACGGTTCGACCTCGAGCTCGAGACCGAGCACAAGCGATTCGTCGGTCCACACACGCCCGTCGCGGGAATCGTGCGCTATCGCGTCACCGAGGGAACCCACCTCACGGCCGGTGACCCCGTCGCCGACGTGGTCGACGCCCACGGCGCGGTCCAGACGACGGTGACGACACCGCACGATGGGGTCGTCCTCAGCCGCCGCGAGCGCGCGGCGGTGTACGCGAACGACCCGCTTTTCGACCTCGCGATCCCCGACGACGACCCGCTTCTCGTCGAGTCGGGGTGAGTGCTCGAGCCGTGCAACTCCGTCATCGACCGTCCGACGCTGCCGCGCCGCGCACGCTCGCCACCGAGGTCTCGGTCGCGCGGTCGCGACTCGCACAGGCCCGTGGACTGATGTTTCGACGCTCGATACCGGCCGACTACGCGCTCGCGTTCCCGTTCGAGGACGCCGGCGTCCGGACGCTTCACATGCTTTTCGTCCCGTTTGCCATCGACGCGCTGTGGCTCCTCGACGACCGGGTGACGACGATACGGCGGCTCGCACCGTTCGTCGGTATCGGTCGCGGAGAAGCAGACATGGTGGTCGAGCTTCCGGCCGGTGGGGCCGTCGACGTCGCCGTCGGCGACGAGGTTCGGCTCTCTCAGTGAGGCGACTCAGTCTGCGTTCGCCTGCCAGTTGCGGACGGTGTCTGCGCCCACTCCATCGACGTCGCCGGCGAGCTCGTCTGGGTCCGCCGACTTCAGCTCCTCGACGCCGTCGATGCCGGCCGCCTCGAGCTTCTCTGCGGTCTTCTCGCCGATGCCGTCGATCGTCTGGAGCGTCGAGCCCGCCTCACGGGCCTGAAACTCGCGGTAGTTGCAGATCGGACACCCGAGCTCCCAGGGCTCGTCGCCGCTGTGAATCCGTAGGTGCGGGAGGTCGTGCTCCTCACAGCGCTCGTCTGTCACCTCGACCTCGCCGCGACGCGGCAGTGGCAACGAGTACTCACATGCCGGGTAACGGGTACACCCGACGAGTCGCGAGCCCGACCGGAGCCGCTTGATAGCGAGCTCCCCGCCGGCGTCGTCGCCACACTCGGGACACGCGCCTATCACCCGGTCTTCGGTCTCGTCGGCCTCGTCGGCCTTACACCGCGGACAGCCGTGAACGAACGTCTTCCGGCCGGCGAGCATCTTCACGTGGTGGAGGTCGTGTGTCGAACACGTCTCCTCGAGGATCAGCGGCTTCCCCGTCGAAGGCAGCGGCAGCGTGTACTCACACGCCGGGTAGCCGTCACAGCCGACGAAGTACGAACCGCCCCGCGACTGCCGAACGAGCAGGTCGGCACCACACTCGGGACACGGCCCGAGCGTCTTGTCGGCTTTGAGCGAGCGTCGAAGCTGGTCGCCGATCGCCTCGCGGGAGTCGGTGAGGCCGTCGAAGACGGTCTCGAGCAGCTCTCGTGACGCGGCGGTCACCTCGTCGTACCCTTTCTCGCCGGCGGCTATCGCCTGCATGTCCCGTTCGAGCTGTGCGGTCATCTCCTCGGAGACTACGTGTGCGGCGAAGTCCTCTGCGGCCTCGACGACGGCCTCCGCCAGCCGCGTCGGTCGCGGGGGGTCGCTCTCGACGTATCCGCGGTCGTACAGCTTTTCGAGGGTCCGGTGGCGGGTCGCTTTCGTCCCTACGCCGCGGGCCTCCATCTCCTCTATCAGTCGCGACTGGCCGTACCGGCGTGGGGGCTGGGTCTCTTTGGCGGCCGTGTGTTGGTCCGTTACCGCTAGCGTCTCGCCTTCCGTCACGTCCGGGACGATCCGCTCGTCGCTAGAGCGGTACGGGTACACCGCGTGGTAGCCCGGCGCGAGCAGCCGCTTCCCGTTTGCTTTCAGCCGGAGGCCGCCGTCGGCGGCGAGCGACGGCGTCCCGTCGGCCTCCTCGGGCACCCGCAGTGCGGCGACCGGGTCCGCCGTCTCGGCGATCGCCGTCGCATCGCCGTCTGCAAGCGCGACGACGCGCAGCCGCTCCCATTCGGCCGCCGGCGCACACGTCGCAAAAAAGCGCCTGACGATCAGTTCGTACACCGCCCACTCGTCCTCAGAGAGGGCGCTCGCGGCTGGGAGGTCTCCGGTCGGGTGAATCGGCGGGTGGTCCGTCGTCTCCTCGTCGCCCGCGGTCGGCTCGATCGTCTCGGCGTCGAGCAGCGACGTGGCGTCGTCACCGAACCGCGAGGACGCAGCGAGCGACTCGAGCAGCTCGCGCGGGTCGAGGTCGTCCGGGTACACCGTGTTGTCCGTTCGCGGGTAGGTGACGTAGCCAGCGGTGTACAGGTCCTCGGCTATCGACATCGCGCGCTGGGCACCGTAGCCGAGCGAACCGGCCGCACGGATGTACGCGGTGGTGTTGAACGGCGTCGGCGGCTCGTCCGTCTGCGTTCGTCGACTGACGTCGTCGACGACGGCCTCGTCCGTGGCGGCGAACGCCTCGGTGAGCGTGTCTGCGACGGCCTCGTCCCAGACCCGGGTCGCCTCGGTCCCCCTGTCAGTTTTCAAGAAGTACTGCGCGTCAAACGGGTCTCCGTCGGTCTTCGAGAGGGCTCCAGATAGCTCCCAGTACGACTCGGGATCGAACGCGCGGATCTCGCGCTCGCGGTCGACGATCAGCTTGAGGGTCGGTCCCTGGACACGCCCCACGGAGATGAAGTCGGTCCCGAGCTGGCGGGCCGAAAGCGAGAGGAACCGCGTGAGGGCGGCCCCCCACGTCAGGTCGATCACCTGTCTGGCCTCGCCGGCGGCGGCGAGGTCGAAGTCGAGGTCGTCTGGGTCGGCGAACGCGTCCGTCACCTCCCGCTCTGTGATCGACGAGAACCGAACCCGGTCGATCGGCGCGTCCTCGTTGACCTCACGGACGAGTTCGTACGCCTCCTTGCCTATCAGCTCGCCCTCGCGGTCGTAGTCGGTGGCGATGGTGACCCGCGAGGCGTTTCGCGCGAGCTTCCGAAGTGCGGCGACGATCTCCTCTTGTGTCGGCGTCTTTTCGACCGGCGCGTCGATCAGTTCGACCGGCTCGACGTCGCGCCAGTCGCTGTACTCCGACGGGAAGTCGACGCCGACGACGTGTCCCGAGAGCCCGATACACCGGTTCCCGCCCCAGCGGTAGACGGTGACGCCGACGACCTGCTCGGTGGACGCGCTGCCGTCGCTCAGGATCTTGGCGATCCGCCGGGCGGCGTTGTCCTTCTCTGTGACGATGACCTCGGGACCGCGACTCATCACAGCACAGTACGCCGCTCTTGGGTCTAAAGCTTTCGCGACGCACTAATCGACAGCAGACACGGGTGTCGGCGACGATTCACTCGGCGTCGTCCGGGTCGGTCGCCACCCCACAGAGGGTCCCGTCGTCGTCGAACCGCTTCGCTCGCAGGAACCGTGCGCGGATCCGATTTGCCCCGTCTTTCACGTCGGCCTCACGGATCTCGTCTGCCCGACCGTCTGCGACTGCGTCGACGATTGCCTCGAGCTGTTCTTTCTCGCTCGGCGTGAGCTCGAACGTGTACGAGCGCGGCTGTTCGCTCTCGAGGCGGGTCCACTTGCGCGCCGCCGAGACGACGAGCGAGCAGGGCTCCCGACACGGAAAGACGCCGTCGCCGCCGTCGACGTCGAGGTCTGTCTCTTCGTCGTACTCCCACTCGCGCCGTTTGAGACACTGTGAGTCGGCACAACACGCCTCAGCGACCCAGTTGACGTGCTCGTACCCCTCGCCGCGGTCCCACGTCTTCACCACGCCGTAGATGCCCGACTGCCGCGCCATCGTCTCACGCCAGTGGCTCACGTCGAGATCCCCCTCGCGCTCGCGGTGCCAGTTGGCCACGGTTGCCGGGTAGATCGTCTCTACCGTCTCGTACGCGTCGTGTGGCCCGAGGTCGGTGAAGACCCACCCGTCCTTGAGCGTCGGTGCGGTCTTGAGCGGGCGGTACCGCCCCGCCGCGTCGGTCGTCACCAACTCGCGGGCCGCGAGCGGGTCGTCGTACCGGTCGAGGTCGCCGACCGGGGTTCCGGCGTCGTCGACGTGGCGCACGTCGTATCGCCGCGCGCCCCGGTCGGTGACCGTCGCCGTGACCCGTAGCTCGCCCCACGCGCGGGTGATCCCCTCGGCGAGTGCGGCGTAGCGGGTCGCGACCGTCTCGCCGTCGGCGTCTTCGATCCAGCGGAGAAACGCCCGTCTCGGGCCGAACTCGCCGACGACGCGCTCGAAGACGTACCAGTCCGTCACCGCCGGCGCGTGCGCGTCGAGCGCCTCGTGGAGCGCGGCCTCCGACAGGCCGGTCCGTAGTTCGTCGCCAGCCGGGTCGAGCCGGTACGTCGTCGCGTCGTCGTCGCTCGCCTCGGTCTCGACGGTGACCCCCTCGAACCGGAGCGGCTCGCCTGGGTCGCGCGTCGCGAGTTCATCGAGCACTGCGTCGAACGCCTCGCTCGGGAGGTCGATCGCCGGGACTGACGTCGACGACGGTGCGGTGGTGTCGCCCACGACTCAGTCCCCCGTGGCGACGCGGGTGGTCTGGCGCACGTCCTCGAGGACACCCCCGAGGTCGGCGCCCGCGTCGGCGGCGCGTTCGAGCACCACGTCGGCCATGAGCGGCTCGGTCCCGACCGCGCCCGCGTACCAGACGCGGGTGTCGTCGACGACCGTCGGCACGTCGTACCCCTCGGTGTAGTCGTCACAGAGCCCGACGTCTTCCGGAATGTCTTCTTGGGTGTGGTACCCGTCGGCGATGAACAACGGCACGAGCACGACGTCGTCGCTCTCGAAGAAGTCGGGGAGGTCGTCGACCTCGGGGTCTTCGTCCATGTACAGCGCGCGGACCTCGTCGAACCGGTCGCGGTCGCGGATCCGGTCGGCGTGGTACTCGACGGCCTTCGCGGAGTTCTCGTTGCGTTCGGTGCCGTGTCCGACGACCGCGAGGCCGACCCCCTCGCCGACGTCGGGGTCGCCGGTGACCGACTCGGCCCGACGGACGATCACGTCGGTCATCGCCTCGTGGGTTCCCACCGGTCCGCAGTAGTGGACCTCTCGGTCGATGTCTTCGGCGACGAGCGTGGCTTGGTCCGCCGAGAGGCCGTCGGAGTCCCACTCGTCGACGTCCCAGTCGTCGAGCCGCAGCTCGCGGGGAATCACCTGCTCGGTGAAGTATCCCTCCGAGACGAACAACGGGACGACGTACACGTCGTCGCCCTCGACGGTGCGGAGCACCTCGCGGAAGTGTGGCTCTTCTTTCCAGAAGCCGGTGCGCACCTCGTCGAACGCGCCGGCCGCGCGGATCGTGTCGGCGTGTGCGTACGTCGGTGCGCTCGAGTCGGGATTCAAGTGTGAGCCGTGCGCGACGATGACGAGCGACTGCATACCGTTGTTCGGGCGGCGGCGCTTTTATCCACTTCGACAGGAGTCACGTCCTGTGAACGCCTCACCTTCCACCGCGACGCACGGAGCGAAACGACCATTAGCGTCGCCGTCACACGGGCGGGCATGTCGCTCGCAGCGGACACCCGCGAGGCGGTTCGTGCCCGGCCGTTTCTCCTCGACGCGCTTCGTGCAGGCGTGGTGAACTACGCCGCTACAGCGGCGTGGCTCACCTCGGTGGCCGGGCTCGACGGCGACGAGGAGGCGATCGCGGCCGCACTCCGGCGCTTCCGGGAGGACCTTCCCACGTACGCGACCGCCGAGCACGCCGCGAGCGTCTCGATGCGGAGCGGTGTCGGCGTCATCGACGGGCCCTCGGCTCCCCAAGAGGACGCCGACGTACTGCTCCGGGTCGGTACCGTCGCGGTCACAGACGCGGGCGACGACACGGTACTCCTCGTCACCGGCGACGTGAGTGCCCGAACGCTTGCGGCGGTCCTCGACACGCTCGTCGCCGTCGACGTCTCCGTCGCGGCCGCGGGCGTCGCCGGGGATACGCTCCTCGTCGTGGTGTCCCGGCGGGACGGCGCGACCGCAGTCCGGACCGCCGAGGCGGTACTCGGACGCGTTCCGACGGACCCGACGACGTAGCGCGTCCGGCCGTCAGTCGTCTTCGGCCGGCGGGGCGGGCCGTCTGGTCTCGGTGCCGCCGAATGAATGAGGTAGCTGGAGTCGAATCGTCGGTCGTGAACCACGTTCCGGACGAGGCGCTCGCCGCGATCGATGCGTTCGGCGAGGGGCACCTCTACGGCGACCCGCCGCCGGTTCGCGAACGCCTCCGCTCCGACCTCCGTCTCCGGATCGTTCCGGACGGAGACGGCCGGCACGCCAGCTGTCGGTTCGAGACCGAACACACCCGCGCGCCGACGTCGCTCCGCGAGCGCGGCTCCTTTCTCGCGACGTACGTCGACGGCGTCGACGACCGGCTTCGGGCGTGGGGGATCGAGCCGCCGCCGGTGTACGAACACGTCGAGACCACCGACGGCACCCACCACTACGCGGGGACGCTCCGACTGCCGTAGGCGGGACGCTCCGACTGCCGCAGGCGTCGTGTCGTGGTCGCGACGCCACCTCTGGCCGCGCCGATCCGACGATTTCAAATCCGCCGCGTCGGTACGCCCCAACAATGAGTCTCGTCGTCACCGACACCCTCGCAGGCGAGCGCGTCGAGTTCACCGCGGACGACGACGTCACCCTGTACGTCTGTGGGCTCACGGTGTCCGACGATCCCCACCTCGGACACGCCAGACTTTGGTTCCACGCGGACGTGCTCCACCGGTGGCTGTCGTACCGTGGCTACACCGTCCACCACGTCGAGAACGTCACCGACGTCAACGAGAAGATCACCGCGCGGGTCGGTGAGCGTGACGAGTGGGCCACCGAACGCGACGTGGCGACGACGTTCACCGAGTCGACGTTCGCGGCGATGCGCGGGTTGAACCTGCTGCGCGCGGAGGTGTACCCCCGCGTCACCGAACACGTCCCGGCGATCTGTGACCTCGTCGAGACGCTCGTCGACGGGGGATACGCCTACGAATCGAACGGCTCCGTCTACTTCGACGTCACGACCTTCGAGGCGTACGGGGCGCTCTCGAATCAAGACGTCGACGAACTGGAAGCACAGGGCGAGCCCGACGAGCGCACAGAAAAGCGCAACCCCGCCGACTTCGCGCTGTGGAAAGCCGACGGCGTGAGCGAGACGGCCGTCCGCGAACACGCGAAACACGACCACGGCGACGCCGTCCCCGAGGGCGAGACGTGGGCGTCGCCGTGGGGTGAGGGGCGTCCGGGGTGGCACGTCGAGTGCTCGGCGATGTCGACGACGCACCTCGGTAACACACTCGATATCCACATGGGCGGCCGCGACCTCGTCTTCCCTCATCACGAAAACGAGATCGCCCAGTCGGAGGCGGCCACCGGCGAGCCGTTCGCCCGCCACTGGCTCCACGTCGGGCTCTTAGAGATGGACGGTGAGAAGATGTCTTCGTCTATCGGCAACTTCTGGACGGTGCCCGACGCCCTCGAGGAACTCGGCGTCAACGTGATCCGCACGTTCTACGCCGGAGCCGCCTACCGCTCCGAGCAGACGCTCAGCGAGGAAACGATAGCGGAGGCACGAGAGCGCTGGGAGCGTCTCTCGCGAACGTACGACCGCGCCGTCGCGGCGCTCGACTCGGTGAACGCCAGCGCAACGGCAACCGACGAATCGCTGCGTGAGACGGTCGAAGCCACCCGCGACGCGTTCGAGACGGCGATGGACGACGACCTCAATGTCCGGCAGGCGACCGCGGCACTGCTCTCGCTCACCGACGCGGCGAATCGCCACCTCGACGCGCGGTCGCCGGAGCCCTCGCGTGACGACGACGGCTACGACTACCGCGGGCTCCACGCGGCCGTGACCGCATTCGATGAACTCGGCGGCGACGTGCTCGGCCTTCAGTTCGCGTCGCAGAGCGACGGCGACGTCGAGTTGGCCGGCGAGCTGGTCGAGCTCGTCCTCGAAGTCCGCGAGACCGAGCGGGAAGCCGGGAACTACGACCGCGCGGACGAACTCCGCGACGCCCTCGATGCGGTCGGGGTCACCGTCGAGGACGGCCCGGACGGCGTCGAGTATCGGTTCGAGTGAGTCTCGCTCGCCGCGCGCGGCTCGTGAGACCCGACCGTTTGCGCCGCGGTCGACTCACTCGAGTAGTCGACTGCCGACGTACCACGAGACGACGACCCCGCCGAGTGCGGCCGCGACGACGAGCCGAAGCTCTGTCGGCTCGTCGAGGTCGAGCGCGTCGATTTCGCGGTAGATCACCACGCCGGCAGCGAGTAACACCCCGTAGGCGACGAGCAGCCGGGTGAACAGGGACATTCCCGCGGCCTCAGCGGTAGCCGAGCGCTTCGAGTCGTTCGCGCGTCTCCGCGTCGAGCGTCGCCTGCTCCAGCGACGCGGCGAGGTCGGCGTGTTGGTGTTCGACGACGTCGACGAGCTGTCGCGCCGTGCGAAGCGTGTAGTGCACTTCGGGGTCGTCGGTCTCGTCGATGGCGCGCTCTAAAAGCGCCGCCATCGTCTCGAGCGTGCTGGACTCCATTCAGATCTCGAATGTGAGAACCTGTATATAAAATTATGCGATCCTGGGGTGTCGCCTCGTGACGACTGGACGCACGCTCACTGGAGCACGTGTTCGGTGTCGTACGACCCGAGCACCCGGACCCAGCCGTTCTCGGCTATCGCCTCGACGTCCTCGACTGCCGCCTCCATGTGGTCCTCGTAGAGGCCGGCGTCGACGTCGAAGTGGAAGCAGTAGTCGCCGAGCCGCTCGCCGCTCGGGCGCGATTCGATCCGCGAGAGGTTGAGACTCCGGTCGGCGAACGCCTCGAGCAGCTCGAGCAGCAGCCCGGGGTAGTTCGCGTTCGGGTAGACGACGAGCGTGGTCTTCCCACCGGCGTCCGAGCGCTCCGTCTCGGGAGCGACGACGAGGAACCGCGTCGCGTTCGAGGTGCGGTCTTGGATGTTCTCGGCGAGGATTTCGAGGTCGTCGCCCGCGTTGTCCGGGTGGCCGATGCCGGCGACACGAGCGTCTTCGCGGGCGCGCTCGACGCCGCGTGCGGTGGAGGCGACCGCTTCGAGGGCGGCGTCCGGGTGTGTCGTCTCCAACCAGTTACGACACTGTGCGAGCGCCTGCGAGTGACTCGCGACGAGCTCGAAACTCGGCGACTGTGCGAGCAGCGCGTGCCGAATCGGCGTGACGACCTCGCGGGTGACGGCGACGTCGTGGTCGGCGAGCGCGTCGAGGCTTTCTGAGACCGACCCTTCGATGCTGTTCTCGATGGGAACGACCCCGCGCTCGAACGCGCCGGCCGCGACCGCGTCGACGATGGCGGTGACAGACTCGCGGAACGACACCTCGGCGGCGACGGCCCGCGCCGCGCGGTGTGAGTACGTGCCCGCCGGCCCGAGCGTGACTGCGTTCATGAGTGCCTCGTAATCGGCGGCGCGCGAAAAGCGTGCTGGGATCGCGACGTCCGCCCGCGCCGTCAACGGCGATCGTCGGCGAGCGCGTTCACGTCCGCGACGACCGCGTCCGCTCCCGCCTCGAGGAACGCCCGGCGCCCCGCTTCGTCGGTCAGTCCGCCGGTCAGCACGCCGATGGCCTCGTACGTTCGGTCTGTGTCCGTCTCATCGGCGTTGCGGGCGGTGCGGACGTCGTCGAGCGTGTCGCCGGCGAACGCTACCCGGTCGGCGTCGAACCGCGCTGCGAGCGTGACGAGCGCCCGGGGGTGTGGCTTTCCCTCCTCCCAGTCGTCCATCGTGAATCGGTGGGCCGCGGGGACGTCGAGCCCGACGCGTTCGAGCGCGATCGTCGCCTCCGCGGCCGGCCGCCCGGTCAACACGCCGACGTCGAACCGCTCGGTTAGCGCCTCGATCGTCGCCGGCTCGACGAGCGTCGGCTCGTCGTGGATGTACCCGGTCGTCTCTATCGGGGGGTCGCCGCCTTCGAGCTCCCGATACAGCGTCTCACCGAGGTACAGCGCCTGGAAGACGGCACGGAGTCGCTCCGGGTCCCACGCCTCGAAGACGCGTTCGGTCGCCACGCCGTCCGCCGTCTCGACGACGCGCTTTGCCGCCTCGACTCCGCCGCCACCGGCAGCGACGCGGTCCGTGAACGCCTCGACGTCGAGCGGGAGGCCCGCCCGCCGAGCAAGCACGAACAGCGCGGCCGCGTCCGTGAGCGCCCAGTCGTTGTTGAACCCACCGGCGTCTTTGAACGACTGTATCGCGTCGCGATCGATCGTCTCGCCGTACACGCGGTCGATCGACTCGCGGATCGCTTTGCGGTAGGAGTCGGCGACGTCGACGAGTACGCCGTCGATGTCCAACACGAGGGCGTCGACCTGCATACCCGTAGGCCGACCGGCGTCGAGATGAACGTTCGGATCTGGCTCTTCGCCCGTCTAGCGGGCTGGTCATCGCTCTGCGTCGCCGTCGACGACGTACACCGTCTCCCGTGCCAGCGTTCGCCGCTCGACGGACACGATCGGCTCCTCGAAGCCGAGCGTGGTGAACACACACGCCGCGTCGAGCCGCCGAGCGAGGGCGACGGTCGGCCCCTGGAGCTCTGCCGGGAGCCGTCTGGCGTAGACCGCGTCGACCGTGGCTCTGCTGATGGCCGGGTCGAGCTGTGTGGTCGAGTCGGCGGCCGCGAGCGCGACGACGTCACCATGGCGGATGACGAGGTGTCCGTCGCCCGCGCCGGCCTCGTCGCCCGCACCGGCCTCGTCGCCTCCGCGTTCGTGGCTCTGGCTCGGGGGGTCCACGTCGATCGCGAGTACGGCACACCCACGTGTGGCGAGTTCACGTGCGACGCCGGGCCGGTCGCCGACACCTATCTCGAGCAGTCGGTCGTATCGCTCGAGCGCGTCGACGATGTCGTCGTGTCGGGGGGATCCCACGGCGGGGGGTTTATGCCCGGGGCGGTCAAAACCGCTTTCATGCTCGTGGACATCGTGCCCGTCGGGGAGGTTACCCCGCGCGTGAAGCGGGAAGCCTCCACCGTGCTTCGGTCGGTATACGAGTGTGACGTGACGGTCCACGACGACCAGCCGGTCCCCGCGAGCGCGTACGACGACACCCGAGACCAGCATCGCGCCGAAGACCTCATCGAGGTCGTGAGCCGCGTCGGCAGCGGCGAGAAGAACATCGGTATCACCCCACAGGACCTTTACTACCGCCGCCGGAACTACGTCTTTGGACTCGCGTACCTCAACGGGAGCGGCTCGGTCATCTCGACACACCGGCTCCGAACGTCCTCTGACGGCGGCGTGTCGACGAAACCCGCCATCGACGTCTTCGCCGACCGGGTCCGCAAGGAGGTCGTCCACGAGGTCGGCCACACGCTCGGGCTCGAACACTGTGACAACAGCAAGTGTGTGATGTCGTTTTCGCCGACCGTCCGCGAGGTCGACGTGAAAGAAGAACACCTCTGTGGCACCTGCTCGCGGCTCGTGCGGTGAGCCGTCGGTACACTAAACCCCGTTCGAACCCACTACTCACGTATGGCCGCAAAGCCGGAGTACCGCGATCGCCCCGACGTCGAGGTCGCGCTGCTCGACGCGCTCGTCGACCGTGGTGACGAAGGGATGACCGTGCTCGAGCTCCGGGCGGCCGTCGACGCCGACATCGACGCGATCGAAGACGCGCTCGCCTCGCTGAAAGCCGACTCGCTCATCACCGTCGAAACCGACGACCGCGTTCGCGTCTACCCGCACGACCGCGTCGTTCCCGACCCGGACGCCACCACGGACGAGGACCGCGGCGTCGTCGACGCCATCCGCCGTCGACTCGGACTGTGAGTCGGGGCGGCCGTCGCCGACCCGCGGGCTTTTGTCTCCACCGCGACTGTGTTCGTTCATGACGCTCGTCGCTTCGGCTCACGCCGACCACGGGGCGATCACCCGCGACCGCGGCGGCACCGAGGTCGTCGACCACTACGGCAAGCCTGCCCGCGTCGGAAAGGCCGTCCGGAACGTCGTTGGGACGATAGAGATGGGATACGGGGTGCTCGCGGTGACTGGCAGCGACCGCGTCGCGTTCGTCGACAACGCCGTCAGCAACCGCGTACCGACGGCCGACGGCCACGGCGTCTACGCGCTGTTGTGTGACCCACAGGGCGGGATCGAGACCGACATGTACGTGTACAACGCCGACGAGCGCCTGCTCGTCTTTCTCCCGCCCGAACGCGCCGACCCGGTGCGTGAAGACTGGGCGAGTAAGGTGTTCATCCAGGACGTCGCGGTCGAGGACGTCTCCGACGAACTCGGCGTCTTCGGCGTCCACGGACCGAAGTCGACGGAGAAGATCGCCTCGGTGCTCGCCGGCCCCGGTGCGCCGGAGCCGCCGCTCACGTTCGTCCGCGGCACGATGGTCGACGCGGGCGTCACCGTGATCGCGACGGACGCACCGCTCGGCGAGGAGGGGTACGAGGTCGTCTGTGCGGCCGACGACGCGTCCGCCGTCTTCGACACGCTCGTCAACCGGGGACTCAACGCCGCCCCGTTCGGCTACCGCACGTGGGACGCGTTGACGATCGAGGCGGGAACGCCACAGTTCGAGCACGAACTCGCCGGGCGGATCCCGAACGTCCTCGGGATCCGTAACGCGCTCGACTTCGAGAAGGGGTGTTACGTCGGCCAGGAGGTCGTCTCACGCGTCGAGAACCAGGGACGACCCAGCCGGCGGCTCGTCGGGCTCTCGCTCGTCGGCCTCGCCGATGCCGCCGACGCGATCGACGGCGACGCGGACCCAGACGCGGTCGACGAGGTCCTCCCGGCTCCCGGGGCCGCAGTGTTCGACGGCGACGAGGCGATCGGAGCGGTGACCCGCGCCGGGGTCGGCCCCGCGACCGACGCGCCGCTCGCGCTCGCGCTCGTCGATGCGACCGCCGACCCGACGGCCGACTCCGTCACCGTTCGCGTCGACGGCGACGAGAGGAAAGCGACGCTCGAATCACTCCCGTTTATCGATGGGAGTGCCCAGTCCGCGCGCCTGCCACACTACCCGAACGCGGTCGAGTCGTAGGCGGTCGTCCCGAACGGTTCGATCCCGTCGCTCAGACAACCCGGGCGACCGCACTGAACACGCCGAACCCGAGTACGAGCGCCCCGACGAGCGACCCGATCCACGCGAGGACGGTGTACCCCATCTTCGTCCGGCTCACGCCCGCGTCGCCGGCGGCGTACCCCGCACCCACGATCGCAGAGACGATGATCTCGTTGAACGACACCGGTATCCCGAACGCGACGGCGGTCTGGGCGATCGCGAACGACGGGATGAGCGCCGCGATCGACCGCCGCGGCCCCATCGAGGCGTAGTCCTGTGCCAGTGCCTTGATCATCCGCGGTGCGCCCGTCCACGACCCGGCGAGGAGGCCGACGCCGCCACCGACGAGCAGGGCGAGGAGTGAGACGCCGACGTCGCCGAATATCGGGACCAACGGACCGATCGCGAGCCCGACCTGTGACCCTCCGGCCGAAAACGCCACGAGCCCGCCCATCGAGAGCAGGAAACGACGCTGTGCGCCGGCTCGGTCCCGCGTGACGTCGACGTACTCCACTCCGGCGACCACCACGGCGACGGCGACCGTCACGACGGTCGACGGCACCCCGGCGCGCTCGGCGACGACGACGGCCACCGAAGCCTGCTCGCCGGCCGGTCCCAAAAGCGCGAACCCGACGTTCGCGAGTATCGCGCCGACGACGCCGGCGAGCACGGCGGTGAGCGCCCGCTCTGGCAGCCGGGTACCGGTGAGTGCGCGCGCGACGAGGTAGGCGGCACCGCCGCCGACGAGCGGGGTGCTCACCCACAGGGTGAGGATCTCGACGTACTTCGGCCAGGCCGGGTCCCCGCCCATCGCCAGCCCGACACCGACGACGGCGCCGGTCACGGTGAACGCGGTCGCGATCGGGTAGCCCGCGAAGACCCCGGCGGCGACGAGCACCGCGGCGACGACGAGTGCGACGATCGCGGCGGTCGCGGTGAGCGTGACGCCGCCTATCAGCTCGGTTCCCACCGCCTCCGTGACGTTCGCTCCTTGCAGTACTGCCCCGAGAAGTCCGAGCACGCCGACGACGAGTCCCGCGCGCATCACCGAGATGGCATTGGCACCGACCGCGGGAGCAAACGGGGTCGACCCCGAGGAGCCGGCCCCGATCGACCACGCCATGAACAGGCTAGCGGCGCTGGCGACGACGAGGGTTGCGACCGTGGCGACCGTCATCGTCACCGCCGCCCGTCGTCGTAGCCCTCACGCAGTCCGAGGAGCGTCCGTCGAACGAGGAGGTAGCCGAAAAAGAGCAGCCCGAACAGCCCCAGAAGAACCAGCACGAACAACGGGTCGACCGAGAACATACCCGAGTATCCGTCAGGACGGTGTTAGTCGTTTCGCCCTGACCGTGTGTGCTCACGGCTCGATCCGAAACCGCTCGAACACCTCGCCGTCGGGCGTGACGAGCCGGCCGTCGAGACACCCGTCACCCTCCGTTTCGAGCTCTGCGTGAGCCGGTCGATTCCCGCGGGGCTGTGCGTGACTCCCCGGGTTCACGATCGGCAGATCGGGCCCGTCGTCGAACCGCGGCCGGTGGCTGTGGCCGCAGATCACGGCGTCGGCGTCGCGGTCGCGGCCGAGCATGACGAGCCCAGTGTCGCCGCTCCGGTGTCGGTGCGTCACCGCAAAGCGGACTCCGCCGTACTCGACGGTGCGTACTGCGGGAAGTTGGTCGCGAATCGCGGGTCCGTCGTTGTTTCCGTACACCGCCCGCAGTGACCGTGCGGCCCGCTCGAACCCATCGAGCACCGACGGCTGATAGAAGTCGCCGGCGTGGACGACGAGGTCGGCCTCGGCGACGGCCGTCTGCGTCCGGCCGCGCAGCCGGGTGTCGTCCACGCTGTGTGTGTCTGAGAGCACAGTGAGCATGAGCGCAGTTACGCGGGCCAGTGGTTAAACGCGGCGGCCGGGGCGTCTTACGGATAATCGAGGAGAAAGCCTCGCGCTTCAGCCCGGGGAGGATCTCAACGGATCGTCAACAGCCGGCGGAGGATGTCGCCGTAGGCGGGCCGGGTAATCAACACACCGACGAGCACGCCGAGGATCGTGAAGATGGCGAACCCCGATAAGTCGCCGAGACTCAACACCATGAGCGGCGACATCGCTACGATCGTCGTCGCCGCAGCGGCCCCGATGACCCAGAACGCCCGGCGGAACCGCGAATCGAACACCGTCCGGGAGTTCACCTCGCCTTCGCTCATCACCTCGTCGGCGATGATCACGAGGTCGTCGACGCCGGTACCAACTACGGCGATGAAGCCGGCGATGACCGCCAACTCGAGCGGGTACCCCACGAGCGCGGCGAACCCGAGGAGCGCGTACACCTCCGCGAGCGCGGTGAGGATCATCGGGAGTGCGACCCGCGGCTCACGGTAGCGGACGAACACCATCCCCGCCACCGCAAAGACCGCGAGGATTCCGGTGATAGCCGAGTAGAATCGGAAGTTCTCTCCCTGGCTC